>Ga0209121_10001421_pt1 | contig 25177 bp, 21 predicted proteins | sample Cruoilmetagenom3_FD_187292 | JGI IMG/M metagenome (GOLD analysis project Ga0209121, IMG submission 187292) | Oil polluted marine microbial communities from Coal Oil Point, Santa Barbara, California, USA - Sample 3 (SPAdes) (version 2) | ecosystem: Environmental > Aquatic > Marine > Oil seeps ... | reverse complement strand
TCTGTAGCACCTAATTCCCAAGCTTTTCCAGCTTCAACGTGTGCACGAACTAATAATTCTTCCAGTTTATCTCTGTTATGGATAATTCTATCTTGGTTATCGAATACGTTTTTAATTAATTCATCTTTTTCTTCTCTATGACAAACTTGACAAGAATTTGCAACGTTGTTTAAAGGAGATTGAATGTGGTGATCGGTAAATTTTTGTCCACCTTCCGTTTTGTAAGGCATATGACAATCTGAACAAGAAACACCTCTTTGACCGTGAATACCCATTTTAAATACTTCGTATCCTGGGTGTTGTGCTTTTAACATTGGAGCTTTACTAATTTTGTGAGTCCAATCTACGTGACCAACATTATCGTAATATTTCTCCATATCTTCAACAGTTTGTCCTTCATCCCAAGGGAAAACTAAGTAAGGAATTCCTTTACTATCTGGTAAATTTTTGTTGAAGTAATATTCAGAGTGACACTGTGCACAAACTAATGAACGCATTTCGTTATGAGACGATTTAGAAATATCTTTTCCTTGACGCGCAAATGCCTCAATTAAAGCAGGTTGCGTAATGGTTAAATTCATAGATTTTTCATCGTGACAGTTTGCACAACCAATTGGGTTTACAATTTCTTCACCTTTTCCAGCCCATTTTCCACTGTAATAATCATTAATACCATTTTCATTGATATAACGTGGAACATCAGGAGACTTACAAGTCCAACAAGTTGCTGGCATTGGTCCATCGTCTGGTCCAGTTGGTGCACCTGTACGTAATGAATTTCTTAAATCGTTAATGGCATAAACGTGGCCACGACCTTGATTGTAATCTTTAGCAAAACCGTAACCTGCCCAAAGCACCACTAATCTTGGGTCAACCTCTAACATATCAATCACTGCTCCACCATTGTATTTAGATCTAAAAGTAGTGTCAGCTGTTTTATAATACGATTGGTATTCGCGAGGGAAATTTTCTCCCCAAACTTCATTACGAGGTTCTAATTTGTTAATTTCTGTTAAAGGCGTATAAGCAAATTTCGCCTCCATTTTACGTTCGGTTATTGAAGAAACTAAAAGTCCTAACAAGAACACAATAACTAAAGATGCGAAAAATAGCACCCAATTCATCCAAGGTTTTCTTTTTGATTTACCCATTTTATTCTGATTTATTTTCTGATTCGTTGTTTAAATATTTTGTTAACCATTCTGGAACGGTTTCTTGATGTTCTTTATCTATTTTTCCGTAATATTTAATAGATGATAAACTGTGAATACTACCATGTGGAACTTCTTGATGACATTCCCAACATTTACGAGTGGTTCTGTTTTCAAAATGATCGGTAACTGAAGCTGTTAAACGAGCATCGGTAACTTGATCTTGGTGACATCTAATACAGTTGTCTTGTACAACCTCAACACCAGCTTCTTTCATTCTAATTACTTCAGGCTCTCCTCGAGTTGTAAATACAGATGCATGATACAATCCATCCTTAGCTTTAAATAAGTACTTTTTTAACACATTATCTTGTGGAACGTGACAATCATTACAACTTGCCCATTCTCTATGAGAACTTTTTTGCCAAGTTGCATATTGTGGTGTCATTACATGGCAATTTGCACACGTTTTAGGATCGTCGGATAAATATGAAATGGCTTTAGATTCAACCATGGCATACATCACAAGCCCTGTCATTGCTCCCATTAAAATAATTACTGGCAATCTCCAGGGTTTTGGCGGAATTAATATTTTTAGTAGTCTTTTCATTATTGTAATCTAATTTTATAAAAAGATATTAAGACTTATTTATCTTTTAAATATTAGACTACAAAAATTAGATAATTATACTACTTAAACTATGATTTTTGTCATAGAAATTGAAAATAAATTAAGTTGCAGGATTCGGTTGCAATTCGTGAATTTCGTCTATTTTTTTATGAGTTTCTTCAGAAAATTGAATTTGAATACTCGAAATGTTTTCTTTTAATTGTTCCATGGTGGTGGCACCAATGATATTACCTGTTAAAAATTCTCTTTGATTTACAAAAGCCAATGCTAATTGTGCTAAACTAATATTGAGTTCATTTGCCAGCGTTAAGTATTTTTCAGTTAAAAAATGACACTGTTTAGTACTGTACCTACTGTATTGTGGAAACAATTTAATTCGTGAATTTTCTGGCATTTTTCCGTTTAAATATTTACCCGACAATACTCCAAATGCCATTGGTGAATACGCTAGCAATCCAACTTTTTCGCGCATGGCAACTTCAGCAAGATTCACTTCAAAGGAACGGTTTAACAAGGAATATGGATTTTGAATGGTTTTACAACGCGTTAAATTGTTGTATTTACTTTCTTCCAAGTGGCGCATAACTCCCCAAGAAGTTTCATTTGAAACACCGTAATGACGAATTTTTCCTTCTTTTACCAAGTTGTCTAAGGTTTCTATGACTTCTTTAAAATTGTCTTGCCATTGCTCATTTTCATTGTGCTTATAATTTCGAATTCCAAAAAAATTGGCTTCTCTTTCAGGCCAATGTAATTGGTATAGATCTACATAATCCGTTTTTAAATTCTTTAAACTATTATTTAAAGCTTCTAAAATTACTGATTTTGAAAAACCTAAATTCTCACGTATGTATTTAAAATATTCATTCGGCCCAGTTACTTTCGTACCCAAAATGATGTTTTCTCGTTTCTGATTTTGCAACCACGTTCCAATACATTTTTCCGAATTTCCTTGTGTTTCTTTTCTTCCAGGCACTGAATACATTTCTGCTGAATCGAAAAAATTTACACCTTCTTGTACAGCATAATTTAATTGTTCGTGTGCTTCAGCTTCAGTGTTTTGCTCACCAAAAGTCATCGTTCCTAAACAAATTTTACTAACTTTTATATCGGTATTTGGGATGTTTGAATATTTCATTTTTATTTTTTAAGAATCTCAAAAGTAAAAAAATTATGGCTATAAAAATGTTTAACTTATTACAAAGAAAAAAGCCATTTTCTATTTATTTAGAAAATGGCTTTTTAAAATATGATGAGACACTTCGACTCCGCTCAGTGACCAGTTCTTCGTAATGACGTTTATATTTTTAAATTTAATTTATTTTAAGTTTTTTCTTAGGAATTGAATCCAATTATTATGCATAATATTGTTTATATCCTCTGAATTATAACCATGCTTTTTTAGCAATTCTGGAATCATTTGTAAATCGGCAATCGTATCAAGATCGTGTGGACATTGTTCTTTCCCAAAAGCACCGTCTAAATCTGTTCCAATACCTACATGTTTTGAATTTCCTGCAAGTTGACAAATATGATCCATATTATCAATTAATATTTCCATCGTTACATTTCTGCCTTCCGGAGTTGAAATTCCTCTTTCCCAATTTGGAACCATCATCCAAGCATCCAAAGCTCCTCCAATTACTGCCCCTCGATCAATTAATTCTTTAATTTGATCATCGGTAAATTGTCGGTTATGATTTACAAAAGCTCTACAATTTGAATGACTTGCCCAAACAGCTCCGTTAAAATGATCCATTGACTCTCTAAAACTATCATCACACAAATGAGTTGCATCTAAAATCATATTTAAGTTTTCCATTTCAGTCAATAGTTCTCGTCCTTTAATACCAATTCCTCCAGTAGCATCTGTTCCTTGCGCATAGGTTCCTGGACCATAATGTGCAGGTCCAATTGCTCTTAAACCGTTTTTATAAGCTTTCTCTAGATAACTCATATCAATGATAGAATCAGCTCCTTCCAAACTTAAAACATAGCCTAAAGGCTTCTTTTTGTCATCATCATTTTTCCATAGTTTTAAATGACTTTCTAATGATGCTGTATCCTTTATCTGAACCATTTCTCCACTTTCCTCCATTGCTTTGTACCAAGCTAACTGACCTTGTGTTTGTGCCCATGCTTGTTCAGGTGAATTCCAACCAGGTAAACTACTTCCTTTTTTTACATAACGACCAATTAAAGTAGCTACACAAAGACCTATGTTTCCTTCTCGCATTTCAGGAAAACAAACAGTTCCTTTTGCTCTATCTGGTTTATCAATCATACCCTCTTCCATTCGTCTAATTTCAAAAACAGATTCTCGCAAATCACGATTCCATTCTAAAGCATTCATACTTAAGTCTAAATGTGCATCAACTATAAACATTTGTTGTTTTTTATATTGTTATTTTTTTTGTTCGAGCTATTATTTTCCATTCATCAATGGTTGTGTTTTTCTCAATAACCGAAGCACTTTCGTACAACGCACAGGTTGGACAAATATGCTGAGGAACGCCATAAAAAACGGTTCCAATTTGAATGTTTTCCGCATTTGGAACGGAAACTACAAGATGTTCTTCACTATGTGAAACTTCTTTTGCTTCAGAAAAATTCAGAAAATGAACTCTTGGAAATGATTGTTCTGCAGCTATACTTTTATGTCCTAAATCGAGACAAAGTTGATTATTCTCTAGTTTTGAAATGACTCTTGTAATAACCAAAGCTCCGTATTCATAATGTTGTTCGGGTAATAAATTTTTATAACCAAAATCCCATAAAACATTGGTTCCTGGACTTGATTCTACATTCTTTCTCTTTGAATGGATAGGAAATGTTGGTGTTCCACCAGCAATAATTATTGGTAAAACTCCTAAATCTCCTTCAATCTTTTTTGAAAGGTCTTTAACTTTTTCAAAAGCATTATTACATTTTTTAGCTCTTAATATAATATCCGAATCATGTAAATGACCGTCATAAACATGCAATCCAATTGGGTTTATTCCTTCTGTATTTAGACAAAATTCAAAGAGGTTAAATGCTTCTTCATTGGGTTCAATTCCTGTTCTATTCATTCCAACATTTATATCTAAATAAATATTCAATATTGTACTATTAGTTTTACAAAAATTTGCTATTTCCTTTGCCGAAAACTCATTATCAATAATTGTTGAAAAAATAGTGTTTGGATACTTTTTTTGAACTTTAATGAGTCTATTAATTTTTGGACCAACTGGTTGAAATGCTAATAATACATCCTTTGCTTTAACCATTCCCAACATTTCAGCTTCCGCTATAGTGGCACACTTAAACTTAGAAATCCCTTTATTTATTAATAATTCAGCGATTTCAGCTGTTTTAAATGTTTTTACATGAGGTCGTAATAACTGAATATCATCAACTTCTTGAATCATTCTATCAATGTTTGCAGAGATTTTTTCTGGATAAAAAATTAATGCCGGTGAATCAATAGTATCGATATCACTTATTTTATAAAAAGAATCTATCATTCGTGCTTATTCTTCTTCGTTTGCTTCAAATAAGACTTCTATTTCAACAGGAATATTATCTGGTAATGTTCCCATTCCAATGGCGCTTCTAACTCCTATTCCGTTCTCTGATCCCCAAACTTTTTCAAATAATTCACTGCAACCATTAATTACATATGGATGCTTTTCAAAATCATCAGTCGCATTTACCATTCCTAGAATTTTAACTACTCTTTTTATTCGATTTAAACTTCCATAGTTATCTTTTAATGTTGCTAGAATTGCTAGTCCAACTTGTTGTGCGGCTAGTTTTCCAGCTTCAATATCCATATCTCTTCCTATTCGACCAATAAGTAAGGACCCATCAGTTTGAACAGTTCCATGTCCTGAAACATAGATATCTTTTCCTAATTTTATAGTTGGTTTATAAACCCCCATTGGTTTAGGTGCAGGAGGTAAATCTAATCCTAATGCATCAAAGTTTTTATCTGCGTCAAAGTGTTTCATTTTTAAATAATATTTATTGTTATATAAAGAAATTAATGGCTAATACACCTAGTAAACCGACAAAAGAAACGATTGTTTCCATTACTGACCAAGTTTTTAAAGTGTCTTTAATTGATAAGTTGAAGTATTCTTTAAACATCCAAAACCCAGCATCGTTAATGTGAGAAAACATCAAGCTTCCTGCTCCAGTTGCTAATACCATTAAATTCGGATCTACACCTGTTTGTTGAACTAAAGGCAAAATTATTCCTGCACTTGTTAAACCAGCAACAGTTGCTGAACCTACACAAACTCGGATAATTGCTGCAATTCCCCAAGCCAAAATTAAAGGTGAAATGTCAATAGTAATTAAAATACTTGCGATATAATCGCTTACTCCACTGTCGATTAAAATTTGTTTCAAAGCTCCCGCTCCACCAATAATTAGCAAAATCATGGCTATAGATTTTATCGATTCCATGAGTGTATCAGAAACTTCAGTGATGCTTTTCCCTCTTTTTATTCCAAGTACATAAATTGCCACTAAAACTGTTACCAGCATAGCAATTACAGGGTCTCCAAAAAATAAAATTACCTTACCAAAAAAGCCTTCTGCATTCACAAATGGTTTTAACAAAGCTGTAAAAGCCAATAAAATTACAGGTAATAACGCTGTAAAAATACTTGCACTTAAGCTTGGCATTTCATCTTCAGAAAATACTTTTTGACTGTAAAATGCTTTTAAAGGTTTTGGATTGTATTTTTTTAAAGTTTTCGAAAATATAGGACCTCCTAAAATAATTGCTGGAATAGCGACTAAAATTCCATATAAAAGGGTTTTTCCTAAATCTGCTCCGTACGTAATAACCAACGCTGAAGGTGCCGGATGTGGTGGTAAATAACCGTGAGTAACTGATAGTGATGCCAACATTGGAAGTCCAACATATAAAAGTGGTAAACCTGTTGAAGCTGCTACTGTAAAAACTAGTGGTACCATGATTACAAAACCAACCGAATAAAACATCGGAATACCAACAATAAAGCCTGTTAAAACCAAGGCTATTTGAACATACTTTCTACCGAATTTAGCTATTAAACTATCGGTTATTCGTTGCGCTGCACCACTATCTGCAACTAGTTTTCCTAACATTGCTCCAAAGCCAAGAATGATGACTAAAAACCCTAAAGTACTTCCTATTCCTGATTGAATGGATTTTGTTACTGCAGTAACATCCATTCCAGTTGCTAATCCAATTCCTAGAGAAACGATAATAAATGAAATAAATGCGTTGATTTTAAAATAACCGATAAGCGCAACAAGAACTAAAATTCCTATTAGAACAATAAAAAGCGTCATATAATTTGAAAAAATTGTGAGTTCTAAAATTAACTTTAATTTTAACTACAACAAACTTATTTAGACCAAATGCATTATTTAAGGGTTCTTTAATTCTGTTTTTCTTATTAGTAACCACTTGTAGTAATTAAAAAAAGTGATGATTTAAATGGATTCAAATACTATTATGTCTTTTGTACACATTCATTATATTTGTATTTTAAACTCGATTTTCACCTATGAAACAATTAAAAACAATTTTTGCAGTACTTACTTTTTCAATTATAATCATTAGTTGTGAAACCAAACTAAATGAAACACCAGAATTAAAATGGGCTGAAACTGATCAATCAGGATTTAAATTAGTCGCCAACAAAGGCGGTAAAACATTGTCCTATTCACCTTCATCAGGAGTACATATTTTAACAGTAGATGGGTTTGCTTTCAAAGATTTAAACAGAAATAATCAATTAGATGTATATGAAGATTGGAGAAAATCAATTGATGAACGTGCTAAAAATTTAGCATCATTAATGTCATTAGAACAAATTGCGGGATTAATGTTATACAGTTCGCATCAATCAATTCCAGCAAGAGATAATGGTTATTTCAAAGGAACTTATAGCGGGAAAAGTTTTGAAGAAAGTGGTGCAAAATCTTCTGAATTAACCGATCAACAAAAATCTTTTTTACGAGATGACAATTTAAAACATGTTTTAATTACTGCCGTTGAGTCTGCAGCAGTGGCCGCTGAATGGAATAATAATATTCATGCATTTGCAGAAAGTCTACCACTAGGAATTCCTGTAAATAATAGTTCTGATCCAAGACATGGTACCATTGCTAGTTCCGAATATAATGCTGCTAATGGCGGTTCAATTTCAATGTGGCCAACACATCTTGGAATGGCTGCTACATTTAATCCTGAAATAGTTGAACGATTTGGTGAAATTGCTTCAAAAGAATACCGCGCCTTAGGAGTAACTACAGCACTATCTCCTCAGGTAGATATTGCAACAGATCCTCGATGGGCAAGAGTTAGTGGAACTTTTGGTGAAAACCCATATTTGGGCGCTGATCTAGCACAAGCCTATGTAAACGGATTTCAAGGATCTGGTGTTGATCAAGATTGGGGAAATTCAAGTGTAAATGCAATGGTAAAACACTGGCCGGGTGGTGGCTCTGGTGAAGGAGGAAGAGATGCTCATTATGGAATGGGAAAATTTGCAGTATATCCTGGAAATAATTTTGAGAAACAATTAATTCCATTTACTGAAGGTGCTTTTAAATTAAATGGTAAAACCAAAATGGCTTCAGCAGTTATGCCATATTATACAATTTCATGGAATCAATCTAACGAACAAGTTGCTAATGGTTACAACAAATATTTAATTACCGATTTATTGAGAGAAAAATATAATTATGATGGTGTTGTGTGTACCGATTGGTTGATAACGCATGATTATATTTCAATAGACCAATTTATATCTGGAAAACCTTGGGGAGTTGAAAGCTTATCAGTTGCAGAAAGACATTATAAAATTTTAATGGCAGGTGTAGATCAGTTTGGTGGAAATAATGATTCTCAACCAATTATTGATGCCTATGCTATTGGGGTGAAAGAAATTGGAGAGACAGCAATGAGAGCTAGAATGGAAAAATCCGCAGTTCGATTGCTTAAAAATATATTTCAAGTTGGAGTTTTCGAAAATCCATATTTAGTACCTGAACAATCTAAGGAGTCAGTGGGCAATGTTAAGTATATGAAAGAAGGTTTTGAAGCACAACAAAAATCAGTTGTAATGCTTAAAAATAAGGCTACCTTGCCTATTAAAAAACAAGCTACAGTTTACGTTCCTAAAAGATTTGTACCTGAAAGTAAACATTTCTTAGGTTTCCCAATCCCATCTTCGAATGACTACCCTGTTAATCTTGAAATTTTAAAAAACTACTTTAATATTACAAACAATCCTGATGAAGCTGATGTTGCATTGGTATTTATTGAAAACCCAAAAACTGGCTATGGATATGATGCTGCCGATGTAAAAACAGGTGGAAATGGTTATGTTCCAATGACATTGCAATATGGTGAATATACAGCTACAGAGGCTCGTGAAAAAAGTATAGCTGGTGGAGATCCTTTAGAAAATTTCAACAATAGAACTTATAAAAACAAGACGGTAACTGCTTCAAATATAACCGATTTACAACTTGTTAAGGATACTCATAAAAAAATGAAAGGGAAGCCTGTTGTAGTTTCAGTAACCTTAGACAATCCGATGGTATTTAGTGAATTTGAACATTTAGCCGATGCCATTTTAATTGGGTTTAGAGTTCAAGATCAGGCGTTATTTAATGTATTATGCGGAGATTTTGAGCCTTCTGGTTTACTTCCTTTACAAATGCCTTTAAATATGAAAACTGTTGAAAAACAAGCTGAAGATATGCACCAAGACATGGAATGCTATAAAGATTCTGAAGGAAATATTTATGATTTTGCATTCGGTTTAAATTGGGGAGGAGTTATTAAAGATGAAAGAACAACTAGATATAAAAAATAGAATATTCAGTTCTAACTAAAAAAAGCCCTTTAACATTAAACTGTTAAAGGGCTTTTAGATTATTATATCTATTTTTTAAGAAAGAATGGCATTAATACCTGGTAATGTTTTCCCTTCTAAACTTTCTAACATTGCTCCACCTCCTGTAGATACGTAACTTACTTTATCGGCAAAACCAAACTGCTTAACAGCAGCAACAGAATCACCACCTCCAACAAGTGAAAAAGTTCCGTTTTTAGTTGCATTGGCAATTGAATTTCCTAAAGCTATTGTCCCTTGAGCAAATGATTCCATTTCAAATACACCTAAAGGTCCATTCCAAAGAATGGTTTTAGATTTGTTTACGACTTTATCAAATAATTCTATAGATTTTGGTCCAGCATCAACACCTTCCCAACCATCAGGAATTTTATCTATATCGCAAACTTGCGTGTTTGCATCGTTACTAAACTCATCTGCAGCAATTACATCAACCGGAATATGAACTTGAACTCCTTTTGCTTTTGCTTGTTTTAAAATATCTAAGGCTAATTCTTGTTTGTCATCTTCACATATTGAATTTCCAATTTTACCGCCTTGTGCTTTGATAAAAGTAAAGCTCATTCCTCCGCCAATAATTAAGTGATCTACTTTGTCTAAAATATTTTCAATAACTGTAATTTTTGAAGATACTTTCGCTCCTCCTAAAATAGCCAAAACAGGCTTTTCTCCTTCTTCTAATATCTTTTTTAAGCTTACAATTTCTTGTGCTAATAAACTTCCAAAACACTTTGTTTCTGGAAAAAATTGAGCAATAATTGTTGTTGAAGCATGTGCTCTATGCGCTGTTCCAAAAGCATCATTCACATAAACGTCACCTAATTTGGATAATTTTTGAGCAAACTCAATATCTCCACTTTTTTCTTCATCGTGAAAGCGTAAATTTTCTAACAAAAGAATTTCACCCATTTTTAAATCTGCTGCTGCTTTTTCAGCTTCTTCTCCTATGCAATTAGAAGCAAATTTAACATTAACACCTATAATTTCAGAAACTTTATCGGCAATATGTTTTAGCGAAAATTTAGCCTCAACTCCTTTTGGCCTTCCTAAATGCGACATTAAAATTGCAGCTCCACCATCTTCTAAAATTTTAATTATTGTTGGTTTTGCAGCTTGAATTCTCGTTGCATCGGTTACATTAAAATCTTCATCTAAAGGCACATTAAAATCAACTCTAATTAGTGCTTTCTTTCCTTCAAAATTTATGTCTTGTATTGTTTTCATGTGTGTAAAATTTGTTCTACAAATATAAGTGAAAATAGCAAAGAGGCTTCAGTTTTTTACGAAAGCGATTTCTTATTAAGTTAGTATTAACGCCATTAATGTTTAACATTTAATTTAATTAAACTACTAAAACCAACTTGCAAGCTTTAAACTTTAAACTTTTCAACTTTAAACTTTTCAACTAATAACAAAATGTTTTACATTCGCTTTAATGAAATTTTCAGAAGTTTTAGGGCTAGATCATATAAAAAACCATTTGATAAAATCGACCGATAATGGTCGTATTTCACATGCACAATTATTATCGGGAAAAGAAGGCTCTGGTTTACTCGCTATGGCTATAGCTTACGCACAGTATATTTTAGCTTCTTCAAGTGAGAATATTGAAATTAGCAATATTAAATGTGAAAAATTAATGCATCCCGATTTGCATTTTGCTTTTCCAGTTTCAACCAACGATAAAATTAAAAGTAAGCCCGTAAGTAATAATTTTTTAGAAGAATGGCGCGAATTTGTGAGTCGAAAACCTTACGGAAATTTATTTGAATGGCTACAATCCATAGGAATTGAAAACAAACAAGGTCAGATTGGTGTAGATGAAGCCGAGCAAATTGTAAAAGCTTTAAAACTAAAATCGTACGAAGGAGGTTACAAAATAATGATTATTTGGATGGCTGAAAAAATGAACATTTCGGCATCAAATAAATTGTTAAAACTATTAGAAGAACCACCAGAAAAAACGGTTTTCATTTTAATTACTGAAGATGAAGAACAATTAATTTCCACTATAAAATCACGCTGTCAAACCTTGCATTTTCCAATATTATCTGAAGCGGATATTACAAATGGATTAGTGGAAAAAGAAGGTGCCGACTTACCTATTGCACAAAATATTGCGCATCAAGCCAACGGAAATTACAATAAAGCTCTTCAGTTATTACATAATAACGACACCAATGAACAATTTGAACAATGGTTTGTTACTTGGGTAAGAGCGGCTTTTAGAGCAAAAGGAAATGCCTCGGTAATTCAAGATTTAATTGAGTGGAGCGATGTTATTTCTAAAAGTGGTAGAGAAACGCAAAAACGCTTTTTAGATTATTGTTTGCAGTTTTTTAGGCAAGCAATGCTTTACAATTACAATGCAGAATCGTTGGTTTTTTTAGAACCGAAAAATCCAAGTTTTAAACTAGAAAAATTTGCTCCTTTTGTTCACAGTAAAAATATATTACTCATTAATGACGAATTAAACGACGCCATTTATCATATTGAGCGAAATGGAAATGCAAAGATTATTTTGCTAGATTTATCGATAAAATTAACACGTTTATTACATTTAAAAGAAGCCTAAATTAATGTTTGTTTTTGATATAATTTCTGTAGAATTTCTTGTAATTCTTTTCTTTTCAATAACCTATTTTTTTTCAGTTTATGAAAAAATTAAAGATTGGAAAGGAACGGTAAGCTATTATTCAAATCATTTTAAAGCAACTTTTTTTATAAAATATATTTCTCCAATATTAATTGGTATTGTTCTTCTTGAAAGTGTTATTTTTATTTTGCTAAGTATAAGTTTGGTAACTATAGTCTTAAATGGTGACGCAACACTTGGAAAAATAGGGTTAGAAATTTCAGCATTAGTTTTAATGCTATTTTTAATTGGACAACGAATTGTAAAAGATTATCCAGGCGCTATGAACATTACTGTATATTTTATTTTGAACGTTATTGGCATTTATTTATTAACTTAATTTATTGATTATGAAACTTTTAGGTGTAGGCTCTAGGTTAAAACATCCCGTTTATGGTTTGGGAGTTGTTACAAATGTAAGCTCAAAACATTATTGGGTAACTTTTATTGAAAACGGATTGGAAACTATTGATATAGATAGTGAGTTTGAAGTGATTGAATCCGTTGAAGATGAGGTAGATAGTGTTAGTTTTTTTGAAGTAGAATCAACATTAAGAAGTATTTTAAAAAAATGGTCTGACGTTTCTGAAATAGTTCATATTGGTGATCGTTGGAAAGGTGGAAAACTAATTCTTGAACCAAAAGACACAAACCTTTCAAATAAAGAAATTCCTATTGAAACCTTTTTTCATAAAATTGTGATGGTTCGAGACCGAGTACGTGTTATGGAACAAAAAATAAACTCTAGTAATTTAGACGATCAAGATAAAGTAGATTTACAACAATACATTACCCGAATTTATGGAAGTTTAACAACTTTTAATGTGTTGTTTAAACTAAAAGAACAACAATTTTCCGGTCAGCGATCTAAGTAATTTATTAAAAAAAAGCCTTTCACAATTGTAAAAGGCTTTTTAAATTATTTACTTATTAACTGAACTCTATTTTGTAAAATCGTTATTTAAAACTTCTAAAATACTTGAAGTTACGTTTAGAGCATCGCTTCCATACATTACAGTACCGTTACCTGAAGTTCCTAAAATTAAATCAAACTTGTTTGTTTTGGCATAATCTGCGACAAGACTGTCAATTTTCTTCATGATAACTTCGCTTTTTGCCATATTTTCATTTTGCAATTCTTGACTAGCTTGTTGCTCTCTTGCTTGTAATATTTGCTGTTCTTGTTGTAAAGCTTGTTCCGTTTCTGCTCTTTTAGCAGCCGACATTTTTTGAGCAGCTTGGTAATATGCTTGTACCTTTTGTTGAAAAGGAGCTCCTAAACTATCCAATTCTTTTGCCATTTTTTCTTGTTTCGCCTTCAAAGATTCTTCCAATGCTTTTGTACCTTCATACTCTTTCATTAAATCTTGTACGTCTATGTAAGCAATTTTTGATTGACTACAAGAAGCTAATACAATTGCAACTAGTAAAACTAAAATTTTCTTCATTCTGTTTTTTTAAGGTTGTTGTTTTTAATTTGTGCGAATATAGTAACATTTACCAAAGATTTTATAAATAATTTGTAGTATCAGGTTTATTTATTACTAAAGTAACAATCATAAATTAAGATTATAAAAATTGACTCTATAACATTAAACAACGCTAAGTAATTTTAAAAATTCATATATGAGTACCAATCAACGTTTAAAAATGGCTTAAATCGGCTTAAAATCAGTTTTTGGTAGATTTTAAGATGTAAATCAAAGAAGAATACTCTGAAGATCCTAGAGCTTTGAAATTTGAGTATAAACCAATAAAAAAAGCTTTTACAAAATTACCTTTTCCCGTTTTGTACTTTTCACTTAACAGAGAAACATAAAAGGAATCGAAAATCATTGGCTTTGTTTTTTCAACTTTTAAATAAACTTTTGAAAATATTTTTTGAATTGCACTTTGCGAAAAATGCCAAAGATGTCTTGGAACATCAAAAGCTGCCCAATAGTTTTTATAATATAACGCATCAAAACTTTTAAAATTTGGAACCGCTATTATTAAAACACCACCTGGTTTTAGCAATGAACTTAATTTGGAAATATAATCTTCTAAATTTGGCACATGCTCTAAAACGTGCCAAAGAGTAATTACATCAAATTGTTGATTATTTATCAAACTTAAATCGTCAAATATTTCAAAAGATGAATTTTCTTCTAGTTTTTGTTTAGCTAAATCTTTTGCGTTTTTGTTTGGTTCAACTCCTGATATATTCCATCCATTATTTTTACAAGTCAGTAAAAATTCCCCTGTTCCACATCCAACATCTAACAAGTTTTTTTCAGCAGTATTAAACGAGTTTATTAATTGTAGTTTATTCTTTAAAGCAATTTTTTTTACAAACTGATACATCTTATCAACCAAACTTTCACTAGCATCGGTATGTGAAATGTATGATTCACTTTCATAATATTTAGGTAACTCTTCAAGTGTTGGTTGCGGTTTGGTTTCCAAAAAATCTAACTCAGCGTTATAATAAAGTTCAAAATTTTCATTTGAAACTGAGTAATCTTTTAACTTTAAATAGCAGTTATTTTTATTCTTCATTTTTAATTGTTCCACGTGGAACGTTGCATTTTTATCTTCCCATATAAACCAATAATACCGAAACATCGCTTGGTGAAACACCACTAATTCGGCTAGCTTGGGAAATAGAAGTTGGTTGGATTTTTGTTAACTTTTGACGCGCTTCAATAGACAATGATTTTACTTTTCCATAATCAAAGTTTGAAGGGATAACAACATTTTCTAAACGTGTTAATTTGTCTGCTTGGTTCTTTTCCTTTTCTATATAACCAGCATATTTTACATGAATTTCTGTCTGTTCGACTATTTCAGGATCTATGTTTTCTTTTAAAATAAATGCTGCGATTTTAGGCAACTTAGCCAATTGTTCAAAGTTTAATTGAGGTCTTGCTGCAATCTTATAAATCTTCATAGACTGTGAAATTAACGCAGTCTTATTCGCTTCTAATAACGGATTAATTTCTCCCGGTTTGATACTTAATTCCTTTAAAAACTTTACAAATAAATCGGTCTTTTCTTGCTTTTCAAATACTCGTATCATTCGCTTTTCAGAAGCCAAGCCAATTTTAAAAGACAAAGGTGTTAACCTTAAATCGGCATTATCTTGTCGAAGCAATGTTCTATATTCCGCTCTTGACGTAAACATTCTATACGGCTCCTCAGTACCTTTCGTAATTAAGTCATCGATTAAAACACCAATGTAAGCTTCGTTTCTTTTTAACACAAAAGGATCACGATTTTGAACACTTAATGCTGCATTAATACCAGCCATTAAACCTTGTGCAGCTGCTTCTTCATAACCGGTTGTTCCGTTAATTTGGCCAGCAAAATATAGGTTTTTTACTAATTTAGTTTCTAACGTATGCGTTAATTGAGTAGGAGGAAAAAAGTCATATTCAATAGCATATCCGAAACGTAAAAACTTCACATTTTCAAACCCAGCAACTTTGCGTAATGCTTTGTCTTGAACATCTTCTGGTAAAGACGTTGAAAATCCGTTTACATAAATTTCAACAGTATCCCAACCTTCAGGCTCCACAAAAATTTGATGTCTATCTTTGGTTGCAAAACGATCTATTTTATCTTCAATAGACGGACAATATCTTGGCCCAATACTTTGTATTCTTCCATTAAACATTGGCGAGCGATCAAAACCTGTTCTTAGTAAATCATGTACTTCTTGCGAAGTATAACTCATGTAACAAGAACGTTGTTTTTCTAAAGAAACTGTTTCAGGTAAATAAGAAAATTTCTCGGGATTTTCATCTCCAGGTTGCTCAATCATTTTTGAAAAATCTAACGATCTAGCGTCAACTCTTGGAGGTGTTCCTGTCTTCATTCTTCCAGCTTCAAAACCTTTTTCTAAAAGGTCTTCAGTAATACCTTTAGACGCGCCTTCTCCTGCTCTTCCTCCACCAAAAGTTTTATCCCCAATATGTATTAATCCATTTAAAAAAGTACCAGCAGTAATGATAATTTTTTTAGCTTTTATTTCAAGGCCTAAAACCGTTTTTACTCCGATAATTTTATCACCATCAAACAACAAACCGTTCACACTATCCTGATAAAAATCTAAGTTGTTAGTTTGCTCTAGCATGGTTCTCCAACATTCTGCGAAACGCATACGATCACTTTGCGCTCGTGGACTCCACATTGCAGGACCTTTTGATTTATTCAACATCTTAAATTGAATAGCTGTTTTATCTGTAACTATACCGCTGTAACCTCCTAAAGCATCAATCTCGCGTACAATTTGTCCTTTTGCAATTCCGCCCATTGCAGGATTACAGCTCATTTGAGCTATATTCTGCAAGTTCATGGTAATTAACAACGTTGATGCACCCATGTTTGCGCTAGCGGCAGCAGCCTCGCTTCCAGCGTGCCCTCCTCCAACAACAATAACATCATAAATTGTATTGAACATATATATAAAATAAGTGTTCCACGTGGAACATTAATTAATTAAAAATTTTAAACAGCTGTCTTCATTCGTTCTCATAATTGACTTTTCTTCGTCGGATTTATCTTTAAAACCCATAAAGTGCAAAACACCATGAATAATCACTCTATTCAGCTCATTATCAAATGTTTGATGAAATTCTAAGCTATTTTCTCGCACTCTTTCAATAGATATAAAAATATCACCTGAAACAAGCTTTCCTAAGGTATAATCAAAACTAATAATATCGGTTAAAGTGTCGTGCTTTAAAAATTCAACGTTTAATTTGTGCAAATAATTGTCATCACAAAAAATAAAATTTAATTCACCTTCTGTAAAATCATACTGTTTAATACACTTAGAAATCCAACCTTTTAGTTTTTCTTCATCTGATAAATTAAACTGAGTTTCATAGTTAAATGTAATCATCACTTACTGCTTTTCCTTAAAATATTCTTGCACCTTTTTTTTATAAATTGAGCGCAAAGGTAATGATTGTCTGTTTAATATTTCGTTTGTTTTAAAGTATTGCTTTTTAAGCTCTAATTCATTTATATTTCTTTGTCTAAAGTTAGACACACTCGTTTTAGACTCACGTTTAGAATCTTCACCTTGTTGTTTCTCTGCTTCCTCTAATTTCAATAATTCATGATTTAGTTTGTCTATTCGATCTATGACTTCTTGCGAGAATCCTTTTTCTAAAAGTTGCTGCTCTATCTCTTCCATTTGTTTCACAGCCTCTCCTCCTTTTCCTTTACCGTCTTTACCTTTTTCATCACCAATCATTTCTTTCAACATTTCTTTCAATTCAGCTTGCTTTTTGTAAATTTCGAATAGCTCTTCATTACTCATTTCTTCGTTTTCACCACCTTCTCCTTGTTCGCGTTGTTCACCTTCACCTTTACTTTTCTGCTCACCGTCTTTCTCTCCTTTTCCCTTTTCCCCTTTCTTCATTCCTTCTTTCATTTCCTCTGAAATTTCACCTTGTTTTTTAATGATGTCAGGTAAAGAGAAATCTCCCTTTCCTCCTTTACCTTTTCCTTGCCCAAAACTTGGTGATGCATTCATTAAACTTTCCAAAAGATTACTCAAAGAGTTTGCCAAATTATTTGCAGATGTTATTACAAACTGCTGATTTGAAATTCCAATATTAAACTTGTTATCGGTAAAATTTTCAAGTGATTCGTCAATATTAAAATGTACATTACTCACTTCTTTCTGAATATCGCCTCCTAATTTTACCAAACGTAAAGACAACATATACAAACTGTCATCAATATGCTCAAAATACTCTTTTAGTACATATTGTTGTTTTAGGTTCTTAGCGTATTCTGGGTGGTCGCTATTACTTGTAGAAAACTTATCGAAAAGTTCTTCTTGCTGAAATGAAAACTCGATTAAATTTTCAACTATTTTACGTAAATCATCAATGTTTTCATCTATTTGCTCACCTTCCATTGCCTCCATAGATTGAGTCATTTTTTGACTCAATTCTTTCATTTTTTTTGCTGCTTCTTTCTGGTTCTTTTTTGCGAGATTTTTCTTTTTACTTTTAAAATCAGTTTTAGAATCTTCTTTCTTTTCATCTTTAACTTCTGCCTCATCCTTCTGCAATTCTTCCAACGCTTTATTTAAATCTTCTTCAATCTTTTTTTCTTCCTCTTTTGTCTCAGGCAAAGACATTTCTTGTTTTAATTCTGTATTCTGCTTCTCTAATTCATTAAAATCTTCTTTTATCTCATCAAATTTTTCATTCAGTTTTTCTTGTTCATTAGCTTTGTTATCCTCTTGCTTTTTATCGCTCAATTCTTCTTGCTCTTTAGAAAGTTGCTCTAATTTCTCTGCAATCTGATTCGCTTTTTGTTCTACATAAAATCGCTTTGTCAACTCTAATAAGCGCTCTAATGTTTGCTTTTTTTGCTGATTCTTTTTAGACAATTCTTTTAATTTTTTTGTTAAATCGTCTTTTTCTAATTTACTCAACAACTTATCTAATTCTTCTTGTAATTTCTCTTGTTTTTCGTTTTGTTTAACCTCTTCTATTCGTTTTAACAACTCCTCTTTTTTATCTTTTAAATCATCTATTTCGGGTTGTTCATTTAAATTATTTTTTATGGCTTCAGTTTGTTTATTTAACATTTCGTCGTACTGTTGTTGACGTTTCATAAACTCCTCTAACTTTTTTGTGTCATTCCAATTTATCGATTCCTTTTTTTGAAGTTCATTTTTAAAGTCGTCCATTTTTTCTTGAATCTCATTCGATTTTTCCAGCGTTTTGTTTAAATCATTGATAGATTCTTTTTGATCATTTAACACATCCTCTTTCAATTCATCATCTGTTTTATTGTAATAACTAAAAACTCTTGATTTTGATGCCTTACTACCTCTTACTCGATCGTTATCAAACACCTCAAAAAACAATTCGTACTCAATGCCTTTTTTAATTTCTAAGCCTTCTGGAAATTCATAAAAAAAGTCGGAAATTATACCTTTTGAAATATCAATTTTATGTTGAAAAATTGAATCTTTTGACTTTCTATTATAATACTTCAATACTAAATTATCTACACCATAATCATCGCTTAACTGACCTAAAAAATGTGCTGGACCTCGACTAATAGAATCTATATTAGACTTTACAATAATTTTAGGATAATCGTCTGAAATTACGTTAATCCTAAAATTTAATTTTTCGTAATTTTCTAAATTCTCGTTAGATGTACTTATGGTATAATCTGTGTTTTTTGTAATGGTTTTTTTTAATTCAAAACTATTTTCACTCTCCAATTCAAAACTTAGTTTTTCAGTATTTGAAGAAAAATGAACCTTCGTAGTTTGGTGCGCATCAATTAACCAACTAACCTTTGTTCCTACTGGAACCATAGCATTTCCTGTATTTTCAATAATTTTATTTACTTTACCCGTATATTTTGGGTATTGCAAACTCATTTTTAAATTGGTAATAACAGGCGTTTTTATCGCATTTATTTCATACTTTTTAGAAGTATATCCGTTAGCTTCAACATAAAATTGTGTAGAATTATTTATTGAATTAAAAGTGTACTCAAACTTTCCTAATTCCGTTGATTGTGTAAAATAAGTTTCATTATTAAAGTGAATAGTAACATTTTCTGGAACTAACTCTCCTGTAGTTTCAATTTGAATATTCAATGAATTCCCTTCAATAACATTTAAAGAGTCATTCAAAACAAAAAACGTAAAAGGTGCAGGTTTTTCAAATTGAACAGAATGCTTTACAACACGTGTAAAACTGTTTCCAAAAATGGAGATATTATTGGTTACAAAAACCAGGAACCAGATTAAAATTGGTAAAACAGCATATTTTAAATACTTTTTATTTTTAGAAAAATCGATTGCTTTTTTAAATGGTACAAACTGCAAATCTTTCGATTTTTGTTCAATACTTGCAGCAATCAATTCCGAATGGGAAGATTCACTTTTTAACTGCAACATATTCAGCAACTTATCGCTTACTTCAGGAAAATGATTGCCTATAATTTTTGAAGCTTCTATTGATGAAATTCCTTTTCTAAATCCAATTAATTTTGAAATAGGGATTAGAATATAAAACAACAATAAACCTATTTCAACAACAATAAATAGCCAGAATAATATGGTTCTAGCTACAGGTTTTAACCATAAAAAATGCTCGATAATTAACGTGAAAAATAAATACAAAACCCCTATTGAAAAGAAAAGTATAATTCCTTTCAAAAGTTCATTTACATAAAACTTTTGTATAAATTCTTGAAGTTTGTTTTCTATGTTGGTATAGGTATTCAATATGTTTTTAACTTTATATAAGAGCTAAAAATACATAAATTCCTTTATAGTTTTACAATTTTCTCTTTTATAGCGTACAACACTAAACCAATTCGTGTTTTTACTTCCAATTTTTGAAATAAAGATTCGCGATAATTATCCACTGTTTTAGGACTAATAAACATTTTTTCTGCAATTTCCTTATAGGTCATTTCCGAACAAGCAAATTTTAATAATTCCAATTCGCGATCCTTAAAATCAATTGTTACATTTTTCGATTCCTTTTCAATAGAGTTTAAAAGCGTATTTGTTACATTTTCAGTATAATAAAATCCGTTATTTTTAACTTCATTTAGAGCATGTTGTAAAATAGATGGGTGAATGTCTTTTAATAAATAACCTTTTGCTCCAGCGCGTAACATTTTTAATATGGTGGTTTCATCACATTCCATTGAAAGTGCTAAAACCTTAATTTCAGGGTGGTTTTGTTTTAACCATTTCGTAGCTTCAATACCATTTAAAACTGGCATTTGAATATCCATTAAAACGATATCAGGTTTCCTTTCATTATTTGAAAAATAATCGACTAATTCTTGTCCATTATTCAAAATTTTTATAACCTCAAATTCTTTAAAATTTGAAATTAAACTATTCAGTGCATTTGAAAATAAAAGATGATCGTCAACAATAATTAAATTCGTTTTTTTCATAGGGTTATTTTGGACAACTAAGATACAAATTAGTGCCTTCATTTGTTTTAGAAGTTAGCTTTAATTTTACGCCTATCAATTCCGCTCTACTTTTCATATTTAACAACCCAATACCATTTTGTTTTGATATATCGGCAGTATCAAAACCTACTCCATCATCTTGAATTTCGATAATTAAATTATTTGTTTCAAAATTTAAAACTAAATCTAGATTTTCAGCCTTGGCATATTTTAGGGTGTTATTACAAAACTCCTGAATTATTCTAAATAAAATAATTTCCTTTTCATTGTTAAGGCTAAATTCATCACCTTTAATAGTTAATTCAGTTTTTAAAAAATTAAGTCTTTTGTATCTGCTAAACTCATTTTTAATAGATTCAATTAAACCAATATTCTTAATTTTTTCTGGATTTAAAGATTTTGCTAAATCGCGTAATTCTTGCAGGCTTTTTCCAACAATTTCACCAGTTTCAGCAACTGCAGCTTGTTGTTCTTGTGGTAACGTATATTGAATCATATTCAATTGCATTTTAGCCACCGATAATAACTGCCCAACATTGTCATGAATTTCCCAACTTATATTCCGTAAAGATTGTTCTTGAATCTCTAATTTTGATTTATTAATCTCCTCCTCAAAACGTTGTTGAATTTCGCGTTGTTTTAAAATATAGGCTATTTTCTTTTTTTGAAAATATGAGAAAAATATAATTACAGTGGCTGCTAAAATAATGATAATCATTGTAGCAACTAACACCATTATTTGTACTTCTTTTTGTTCCATTTTTTAAATGTTAAACTCTTTTTTACTTTTAACAAAACCAATTATAAAACAACTTGCCATTATTATATTTAAAATTACAGTTACTATTCTATAAGCAACTCCAAACGAAATATATTCAGCAACAACATATACAGGAATAAAACCAACATTGAACAATAAAACTCCCAAACCTATCCAATAAAACATGGTTTCTTTAAGATTTAAAATTCTATCGCTTTTTAATTGCTCATAAAAAAACATTAAAACACTTATCGTTATTAAAAAACTGCCAATAATTAAATTATTTATTAAAAATTGACTTAAAAAATTAAAGAAGAATGAAATTTCAATAATTGTAAATAATAAGTATGCTATTATTAATCCTTTTATAAAGTTTCTCATAAGCTTCTTCTTTATTTGACTTAAAAAGAAAAACATATAAAAAAAATGATTTACCAAGTTCCAAGAATTATAAATTGAGTTGTTGTTTATGTTAAATAATACCCCAATTACAAAACCTAAAATTTCAGTAAGTAATGAATACCCAATAAAAATTAGAAATAACCTTAAATAAAAGCTATTTCTAATTTTTTTATAATGAATTATGCCAATTATTAATATAATCGTATATAATATTGGATAAAAAATAAATAGATATTCCAATGCTATTGTGGGTATTCTCCTGATGGAGGCCAACCTGATGAACCATTATTTAATCCACCCAAGTTTTCAATGTCATTTCCACCTTCATCACCATCACCTCCATCTTTTTGCATAGCACTGTCATATGGTTCGGTAGGCACTAAAAACACCGTAGATAAATCTTTTTTCTTATCATTTTTGTCTTCTTTTGGATATGCTCCAAAATAAACACGAATTCCGTTTACGACTTTACCTTGGTCTTTCCCTTCTTTTTTAACATCATCAATAAATTTTTGCAATTCATCTATTGAAAACCAACTTGATAACGCATCATTTTTTCCAATAGCATTTTTAATGGCTTTACTTCTGGTTTTTACAAAGTTTTGGTTGAGTTCTTTTGATTGTTTAGCACTAATTCTTTTCATAAAAATTGATTTAAAGTTAAAACTAACCAATTATTTTGAAATTAGCACCAATAAAAGGGGAAAATTCCCCCTTAATTTTCAGGTAAAATATTGTGACTAAGGTATATTCATTTACTAAATTTGAATACTAAATTTTTAGTAAATGTTGAAGTATAATAAACTATCCGAAAAACAAGTTCAACTAATAAAGGTAATTCTACTTGTAGTATTTTTAGTTCTAAATATGATACTTTTAAGTGTCATTACTTCCCAAACATCCCCACAAAATACAATACACTCACATTTTCTTTAAAAATTGCTATGAAAAGGATTCTTTGGGTAATGCAAAGAATAAAAATTATATTGGTTAATTTTTGAAAGGTTACTTATAAAAAAGTAACCTTTTTTTTGCTAGTTATATTAGTATATTTGCAATCAAATTTTTGTGAACCATGAACAACGTTAGAGTACGATTTGCACCTAGTCCAACTGGGCCTTTACATATTGGAGGAGTTAGAACTGCTCTTTTTAATTATTTATTTGCCAAAAAACACAACGGAACTTTTATTTTAAGAATTGAAGATACCGACCAAACTCGTTATGTAGCAAATGCCGAACAATATATTATCGATGCTTTAAATTGGTTACAAATTCCTTATGATGAAGGTCCAGGAAAGAATGAAAAATTTGGACCTTATCGTCAATCTGAACGTAAAGAAATCTATAAAAAATATGCTGAAGAATTAATTGCAAACGGTAAAGCTTATTATGCTTTTGATACAGCTGAGCAATTAAATAATGAGCGAAAAGGTCACGAAGAAAAAGGAAAGACCTTTATTTACAATTGGCATAATAGAACAAAAGGAAGATTAGTTAATTCATTGGTTTTATCTGAAGAGGAAGTTAAAGAACGAATTGAAAGAGGAGATAATTATGTAGTTCGTTTTAAAATGTACGAACCTGAAAATAACGCCCGCACTGAGTATAGTCGAAGTGATGCTGAAACGATTGAAGCAGATGATATTATTAGAGGTCATGTATCATTTAAAAAAGAAATTTTAGACGATAAAATTTTATTTAAAGGCGATGGAATGCCTACCTATCATTTAGCAAATATTGTTGATGATCATTTAATGGAAATTTCCCATGTTATTCGTGGTGAAGAATGGTTACCTTCACTCCCTCTTCATATTGCATTATACCAAGCATTCGGTTGGAAAGCTCCTGAATTTGCACATTTACCACTAATATTAAAACCTGTTGGAAAAGGAAAACTAAGCAAACGTGATGGCGATAAATTAGGGTTTCCTGTATTTCCTTTAGCATATAACAATGAAGAAACAAACGAAATATCAAAAGGTTACAAAGAAGATGGTTATTTTGCTGAAACCGTTGTTAACTTTTTAGCCTTATTAGGCTGGAATTCAGGAACTGAACAAGAACTTTTTAGTTTAAATGAATTGGTGAAATCATTCGATTTAAGTCGTGTAAATAAAGCTGGGGCGCGTTTTGATCCAGATAAAACAAAGTGGTTTAACCAACAATATATGCAGCAAAAATCTAATAAAGAATTAGCTGTTTTATTTATACCAATTCTAGAAAAACACGTCATTGCGAATGAAATGAAGCAATCTGCCAATTTAGAACAGATTACTTCGTCGCAAACTTCTCGTAATGACGAAAACCGATTTAGTATAGAATACGTTACCAAAGTAATTTCATTAATAAAAGAACGTGCAACTTTTGTTTCAGATTTCTGGGAATTAAGCAGCTTCTTTTTTGAAGCTCCAACAGAATTTGATGAGAAAGCTTCAAGAAAAAATTGGAAAGAAGATACTCCTGCTTTAATGAATGAATTAATCGAAGTTATTGAAACTATTGAAGATTTCAATTCTCAAAACATTGAAACAGTTGTAAAAGAATGGATTACTTTAAAAGAAATTGGTTTTGGAAAAGTAATGCAACCTTTCAGATTAAGTCTGGTTGGCGCTATGAAAGGTCCTCACCTTTTCGATATTACTGAAATGATTGGAAAACAACAAACTATTGATAGAATTAAAAAAGCTATTGAAACTTTGTAAATTTCACTAATGTCATT
>Ga0209121_10001419_pt1 | contig 25180 bp, 18 predicted proteins | sample Cruoilmetagenom3_FD_187292 | JGI IMG/M metagenome (GOLD analysis project Ga0209121, IMG submission 187292) | Oil polluted marine microbial communities from Coal Oil Point, Santa Barbara, California, USA - Sample 3 (SPAdes) (version 2) | ecosystem: Environmental > Aquatic > Marine > Oil seeps ... | reverse complement strand
GCATTTTGGCAAGAGGTGTAACATGCAGGTATCAAACAGGGTCAGGGGCATCATCGGCGATGGCTCGGACGGATGGGATGTGTATTACCGCGCCAAGCAGATGGATGCGGATGGCATCAATGTCACCCATCTGACGATTGGCGAACACGACATTCGCACCGATCCCACAATCCTTGATGCGATGCATGCCGCCGCCCTTGCGGGCCACACCGGCTATTCTATGTTCAACGGCAATCTCAATCTGCGCGAAATCATCGCCAGCCGTGTGAGTGAACGCACTGGCGTGGCCACCACACCTGACAATGTGCTGGTGGTGCCTGGCGGTCAGGCGGGTCTTTTTGCCACCCATATGGCCACTTGTGATGCCGGTGATCGTGCTCTGTTCATTGATCCCTTTTATGCCACATATCCGGGCACCATTCGCAGTGTCGGGGCCATTCCCGTGCCCATTCGGGCCAGTGCGGAACATATGTTTCAACCTGATCCGGCCGATATTGCCAAGGCAGCCAAAGACGGCGCCGCAAGCCTGCTGATCAATTCCCCCAACAATCCCACCGGCGTGGTCTATTCGCAAGGTACAATGCAAGGTATCGCGGATACCTGTCGAGATCACGACATTTGGCTGATTTCAGACGAAGTGTATGACACCCAACTGTGGAAGGGCACACATATCACCCCGCGCGCCCTGCCCGGCATGGGCGAGTGCACGCTGGTTATCGGCTCATTGTCGAAATCCCACGCCATGACCGGCAGCCGTATTGGCTGGGTCGTGGGCCCAGAGGACGCGATACAGCGCATGGGCGATCTGATGACCAACACCACCTACGGCGTTCCCGGTTTTGTGCAAGAGGCCGCCTGCTTTGCCCTGACACAAGACGCGGCATTTGAGGCCCGCATTGCCGAACCGTTCCGCCGACGCCGCGATCTGGTGTTGGCGCAGGTGGCGCGCCAAAACGTGGTGCGTGCCATCCCGGCTGATGGGGCGATGTATATCATGCTGGATATTCGCGCCACCGGCCTGAGTGGCGAGGCATTCGCCACTAAATTGCTCGACACCCACCATGTGGCCGTCATGCCCGGCGAGAGCTTTGGTGAGGCAGCGGCAGGCCATGTGCGCGTGGCCCTGACTGTGGCCGATGACAGGTTAGAGGCCGCTGTTGCACAGCTTCTCGATCTGGCCCGCACATGCGCCTTGTGATGGGGGCATACCCCCACGCCCCATAAAATTGGCAACTTCTGGTCGCTTTCAGACCTGGCGTCGCAAACAGAACAGACTTTACCTTCTGTACAGCAAGGCTGATCTCAGTTTTTTCGGAGAGCGGCCATGACGCCGATTTGCAAAATTGCTGTGATTGTGCGGACCATCGGCGCCCAGCGGGGCCGGGCTGCGCGTGGACGACCCCAAGAGAGCATCACGTCGTGACCTCTCTTACCTTCGACAGTCCACCACAGGATGACCAACCACATGACAGCTTCTCCGTCCCGCCGCTCAGGCGGCCGTGCCGCCCGCAAAGCCCTGCGTTCCGCCGCCCCTAGCGAAGATCAACGCTCCATCCGCCCTGGCATGGAGGGCGGCACCTTCCGCCCCCTGACCCAGGGCGACATGGAACGCATTCATCAAACCGCTCTGGATGCGCTGGAACAGATCGGCATGGCCGACGCCCCGCCCAGCGGGGTAGAATACCTGACAGGCGCCGGAGCGATCCTGGGCGATGATGGCCGCATCCGATTTCCCCGCGCATTGATCGAAGATATGCTGGCCAAGGCCAACCGCTCAATCACGCTGTGTGCTCGTGATCCGCACTATGATCTGACGCTCTCTGGCGCACGCGTGCACTATGGCACCGCCGGGGCGGCTGTGCATGTGGTGGATGTCGCGGGCAATGAATACCGCGAAAGCACCGTACAGGACCTGCATGACGCCGCGCGCATTTGCGATGTGCTGGATAATGTCCACTTTCTGCAACGCCCAATGGTGTGCCGCGACATCACCGACAATATGGAAATGGACCTGAACACAGTCTATGCCAGCGCGGCCGGCACCCTAAAACACATCGGAACATCCTTCAGCGAACCACACCACGTAAAACCCGCATTGGACATGCTGCATATGATTGCAGGTGGCGAAGACAAATGGCGCGACCGCCCTTTCATGAGCAGCTCCATTTGCTTTGTTGTTCCCCCCATGAAATTCGCCACCGAATCCTGTGAGGTGATGGAGGAATGCATCAAAGGTGGCATGCCGGTGTTGCTGTTGTCGGCGGGCATGGCGGGGGCCACAAACCCCTCCACCATCGCAGGCGCCATCGCGCAGGCCTGTGCTGAATGTCTGGCCGGGCTGGTTTATGTCAACGCCGTGCAACCGGGCCACCCGGCCATCTTTGGCACTTGGCCCTTTGGGCTGGACCTGCGCTCTGGGGCGATGTCGATCGGGTCGGCTGAACAGGCCTTGCTCACTGCGGGCTGTGCGCAGATGCACCAGTTCTACAACGTGCCGGGCGGGGCCGCCGCAGGTGCATCCGACAGCAAAATGCCTGATATGCAAGCCGGTTGGGAACAAATGTGCACCAATGTTCTGGCCGGTCTGTCGGGCGTCAATATGGTGTATGAAGCCGCTGGCATGCACGCCTCGCTGCTTGGTTTTTGCCACGAAAGCCTGATCCTAGGGAATGACCTGATCGGCCACGCCATGCGCTGCGTACGCGGCGTTGAGGTGGATGACGACACATTGGCACTAGAGCAAATCCGCGATGTCTGCCTGAACGGACCGGGCCACTATTTAGGCACCGATGAAACGCTGGCGCGCATGCAATCAGATTACGTCTACCCGGCCCTGGGCGATCGCACCTCCCCCAAGGAATGGGCCGAAATCGGCAAACCCAATCTGGTGACCAAAGCCACAGCACGCAAAGAGGAAATCCTCAGCGAGCGCTCCCGCGCCCGGTTTGACCCGATGCTGGATGGCCAGATCAGGAAGGCCTTCAACATCCACCTGCCTGCATAATGCTTACCTCCGGCGTGGCCCTCATCATCTTCTTGCTCTAAATATCCCCGCCGGAGGCATCCAACCACCACACCCCGCACATCGCCCTCCATGAATGTGATCACTCACCACTGGCGTAAATCAAAAAAGAGCGTGCACGCCAGGGCACTCAATAAGGTCATTTTGCGATACACCTAGGGGAGCATCCACTTGCCCTGCGGCCAGAAGGCGTGAAAGGCAAACGCAAACAGCACATCATGGGCCACATCGCGCCCCGATGCATCACGCACCCGCACCGTGCCCACATCCTTGCCCTTGGCAATGCTGGCACTATCCAGCGCCGAGGCCTGCCCCGCCTCCCAGCTCAGCGTCACGTCGGCCTCAGTCACCCCGCCTTCATCACGAAGACGGGCCAGCGGCCAGGCCCGATTGCCCACTCGCACCACCCGCACCAGCGGCGGGATGCCATGCGGCGGGTTTTCACCGTTGTACAAAAACGGCTTATTCAGGCTGTCATACCCCTGATAAGGATTCTGGCCATAGCGGCGCGCAAAATCCGGTTGTGCCATCACCAGCCCATCGGGGTTGCGGGCCACAAACTGATCCCAGCTTTCCATCCAGCTGGGCAATTGTTTTAGCTGCGTACCAGTCAGATCACCGACAATCGCCACCGCAGTGGCCTGTTGCCACCAGCTTTCGGTTTCGCGGTCATACATCACCATATCAGAATTGCGCAGTTTGCCCGACACACCAAAGCTCAGCCTGCCCTGCTGGGTGCGCCGATCAAACACCATGGCCGAATTGCACAATGGGCAAAACGTCACGGCCACCGGAACATGGCCCACAGTGTCATTCACTATTTCATGCCAGGTCAGATAGCGGATTGGATAGGCGCGCGCCTTGGCCCCGTTGATTTCCAGCGTGATCACCGGCTCATTGCCCTTGATCCGCATTTCCGAAAGGGCGTCAATAAAAACAGGGGCGTCAATCGCGGGAATGCCATCCTTGGGCGGCCCACCTGACATGATTTCAACCCAGTTTTTCACTGTGGTTTTGTCAAAGTTGGTCTTGGTCCATTCGTGTTTCCAGAAACTTGGATCAGCGATGGCAGGACCCGCCAACAGCCCAATGGTCAGGGCGAAGATGGCAGCAAGGGATGGCACGCGCAGCATGGGGCACTCCTTTGGGTGAGACCACATCATGATGCGGGCACGCAGCACGTTTGCATAGCCCATCGCACGCGATTGTGACGAAAGGTGCGCCGCCTATTGTTGGTCACGCGCCTTGATTTCGTCTACGGCGCGGTCCCATTGCCGGGCGTTCAGAACTTTCTTGAACGCGCGCTCCAACTCGGCCTTGCCATTGCTTTCGTACCAGCGCCCATGTGCCAGGATCACCCGGCGCGGGTTCCAGGCCAGCATGCGTTCAATTGATTGACCCAGCGCGTCGCCGTCGCGGAAGGATTTGCGCATATCCGGGGGCATCCGCCCATTCGGGTCGTCAATCCCGGCCAGCCAGATCAGAGGCCGCATCCAGACCGGCAGCTTGGCTGTTTCGAAGTTTTGGATCAGATCCGTCAGGACCAGAGTCCGGCTGACGCGATGAAAAAAAACCGCCTCGCGGTGGATCTTGCTGCCTTCAACAATCATCTGATCAATCTGGTCAGCCCAGGGCGCCTCGGCATCTGGTCCAAGATCATGATCAAACTTTAGCGTAAGGCCTTTTTTGGCGGCCCGTCTGGCGACGCCGGGCGCAGCCCAGGCCGTGGCCTCGGGAAACGCCGCCTGCCATTCGTTTATGTAAGCGTAATGTATCCAATTGGGGGCAATCAGATGGCGCACCGGGCCGATGGCATCCAGCTCAAGGCGCAACGCATCGCTCAGCTGGGTGGGCGAATGCACCCACAGATCACCATTGTCCAACTGCACCACCGTCGCGCGGGTGGAAAACGGCAACCCGTAAAACCGGATCGCAGGCCCATCAATCAGCCAGAGCCCCTCAACCACTGGTTTCAGCGTATTGAGGGGCTCATAGCCTGTCATTTAGTCAGTAACCGTCACGCGGGTCATCACATCCGGCGCGCCGACAACGGCACCGTTGCCGCCCGTGCCCAGTTTGATCGCATCAACCACGTCCATGCCCTCGCTCACCCGGCCCACAACGGTATATTGCCCATTCAGGAAATGGCCCGCTGCAAACATGATGAAGAACTGGCTGTTGGCACTGTCCGGGCTTTGCGAACGCGCCATGCCCACGATACCGCGATCATAAGGCACATCCGAAAACTCGGCCTTCAAATCGGCCATGTCACTGCCGCCCATACCAGCACGAGACATATCGCCACCGTCGATCTTGCCGAACTGTACATCACCGGTCTGCGCCATGAAGCCGTCAATCACGCGGTGAAAAACAACGCCGTCATAGGCGCCCTTTTCCGCCAGTGCCGCGATTTGCGCCACATGGCCCGGGGCCACGTCCTCAAGCAGATCAATGGTGATCGTGCCATTGGCCTCGCCTGCGATTTCGATCTGCAAGCCCGTGGCCAATGCAGGGCTGGCGAGCAAGGCAAATGCGGCGGCTAGCTTATACATCAGCGGCCACCTTCACGCTGATCATCCGATCAGGGTTCGCAGGCGGCTCGCCACGGGTGATGGCGTCGACATGCTCCATTCCCGATGTGACCTGACCATAAACAGTGTACTGACCATTCAGAAAGCTGTTGTCAGAAAAGTTGATGAAAAACTGGCTGTTGGCAGAATCAGGCATCTGGCTGCGCGCTGCACCAATGGACCCACGCGAATGCGGGATCTTTGAGAACTCGGCCTTCAGGTCTGGCTTGTCACTGCCGCCCGTGCCTGCACTGCGCAGGTTGAAGTCCTTTTCGGCATTGCCATTGGCCACATCACCAGTCTGCGCCATAAAGCCATCAATGACACGGTGGAACACCACGTTGTCATAAGCGCCTTCGCGGGCCAGCTCTTTCATGCGCTCACAGTGACCGGGGGCCACGTCGGGCATCAATTCGATGGTGACAGTGCCGCCTGACAACTCAAGCAGGATGGTGTTTTCGGGGTCTTTAATCTCGGCCATTTGGCGCTCCTCAACTATATGCTGGCAGAATACCTAGGGCCTCTGCGCCCGATTGCCAAGTGGAGAGGTTGACGGACCAGCCTGATCACGCCAAAGAAGGCCGCAAAGCAGGGCAAAGAGGCAAATTACATGGTCTGGAACACACTCGACGACATGGACCTGGCGGGCAAACGGGTGCTGACGCGCGTGGACATCAACGTGCCGGTTGAAAATGGCGTTGTCACTGATACCACTCGGATTGAAAGGATCGTACCCACCGTGCGCGACATTCTGGCGCGTGGCGGCAAGCCGATGCTGATCGCCCATTTTGGCCGACCCAAAGGCAAGGTCGTGCTGGATTTGTCTTTGCGCGTCGTGCTGCCTGCTCTGGAACAGGCGTTGGGGCGCAAGGTGACATTGATTGAAACGCTGGAGGGTGCTGAAAACCTGACAGATGAGGCCAAAGCCGCAGATGTGTTGTTGTTGGAAAACATCCGCTTCAACCCCGGCGAGCAGGCAAATGACCCTGAGTTTGCCAGCCGCCTGGCCGCTCTTGGCGACATTTATTGCAACGATGCGTTTTCCGCCGCCCACCGCGCACATGCCAGCACCGAAGGGGTGGCCCATCTTATGCCCGCATGTGCCGGGCGCCTGATGCAGGCCGAGCTGGAGGCACTGGAGGCGGCCCTTGGCACCCCCAAGCGGCCCGTTCTGGCGGTTGTGGGCGGGGCCAAGGTTTCGACCAAGCTGGATCTTCTGGGCAATCTGGTGGATCAGGTGAATGCGCTGGTGATCGGCGGCGGCATGGCCAATACGTTTCTGGCGGCCCAGGGGCTGAATGTGGGAAAATCCCTGTGTGAACATGATTTGGCCGACACTGCGCGCGAAATCATGCGCAAAGCCGGCGCTGCCGGATGCGAGATCATCCTGCCTGCGGATGTGATTGTGGCCCGTGAATTTAAGGCCGATGCGCCCTATGAAATCCTGCCCGCCCACGCCTGCCCTGACGATCAGATGATCCTGGATGCCGGCCCGCAAAGCGTGGCCCGTATTTCGGCGGCCCTGGAAAATGCCAACACGCTGATCTGGAATGGCCCGCTTGGCGCGTTTGAGATCAAGCCGTTTGACACGGCCACAAACGCCGCTGCGCGCCATGCCGCCCGGCTGAGCCGTGAGGGCAAGCTGATTTCCGTGGCCGGTGGCGGTGATACCGTTGCTGCCCTCAATCAGGCCGGGGCGGCGGATGATTTCACCTACATCTCTACCGCCGGGGGGGCCTTTCTTGAATGGATGGAAGGCAAACCCCTGCCCGGCGTCGCCGCCCTGACAGCCAACGCCTGAGCCAGTTAAGCGGCCCGTTGCCGATTAACTGCCGTCTGAATTAAGTCCATGTTTGGTGCCGCATGGCGGTTTCGCAGGACAAACCGCCAATTCGCTGCACCTGCTCCAATGGCGGCTTTAAGCACGTCGCGACTGCAGCGAAAATCATCAAGAGCGGTTCCCGGACATTTGCTACATGCGAGATGGATGGATGTGCCTCCGCGTTGAAAGCCGACAACCAGTTGGCCCCGTATCGGTGGTGTTCTCTGGGCTGTCACAAGGCAGCTTTGGGCCAATGGCCCCCAGCCAAGGATTTTCAGGCATGCCAAAAGCAGACCTTCGCCGTGGCACGTCAAGCCCATGGGTTTCATGACCACAAGACACAGCTATTGCGCGGCTTCGCAGGCTTGCCCCGAAACGAGGAGGCGCGCCAGTTCAGCCCGGCATGAACCGCAGTTTGTACCAGCGCCCAGCGCCAAACCAATGTCATCAACCGAAGTCATAGCCTGTTCTGCGATGGCCTGTGTGATCGTGTTGACACCAACCGAGAAACAGGAACAGACCTGCGGACCGGGATCGGAAAGACCGCGCGGAGCGCGCCCGGCAAGAACCCGCGAGTCTCTTTCGCCAGGTTGATGCGCCAGCCAATCCCGAGACAGGGCAAGCGGTTCTGGCGCAATGAAAAGCGCCGCGGACAGAACACCGTTCTGCGAGAAGGCAAAACGGTGCAAATTGCGTGCGGGATCAGACAGTTCCTGCAATTCGAAATCTGACAGGTCAAAAAGGCTCTCGGCAAAAATGCGCCAATCGTCAGGCCTTTGGGCACCGGCCAACTCAAGTCGATACCCCGCATTGGTGCGCGCCAAGGCCCAGTATTCGCTGTTCGGAGTGGGGGTGCGGCGTGAAACGGCGAAGCCGTGCCAACGGCTTTGAAAGGGATGCACACTAACGGCAGCGGCCTTGCTTTCCGGTTGGCCGGAAACCGGATCGGTCACCGGCGCGACAAGCGCATCAATGCGTGCACAAGGGGCGGTTTCGCCCGTCCAGTGCATTGGTGCAAACACCTCTCCGGGGCGCACGGCATCCGAAACAAGCGCGCGCAGAATGGCACGCCCGTGATCGCTTGTGACCTCCACAAGGGCAGCAGGTTCAAGGGCCAGTCGGGCCGCGTCTGCCGGATGAATTTCCAGAAAGGGTTCAGGCATATGCGCTGAAAGACGCGGTGATTTAGCGGTGCGTGTCATCGTGTGCCACTGATCCCGCAACCGCCCGGTATTCAGCCGGAAGGGCCGTTTGGCGGTCAATGCAGCAGCAGGAGGGCGATGCGAAACGGGCACCATTCGGCCCTTGCCGGAGGGGGTGAAAAACCCACCATCCGCAAAAAAGCGCCCACCTTCGCGGTGTGGCGTGATTGGCCAGCGCCGTGGCGACAGAGTGTCATAGGTGGCATCCGACAGATCGGCCAGACCGGAGATGTCGAAGTCGCGATCAAATTTGCCGGAAATGCCCGAAAGGGCCGCGTATTCACGGAAAATCTCGGTTGGTGAGCGATAGTCGAAGTCCTGCACCCACCCCATCGTTCGGCCAAACGCCGCCAGGATGTCCCAATCGTGCCTTGCCTCCCCGGGGATCGGCAGACCCGGGCATTGGCGGCTGATTGTGCGGTCGGAATTGGTGACCGTGCCCGATTTTTCGCCCCAAGTCGTGGCGGGCAAAAGAACGTCGGCAAGCCGTGCGGTGTCTGTGCATCGCGTGATATCGGACACCACCACGAAATCACAATCCGCGATCGCCTCGCGCACGCGGTCAGCGTCGGGCATGGTGACGGCCGGATTGGTGTGAATGATCCAGAGCGCCTTGATCTGCCCGTCCGCGACGGCACGGAACATGTCGACCGCTTTCAGACCCGGGGCGTTTGGAATCGCATCACTGTCCCAGAAGGCGCCAACAGCGGCGCGATGTTCGGCGTTTTCCAGATCAAGATGACAGGCCAGCATGTTGGCCAGACCTCCAACCTCGCGCCCGCCCATGGCGTTGGGCTGTCCGGTGATCGAGAATGGGCCGCAGCCGGGCGTGCCGATGCGCCCCGTTGCGAGATGACAGTTGAGGATGGCACTGACCTTGTCGGTCCCCGACGACGACTGGTTTACGCCTTGCGAGTAAACTGTGACGACCTTTTCGGTCTTGATCCACAGTCGATAGAATTCGGTAAGTTCTTCAGGCGAAAGCTCGGTCACAGTTGTGCTGTCGGCCCAGGCGGTTTCAAGCGTTGTATCGAACCCATCAACATGGGCGATAAAGCCTGCATCCACCGCACCGGCCTGGTGAATGGCGGCCAAAAGCCCGTTGAATAACGCCACATCTGATCCCGGAGCAAGGGCAAGATGCATGTCGGCGGCGTCGCAACTTGCGGTGCGGCGCGGATCAATGACAACGATCTTCATCGCGGGCCGCGCCTTTTTCGCCGCCAGCAGCCGCTGATACAGCACCGGATGTGCCCAGGCGAGGTTCGAGCCCGTCAGAACCACCAGATCGGCCAATTCAAAGTCTTCATAGCTGCCGGGCACGGTGTCCGTGCCGAAGGCGCGTTTGTGACCGGCCACGGACGAGGCCATGCAGAGCCTTGAATTGGTGTCGATATTGGCCGAACCGATGAAACCTTTCATCAGCTTGTTGGCGACATAGTAATCTTCGGTCAGCAATTGGCCCGAAACGTAGAAGGCCACGCTGTCGGGCCCGTGTTCGGCGATTGCCTGCGAGAACTTTCCCGCCACAAGATCAAGCGCTTCATCCCAACCCGCCTCACGATCCCCGATCAGGGGCTTGAGCAAGCGATCCTCCAGACCCACGGTTTGCCCCAACTGGGTGCCTTTCGAGCACAATCGTCCGAAATTCGCCGGATGCTCGGGATCGCCCCGCACCGTCAATCCGCCCTCTGCGTCCGGTGTCAGCAATACACCGCACCCTACGCCACAGTATGGGCAGGTCGAACGCACGCTCGGCAGCGACGCGCCATCCATCAGGCGGCACTCTGCGTCAGCAGGGCCGAAGCGTCCAGCATGAGGCGCCCGTTTTCGACGCGAATCGGGTAAGTGGCGATCTGGCCTTCATCCGCACCCTGCGCCTGACCGGTGTTCAGATCGAACACCCAGTTATGCAACGGACAGGTGACTTTCTGGCCATGGACGATGCCTTCGGACAGCGGCCCCCCCTTGTGCGGACAACGGTCGGAGGCGGCAAACACCTCCTCGCGTCCGGTGCGGAAGATGGCAACACATCCGGCATGGGTTTTGACCAGCCGGGCACCACGTTCAGGGATGTCGTCCAGTGCGCCAATATCAATCCAGCTCATTCTGCGGCCTCCAGTTGAAGTTCGGCAATCGGGGCGAAATCCCGCGGCTTTGCCGTGTGATCCGCCCAGGGATCACGGCGGTAGACCGATTGTGAAACTTCAAACCGCGCGCATAGGGCGCGGCGATTGTCGGCATCGTCCACAACTTGTTCCTTGACCCAATCCAACCCGACCTTGGCGACCCATTTGTAGGGGCGGTCGAGATATTTGGCATTCTCGCGGTAAAGCTGCATGAAGGCGGTGGCGTATTCGATCACCTCGTCTTCGGTGCTCAGGTCCGCCAGGTGTTCGGTCTTCTTCAGGTCCATGCCTGCCGCGCCCGCGACGCTGACCTGATACCCACTATCGACGCAGATCACGCCGATATCCTTGCAGGTGGCTTCTGCACAATTGCGTGGACACCCCGACACCGCCAGTTTGACCTTATGCGGAGTCCAACTGCCCCAGAGATGCTTTTCCAGCTTGATGCCAAGGCCGGTGCTGTCTTGCGTGCCAAAACGGCAATGATCCTTGCCGACACAGGTTTTTACCGTGCGCAGGCCCTTGGCATAGGCCTGCCCTGACACCATCCCGGCGGCATTCAGATCGGCCCAGATATGCGGCAAATCCTGTCCGCGCACCCCCAGAAGGTCAATACGCTGGCCACCGGTGACATGCACGGTCGGCACGTTGAATTTCTCGGCCGCATCGGCAATCGCGCGCAGCTCGCGCGGCGTGGTCATGCCCCCCCACATCCGGGGCACAACACTATAGGTGCCGTCCTTTTGAATGTTCGCGTGCTTGCGCTCGTTGACGAACCGGCTTTGCGGATCATCTCGATACTCCAGTGGCCAGTCCGCCAGCAGGTAATAGTTGATGGCCGGGCGACAGACATGGCATCCATTGGGTGTGGTCCAGCCGAGTTCCTGCCACACCGCTGATTGCGATTTCAGCTCTTTCACCTTGATCAGACGGCGCACGTCTTCATGGGTCAGTTCGGTGCAGCCGCAGATGCAGCCTTCGCCCGCCGCTTCGAACGCGTCGCCTAAAGTGACGGCCATGACCTGTTCCACAAGCCCTTTACAGGTGCCACATGAAGAACTTGCCTTGGTGATCGCCTTGACGTCTCCCAGCGTGGTGGCACCGTTTTGAACAGCCTTAACAATGGTCGACTTGCAAATGCCGTTACAGCCACAGATTTCCGCATCATCTGGCAAGGCTGCAACGGCTGTCAAAGGGTCCACATGGGCACCCCCTGCGAAACCGGGTCCAAAGATCAGCGTGTCGCGATCCTCGGTAATGTCACGGCCTTCTTTGATCAGGCCGAAGAAATGCCCACCATCTGCGGTATCGCCATACATGACCGCGCCGACCAGGTGATCACCCTCAATCACAAGGCGCTTGTAAACGCCTCGCGCCGGGTCGCGAAAGACGATGTCTTCGCGCAGGTCACTGTCGGCAAAGTCTCCGGCGCTGAACAGATCACATCCGGTGACTTTCAGTTTGGTTGAGACTTCTTTAGGCACAAATGCCGCGTCTTGCCCCATCAGCGTTGCCGCAACCACCTTGGCCTGATCGTAGAGCGGAGCGACAAGGCCAAAAAGCTGCCCGTCAAACTCGACACATTCGCCAACGGCGAAAACGTCAGGGTCCGAGGTCTGCATCTGCGCATTCACCTCGATGCCGCGTGCCACATCCAGCGCCGCGTCGTTGGCAAGCCGGGTTTCGGGGCGGATCCCCACCGCCATCACCACAAGATCGGCGCCGATGATCTCACCACTTTCCAGCAACACGGCTTCGGCCTTTTCTTCACCCAATATGGCCTTGGTGGACGCCTGTAGTTTGACCTCGATCCCTTTATCTTCCAGCGATGTCTTCAACAGATACCCGGCGGCTTCGTCCAGCTGACGTTCCATCAGGTGACCCATCAGGTGGATGACGGTCACCTCCATACCGCGCGCCTTTAAACCTGCCGCGGCTTCAAGCCCCAACAGACCGCCGCCAATCACCACGGCACGGCCACCTTTGGCGCTGGTTTCGATCATCGCGTTGGTGTCATCGAGATCACGATAGGAAATCACCCCAGGCAGGTCCTTGCCCGGCACCGGGATGATGAAGGGTGCGGATCCGGTGGCAATTAGCAGTTTGTCATAGGCCACATCGCCGTTCTCGCCTGTGACCACATTGCGCTCTCGGTCGATCCCGACCACGTTTTCGCCGAACCGGCAGGTTACACCATTGGCATCATACCAGTCACCATCATGGGTGACGATGTCATCATAGCGCTTTTCCCCCGACAGTACCGGGCTCAGCATGATGCGATTGTAGTTCCCACGTGGTTCGGCGTTGAACAGGGTCACATCGACATCCGCCCCGGCTTCAAAAAGGTGCTCAAGCACCCGGCCCGAGGCCATGCCTGCGCCTATGACGACTAGTCTCTGGGTCATTGGTTTCACTCCGCTGCTATGGCTTTGGGGGAAGGTTTCTTGGGGGTCCCACCAGAGGCGGGCGTCGGAGCATTGCCATGCTCGTACTCTTCGAGAAAATCGAGCACCTCTTGCCGGTAGGTGTAGTAATCAGGATGCTCCAGAAGTGCCTTGCGGGTGCGCGGGCGGGGCAGATCGACCTTTGTGATCTTGCCGATGGTCGCCTGCGGCCCGTTGGTCATCATGACCACCCGGTCGGCCAGCAAGATCGCCTCGTCCACGTCATGGGTCACGCAGACGGCTGTAACTTTGGTCCGGCTCCAGACCTCCATCAGGACTTCCTGCAATTCCCAGCGGGTAAGGCTGTCAAGCATGCCGAAGGGTTCATCCAGTAACAGGAGTTTCGGCGACAGGGCAAAGGCACGGGCAATCCCGACCCGCTGCTTCATGCCGTTCGACATATCAACGGCGGGCTTGTCCATTGCGTCGGCCAGACCGACCCGTTCAAGATAGTATTCCACCACATCCTGGCGCTCGGCGGCGCTGGATTTCGGGTAAACCTTGTCAGCGCCAATCGCGACATTTTCTTTCGCGGTCAGCCATGGAAACAAGTTGGGCGACTGAAACACCACGGCACGTTCGGGATTGGCCCCGAAAATCCCGCGACCATCCAGGGTGATCACGCCTTTGGAGATCGGGTTCAATCCGGCGGCCATGGTCAGAACCGTGGATTTGCCGCACCCGGAATGCCCGATCAGCGAAATGAACTCACCCTTGTTGACCTTCAGATCGAAATCCTCGACCACGGTCAGCGGCCCCTTGGGCGTGGGGTAGATCTTGTGCAGTTGTGAAAACACCAGAAACTTGTCGATCCGGGGTGAGCCTCCGGCCTCAAGCACTGCGGCGGGCACATCGTGAATGGCGGTGACATCGGGCAGCACCTTCCGGCCCTCGACCTTCGCCTTGATGCCCACATCCATCAGATACTTGGTCACCTTGGCGCGCAGGTCCTTGAACCCATCATGGTGATTCATCTCGCTGCGATCGCGCGGGCGTGGGATGTCGACCTTGAACTCTTCCCCCAGCGTGCCATCAGGATTAAGGGCGATGATCCGGTCGGCCAGGATGATGGCTTCGTCCACGTCATTGGTGATCAGAACACAGGTTTTCTTGTCGGCCCCCCAGATTTGCTCGATCTCGTCGGCCAGATTGGCCCGGGTCAGCGCGTCCAGAGCCGACAGCGGTTCATCCAACAGCAGCACGTCCGGACTCATCGCCAGGGCGCGCGCCACGTTGACCCGCTGGCGCATCCCGCCCGAAAGCTCGGCCGGGCGGCGTGTCTTGGCATGCCCAAGCCCGACCATATCGACATAGTGGTCGACTTTGGCCTGTTTCTCGGCGCGCGACAGTTCGGGATAGACCGTATCGACCGCCAGCCGCACATTGCCGTCCACCGTCAGCCACGGCATCAGCGAGTAGCTTTGAAAGATCACCCCGCGTTCGCGACCCGGGCCGGTGATCGGCGCACCCCGGAACCTAACCTCGCCCTTTGAGGGAAATTCCAGCCCGGCCATCAGGTTGATCAGCGTGGTCTTGCCGCTGCCTGAAAACCCGAGGATGACAAGGAACTCGCCTTCTTCAACTTTCAGATCGATGCCGTTCAGCACATCCGACTTGCCAGTGCCTTCACCAAAGCTTTTCTCGACGTTTTTGAATTCTAATACTGCCATGTCGATCACCGATTGTTCGAGAAGGTAAAGAGCGATTGCAGCGCGAACATCACCCGATCAAGCAGGAAGCCGATGATGCCGATGGTAAAGACGGCGACCATGATGCGTGCGAGCGATTGCGAGGATCCGTTCTGGAATTCATCCCAGACGAATTTCCCCAACCCGGGGTTTTGCGCCAGCATTTCGGCAGCAATCAGAACCATCCAGCCAACCCCCAGGGACAGGCGCAGCCCGGTAAAGATCAGCGGCAGGGCCGAAGGCAGCACCAGCTTGGTGATCTTGGTCCAGGTGTTCATTTTCAATACCTTCGACACGCTCACCAGATCCTTGTCGATGCTTGAGACACCAAGCGCGGTGTTGATCAGTGTCGGCCAGAGCGAGCACAGCGTCACGGTGATGGCCGAGATCAGGAAGCTTTTGGAAAACATCCCGTCATTGGTCGCGTAAACCGCCGAGACAACCATGGTCACAATCGGCAACCACGCCAGCGGCGACACCGGTTTGAACACCTGCACCAGCGGGTTGATCGCGGCATTGGCGGTGGGTGACAGCCCGCCCATGATCCCCAGCGGAATGGCAATGGCCGACCCGATCAGAAAGCCGAAGAACACGGTAAAGATCGAGGTTCCGATTTGGGCGTAATAGGACGGTGCCCCGGTATACGGGATGTCCTTGACCCGCTCGGGCTTGCCCTGCGCAATCATCCGCTGGTTGCGCTTGTCGACCTTTTCGTAATGAGCCGCCTCTTTCGCGGCTTTGGCCTTGGCATCTTCATGCAGGGTCAGCGCCTCGGCCCAAACCGCTGCGGGGCCGGGCACCGCACCAAGCGATGTTTGGACCTTGGGGGCCAGTGCGCCCCAGGCCAGAAGGAAACACACAATGGCCAGAACCGGTACACCCAGTTGCTGCCAGACCTGTTTCATTTGCGCCCGGGGAGTGTCGCCCATTGCGGCCTTGATGATCGGGGTAATCCACCCCAGGCCCAGAATGCGCAGATATGTGTCAGCCTTGTTAAGCCGGGTGAAAAAGCGGGCACGACGGGCATCCCGTTCAGCCTCGGCAGCGAAATTCGGGTCGGCGATGGTCATATCGTCATTCCTTGTCTGTCTGATCGTGGCCGCTCTTCCACCTGCGTGGGTGAAAGAGCGGTTGTTTACAGTTGTCAGCCTTTGACTTCGCCGCCTTCAACAACCTGCTCGCCTTTCAGGCCAATCGGCAGGCTGTCGAGGTAGGCGTTGGGGGTGCGGGCGTCATAGGGGATGGCATCGATGATATCCTCGGCAGGGGTGGCCGCCTTGTAGCCATCACTGTCCCAGGGGAAGTCTTCGGCATTGGCCAGACCCTCATCGACCAGAAGCTTGGCCGCTTCGAGGTAGATTTCCGGCTTGTAGACCGACTTGGCGACCTCGTCGTACCAGCTGTCCGATTTCGGCTCGGCGATCTGACCCCAGCGGCGCATCTGGGTCAGGTACCAGACGGCGTCCGAATAAAACGGATAGGTCGCGTTATGGCGGAAGAACACGTTGAAATCGGGCACGTCGCGCTTGTCGCCCTTTTCATATTCGAACGTCCCGGTCATCGAGTTGGCGATCACCTCATAGTCCGCACCAACATATTCGGGGCGGCTGAGGATCTCGACCGCCACCGGACGGTTGGCGTTGTCGTTTTCATCCAGCCACATCGCGGCGCGGATAAGCGCCTTGGTCACGGCGATGGTGGTGTTGGGGTTTTCCTTTTGGAAGCCGGCGCTGATGCCAAACACCTTTTCAGGGTTGTTCTTCCACAGCTCGTAGTCGGTGATCACCGGCACGCCGATGCCTTTGAAAACAGCCTGCTGGTTCCACGGTTCGCCGACGCAGTAGCCATAAATTGTGCCCGCTTCCAATGTGGCCGGCATTTGCGGTGGCGGGGTCACAGACAACAGCACATCGGCGTCGATCTGGCCGCTGATATCTGCCGGGCTGTAATAGCCCGGGTGCAGATCGCCAGCGGCGAGCCAGTAGCGCAACTCGTAATTGTGGGTCGACACGGGGAAAACCATGCCCATGTTGAAGGGCTTGCCTTCGGATTTGTACTTCTCAACCACCGGCTTCAGGGCCGATGCCGAAATTGGGTGCTGCGGGCGGCCATCCTCCATGGTGGGGATGTTGGGTTTCATCTCTTCCCAGATTTCGTTGGACACAGTGATGCCGTTGCCGTTCAGGTCCATCGAGAAAGGGGTGATGATATGCGCCTCGGTGCCGAACCCGATGGTCGCCGCCAGCGGCTGACCGGCCAGCATATGCGCACCATCCAGCGTGCCCGAGATCACACCATCAAGCAGCACTTTCCAGTTGGCCTGCGCTTCCAGCGTAACGAACAGGCCCTCGTCATCGAAGTAACCCTGTTCGTAGGCCACGGCGAGCGGCGCCATGTCAGTCAACTTGATGAAGCCGAAGGTCAGTTCGTCCTTTTCCAGGTCCAGCATCTCGGCCATGGCCGGCGCAGAAAGCGCAGTCGAGGCAGCAAGGGCAATGAGCAGTTTCTTCATGGTCTTGGTTTCCCGTGTTGCGTCCCTCCGAGGGGACAAAAAAAAGAGCCGCCGACACATTTCACCCGGGAGGAGGGGCAAAAGGGTCGAGCGGCTCTGCTCTGAGTTCCCATCTCTGGGAGAATTCTTCTGACCGGCATCGTTGCCGACCTGTGGTCACATGATCAGGGTTTTTGAGACTGCATGACAAGCATTGGATTGCCGCAAAGCAGCATCTTTTTGCTGCAATGCCGCATTTGCCCAAAAACTAAGCTCAATTTTCAGGTATTGCTGCGTCAGGGTCAAAAATGCGCCGATCAAAGAAGACATCGCGGTCCAGGAACAACCGGCCCAGGTCACTGGCGACCGGAGTATTGGATTCGATACTGCCTTCAATCTTGGACGACGCACCGGGCAGATCGGCACCCTGGTCCGCCATGGCCGCGCGGTAGATATCTGCGCGGTAGACATGCGCGGCTTTGGCAAGGGCTTCGGCCCGGTCCAAACCGGTGCGCGCGGCCAATTGCCAAGCAATCCATTGCGCCTGACTGCGCCAGGGAAAATTCGCTGCGCCATCGTGGAAATTCACAAAGTCGTCGACCCGGCGCTGAACCCCCAAGGGCGAGATTGTGAAGGCCCCGGACAAAGACCGATCAATGATCTCGGGCGCAAGATCAAGGTATTCCGGTCGGGCCAGAAGCTCGGCCGTCAAAACCCGGCTGGCCGGATCGGCAAGCCATCGCCCGGCTTGCCAGAGGGCTCTGATCAACCGCGCTGACAGTTCCGGCTCGGCCTCGGCCCACTGATCGCGTACGGCCAAGACCTTTTCCGGTGCAAAGGCCCAGATTGCCTTGCCGGGCAAAAGCAACGTGCCTACCCCCTGTTCAACCGCAATCGAGCCCCACGGCTCGCCCACGCAAAAGGCGTCGATGTCACCTGCCTTCAATGCTTCGGCCATCAAAGGCGGTGGAACTGTACGAATGTCGATCCCCTGCGGCGCGGGTAGCCCAAGGGCCGACAACCAGTAATACAGCAACTCGGCATGCATCGAGAACGGAAATGGCACGCCGATGCGCAAGGGGCCACGCGCTGCGGCGATCAGGGCGTTTCCCGCCACGCGCGCATCGTCAAACCCAAACCCGTGCCCAGCCGCTTGCATGCGTTCAGCCAGAGCAGCGTTGACCCCGATTGCGGTGCCGTTGACGGATAGAACCGATATCGCCGAAAGCGTGGTCCCCGCACCACCCAATCCCAGGGCAGAGGCCACTGGAACCGGTGACAACATATGCGCCGCATCAACCTGGCCAAACACCAACATGTCGCGCAGTCTTGACCATGATGGCGCCCGCACAAGGTTCAAGGCTAACCCCTCTTGGGCTGCAAACCCCATTTCCTGGGCCACGATGAGCGGCGCGGCGTCCACCAAAGGAATGAACCCGATCGAAAGCACTGCACCCTTCATGACAAAAGACTCGCCGCGGTAACCAGCGCTTGGGCGACGTCAGCCATGCGCTTACCTTGGTCCATCGCGGTTTTGCGAAGTAGCGCATAGGCGGCATCCTCTTCGATACCGCGCGCTTTCATAATCAAACCCTTGGCCCGGTCGATCACCTTGCGCTCTTCCAAAGCGCGTTTGGTGGTTTCCAGTTCCGTGCGCATCCGGTTGAACATGTTGAACCGCGTAACCGCGGCATCAAGGATCGGTTTGAGCCGCTCTGGCTGCAGCCCATCCACGACGTAAGCTGAAACACCTGCTTCGATTGCCACGCGCGTCAGGCTTTCACTGGATTGATCGACAAACATCGCCACCGGGCGTTGCAATGGCCCAGTGGCAAGTGTCAGCGCCTCCAGCGTGTCACGTGAAGGATTGGAAATGTCGATCAGCACGATGTCCGGGTTGCATTCATGAATCTCCCCCGCCAGGTTATTGCTGCTGGACAACACATTCACCTGAACGTTGCCGGTCGCGTTCAGACTTTCGATGATGAGGTCAGCACGGTTCTTGTCGTTTTCGACAACCGCAATGGATAAGAGATCGATCATCCATTCGTGCAACCCCGCGAGAAACTGAATGTAAAGCGAGGGGACCCTAAAAGCCCGGGCAATTGGGACGACGCCCAATTTTCAGTCATCCAGTCCAAATTTTCCGCCATTTTCCAACGCAGCGAACCGAACGGGCTGGGACCAGAGTGGACAACAACAGTGCGGTTTAAGAGCGGTACTCGTGACCAAAAATGCCTCATACGTTTGGCTTTCGACTGGTTCGTAAACCATATCCAGACCTGCGCCGAAAAAGCACGGGTTCATGTCAGTTTTTTGAGGAGGGTGTGCGGGGTGCCTCTAAGTGTGAACGGCAAGTCAATCCCGCATGGCTGACCCTGATGCGTTGTGCAGCGGAGATCTGGTTCGTTCGCTCCCGGTCCTTGACGCTCTCAGAATGCTGCGTGGCGCATCAACCGCCGCTTTGGAGAAACTGCATCGCAGCGCGAGCAACTTGGTCAACGGCAGGATTGGGCCGCTTTTCACGGCATCAATGGCAGCTTTCTGCGGACTTCGGTCGTTGGTGCGTTTTGCTGCATCGGACAGATTGGGCTCATCCCCGACATCAGGCAATGCCACGAGCGCTCAATCACCATACACAAGGTAAGGATAACCAGACTGTGGACGCGGCCCCGCGCTTCCTAGATTATGAAGATAGTTACAAAGGATAGATCAATGACATCTTTGAAATCCGCACTTTTGGCCACCTGCATCGGCCTGACCCTTGCCAGCCCTGCCCTGTCCGAGGGGGATCCCAAACCCGGCATCATGGATGTGATCACCCCTGATCGCATCGCAGAATCGCTGGCCAGCATCTCAATTTCCGCCCTGCGCACAGTGATGGAGGTGGAATATCAACACCTTGCCACTGACATCATGCGCGGCACCGTTTCGCTGTCAGGTGTCACCCTGCGCCCGCAATTGCCCTATGACCGTGCCCGCCAATGCGAGATCACCCTACAGCGTGCCGGGTTTGATCTGGGCAAATTCCGGCCCGATCTGTCGGCCACAAATGCGTCGATCGTGATGATCGGCGCCAAGGCCAATATCGCCTGCCTGCCACGCGAGGTGGGTCTGGGCCTGCGCGCCGCCGGGTACAATGACATCGAGGTGGACCGCCTTGTGATGGAGGTGGACTATGTGCATGGCACCGGCGAAATCCGCACCAATGGCTCGGCTGCAATCAACGATATGCTGACGGTTGATCTGGCCATGGCCGGTACAATCCTGCCACGCCTGAACGATAATGGCACCCCCGGCGATCCGGCCATTCGGGTCCGTCAGGCGGTGCTGGGCATTCAGGACACCGGCGGTTGGAAGCGCCTGTCATCGCAAATCCCGGAAAACCTGCGCCAACCCGACGTGCTGCAAAGTCTGGGCACCGAAGAGCTGACCAACGCGCTCAGCAACAATGGCACCCGCGCGCTCAGCGCCACCGAGCGGCGCTTTGTTGACGACCTGATGGAGCATGTGGCCGAATTTGTGCGCAATCCGGGCGAGATCACCATCGAGGCCCAATTGCCCGCCTCAGGTATCGTGCTTGAGCCAGAGGTTATCGAGGCCCCCGAAGAACTGTTGCAGGCGCTGGCCCCGGATGCGCGCATTGCCCCGCGTGCGCAGGCCGAATTGCTGGACCCGACGCTGCTGGCCCGTCTCAATGGCAAGCTGAGCGGCCCCGAGCGTCTGCAACTGGCGCAGGCCTTGCTGACGGGGAACGGGGTGCCGCGTGCCCAAAGTTTGGTGCCCGGCCTGTTGGCGCCGCTGTTGGGCTCTGATGTGCCCGAGGCCGCCGATGCCGCTTTGCTGACGGCGCGCGCACAGCTGAACACTGATCCCGCAGCCGCTTATGGCAATGCGCTGAGTGCCAGCTCGGCGCGCCTGCCCGGCGCTGTGCCCTTGCTCGACGCGCTTGAGGCCAGGTTGACCACCATGCAGGTGATTGCGGCGCAGGATGCCAATCTGGCCATTTCAGGTGTACCGGCGCTGCCTCAGGGCAATGACATCCGCGCGGTGCGCACCCTCGCCTTGCAGCATTTCACCGGCCTTGGGGCGTCGCGCTCTTATCGTCAGGCCTATTATTTTGCACTGATTGCCGAAGCGGCTGGCGACATTGGCGCCCGCCCCTTGCGTGAAGACATCGAAGCGCGGTTTGCCAATCGTGGCGACGCGGTTGATGATCTGTGGCGCGATCTGCGCATTGAAACGCAGCAAGCCGCCCTGTCGGATTGGGTGTCGGGCAATCTGGCGGCGCAATACACACGCGACGAATAGGCCCCTGTTCACTTTTAGTGCTGGCAAGGGTTTGGGGAAAACCAGCTAGGCGTGCCGCCACCTCTTGCTGTTGGCGACACCATGATTGCCCCCGGTGTCTGCTCGTCTGTATCGCTTTGCAGTCATCTGAAATACCGACTTCATGCGAAACGCGCATAAGATTTCAATGTTTCACCGCAATTCGCAAAAATTGTGATTCAAGTTTTTTGCGAAACACTTTAGAAGCGGGCCAACACGTGGTCATGATCAAAGGGGCAAAGCATGTCAAAGGAAAAACAGGCAGCGCAAATGCGCGACGGGCAGGGTTTTGTGGCCGCTTTGGATCAATCCGGCGGCTCCACCCCCAAGGCGCTGGCACTGTATGGTGTTCAGGGTGATGCTTACAGTTCAGACGCGGAAATGTTTGACCTGGTGCACGCTATGCGCGCGCGTATCGCCAATGCGCCCGATTTTACCGGCGACAAAGTGCTGGGTGCCATCCTGTTTGAAATGACCATGGATCGGCAAATGGGCGGCAAACCTTCCGCCACCTATTTGTGGGAGGACCGCGGCGTGGTGCCTTTCCTGAAGGTGGACAAAGGCCTGGCGGAAGGTGCCAACGGTGTCCGTCTGATGAGCCCGATGCCTGATCTGGATGCCTTGCTGGAACGTGCTGTGGCGGCTGGTATCTTTGGCACCAAAATGCGCTCGGTGATTGACGCCGCCTCGCCACGCGGCATAGCTGCCATTGTGGCACAGCAATTTGAGGTGGCCCGCCAGATCCGTGACCATGGCCTGATGCCCATCATCGAACCGGAAGTGACCATTTCCATCGCCGACAAAGCCGAGGCCGAAGACCTTTTGCTGGCTGAACTTACCAACCATCTGAATGCCCTGCCCGAGGGCCAGGAAGTGATGCTGAAGCTGACCCTGCCCGAAGTGGCCAACCACTATAAATCATTGGTGGATCATCCTCGTGTGATGCGCGTCGTGGCCCTGTCGGGTGGCTATTCCCGCGACGAGGCCAACAACCGCCTTGCCCAAAACACCGGCATGATCGCCAGCTTCTCTCGGGCCTTGTCTGAAGGGCTGTCAGCGCAGCAATCGGATGAAGATTTCAACGCCACAATCGGCGCCACGATTGATGAAATTCGCGCCGCATCCATCGCCGGGTAACCCCATCTTCTTGCTATAAATATCCCGGGGAGTTTGAGGGGCAGCGCCCCTCATCCCCACTCAGAATACTGCGTGGCGCAGCCACCCATTCAGGTCACGCCACCAGGTCAAATTCAGGGGTTATGGCTCTCCCAATCGCGCCAGTATCGCCGCCTCGTCTAGCCCCGATACCGCCCCCGCCACACGCCCTCTTTCGCCGCTTAATCGCGTGGCGACATAGCCTTCAGAAACCGCAGGGGGGGCCTGGCGGATCAACACCGAGGCAGTCAGCAAACTGGCAAGACTGGTGACATACCAGCGCGCCTCAGCCTCTTCTGGCAGTTTGGGAAAGCGCTGCATATGTGCCTTGATCGCGGCGTCATATTGCCGGTACTGCCCTGTCGCCTGCCCCAACTCATCACTCAGAACCTCGCCGGCCAATGGCTCGTTTCGCAGGGTGCGCAGGATATCGAGGCACATCACATTGCCCGACCCTTCCCAGATAGAATTCAGCGGTGCTTCGCGGTACAAAAGCGGCAGGCCGCTGTCCTCCACATAGCCCGACCCACCCAGGGCCTCCATCGCCTCATAAATCAGGCCCGGAGCCAGCTTGTTGCCCAAAAACTTGGCCAGCGCCACGCCGAGCCGGGCAAAGGCACGGTCGCGCTCGGAAGTGCCATCAAAGGCACGCGCCACATGCAATCCCAGCGCCAATGTGCCTTCCCAATCCAAGGTCAGATCGGCCAGAACAGCGCGCATCAGCGGCTGGTCAATCAGCCTTGCGTCAAAGGCACTGCGGTGGCGCGCCCAGTGATGCGCCCTATCCAAGGCCGCGCGCATCAGCCCGGCAGGGGCCAGCGCCGTATCCAGCCGCGTGTGGTGCACCATGTCGATGATGGTGCGGATGCCCTCGCCTTCCTCGCCCAGCGGATACGCCAGCGCATCGACATAGTCGATCTCGGCTGAGGCATTGGCGTGATTGCCCAGCTTGTCCTTTAAACGGTTGATCTGAATGCCATTGCGCGTGCCCTCCAGCCAACGTGGCACAACAAAACAGCTCAGCCCGCCTTCGGCCTGAGCCAACGTGAGAAACCCGTCAGACATCGGCGCGGAACAAAACCATTTGTGGCCATTCAGCCGATACACATCCCCATCCCGCACTGCGGTTGTGGTGATGGCGCGCAAATCTGAGCCACCCTGCTTTTCGGTCATCGCCATGCCCATGGTGGCACCGGGTTTGCGCGCCAGCGGCTTGGGGGCGCCGTCATAAGCGCGCGCCGTCAGCTTGGGCACCCAGTCCTTAAACAGCGCCGGATTGGCCTTTAGGGCGGGTACGGCGGCATAGGTCATGGTCATCGGGCAACACACGCCGGGTTCAACCTGCGAGGTCAGATACACCATCCCGGCGTGGGTGGCATGGCCCCCCTTATGACCCTCCCAGGCGCAAGCGGCATAGCCCGCCCCCAGCCCCAAGCGCAGCAATTCATGGTAGGCGCCTGTATACCGCACCTCGTCCAATCGCCGTCCTGCGGCATCAAACAAAACCGCCTCAGGTCGGTTGCGATTGGCCTCAGCCGCAGCAGATTGCACGGCCTGCCTGCCGATTTTGACGCCGTAGCCTGCCAAATGATCTGCATCCGCTCCGGCGGCTTTGGCGTGGTCTCGCAGGGCCGGATCTGCGGTCCACAGGTCCTGATCCGCGCGCGGCTCGGGCTGGTTGGTCACGGCGTGCGTGGGCAATTGGTGGCGAGGGGCGCTGTGTGACATCAAAGACTCTCCTTATGGGCGACATGTTAGCGTGTATTCGCCTAAGGGTAAAAGGGGATTCACAAACCGAATCAGCTGTGGCATGGTGCCCAGGCATCGCCCACAAGAGGCGGCAATTGAGGCAGACAGAAACGTGAGACACACCCGCAAACGGCCCGCAGTGGGCATTGTGATATATTTCGCCGTGGCTTTTGGCCTGGGCGTGTATTTTACATTTGCTGCTGTGCAGGGCGATTTTGGCCTGTTCCGCCGGGCCGAGATCGAAGCCGAAACCGTGGCTTTGGCCGCGCAGCTTGGCGAATTGCAGGATCAGGTTGCGGTGATGGAAAACCTGACCAAGCGGCTGTCAGACACCTATCTGGACATTGATCTGTTGGATCAACAGGCACGCGATGTGCTGGGCCTGCTGCGCGCGGATGAGATTGTAATCCGCTAAGCGTTCAATGCCCGCTCGGACAATGCCCCTCCCCCAAAAGCGGGTGAATATACCTGCGCAGCAGTTTACCCCTCGTCAGGCAAGGCAGGATAATGTATTAAATGGTTTAACGCTAAACTATCTTTGCAATCACAGGGGATCCCCTCAATGGCCGCCAAGAAAAC
>Ga0209121_10001418_pt1 | contig 25189 bp, 18 predicted proteins | sample Cruoilmetagenom3_FD_187292 | JGI IMG/M metagenome (GOLD analysis project Ga0209121, IMG submission 187292) | Oil polluted marine microbial communities from Coal Oil Point, Santa Barbara, California, USA - Sample 3 (SPAdes) (version 2) | ecosystem: Environmental > Aquatic > Marine > Oil seeps ... | reverse complement strand
AATTTCCTTATATTTCACGCTAAAGGATAGTAAAGACGAAAGAATAGAAAAGTCTTTAGAAAATATGTTAAAGGATACAATATGATAAAAGAATTGGAAGAAAAAACTTTGATAAAAGCGAAATTTTTAGAAATATAATATTTAAATATAAGATTGATAAATAAATTCCAATTATAGTGATTGTGTTGGCATTTGGAAAAGAAATGTTGCCATTTCTAAATTTTTTCCATAATATAATCGATGTTATCAATTTTCTTCTCCAAATAACATATCATCTTTGATATTTGGTCAGGATATGATGCTCCCCCATCCCCCGTTTACTCAAATAAGAGGAATCAGATATTACGAAATTTGTACATTATACGACAATATTGTCGTATAATCCCCTCTTAAAATTTCTAAGTTACACAATACCGTACTAATTCATTTTGGAATGAATATTGCAATTAAATATATAATCGTTATTTGAAAACCTAAACAAACATATCTTGATAACACAAATGTTAAATGTTATAATACACAGGAGGTATTAATGAAAAGAAACATATTAATCCTAACAGTATTTCTAATCTCAACATTGACTATTTTTGGTGCTGACTCCACAAGAACAAGAGAAAACACAAACGCCCGGGAACAATTTACTTATCAAAAAACATATAGACATTTTATCGACTTGAATGATGACGGGATCTGCGATAATATTCCAAATTTTACATCGGAAGATAATCAAATGTATAGGTATAGAATATTTTATAGAAATCGATTAAGGCATCAGATATACAATAACGATAGTTTGAATCAAAATGATAGTATACAATACAGATATAGAAGAGAAATCGCAAATCATTACAGACAAACACATTATTGTGGAGAAAACGGGAAAGGTATCAGTGGTAAATTACGAACAAACACAGCAAGTGTTGGCAGATTTTTCAGTAAATGGTCATCGAAAAATAAAGGAAGGTAGGGATACTCCCCTACTTTCTTTAAAATTATGAAAAGAACGGTATTTATATTATTATTTTTATCTCATTTTGCATCAATTTATGGTTTCTTTGATGGCAGATTAGAAACAGGATATTCATCAAATATATATAGAGATTCTTCGAATTTGTCAGATTTTATTATAAATCCCAGCTTTTCTATTTACAACCATTCAGTGGGACTTGATGTCGATGTATTCTATCCAATATACAATCTTGATCTATTTAACACTTCAGTTACATTAAACTACATTAATGACAATTATAATGATTATATTTACAATCAATATAAATTCGCAGGTATAATTTCACTTTATCATGACAATTATTGTTATACCAATCTAAAATCATCTTATATGCTCAACATTGGGAAAGAATCTTTGATTTTTAAAAATGAAATATTTGGAAGTGGAAAATATATTTCATCACTCAATACATATGAATTTATAATAGGAGATATTGTATCTCTTTTATATAGAAGCAGGAATTTTCAATCGGAATTTTATACGAATGGAGGGATAGGGTTTTATGAGAATGGCTCTCCATTTGCTTTTGGAGTAAGCAATAAAACAAATTATCAACTTAACTCTCGATTAGGATTCGTGAGTGATTTAAATTATAATAACTGTTTGGCAAGCTTTCTCCCGATTGTAGATTCAATAATTGATATATTTGTAAACAGTTACTATATTGATAATAATTTCGATGCATCCGGGAAATTGACCTTTGTAATATCCCCCAAATTTACTGTCAGTTCCTGTTATCAATATAATACGATACTGTATCTCCCATATTCGACAGGTTTGGCTCGAAATGATATAAGAAATAATTGGTTTTTATATTTTAATGTTTTAATCAGCCATCAACTTGAATTAGAGATTAATATCGATTATACTAACAACATTAGCAATGAGATAGCATTTACTTATAATAGTTTTGATTTTACTATAGGATTTACATATCTTTTTTGATCTTAACATTTAAGTAGCAGTAACAATGAAAAAACTTAGAGCTATAACTTTTCTTGTCATACTTTTAATAATAATATTTATTGGCTTCATAAATATTATACAATATAGATCTTCTTTTCAGTATTTAAAGAAAGAGATTATTACAAATGCTATGTCAATTGCCGGAATAATTTCACGAGATGTTAAAAATATTTATTTCACAACAAATGAGATAGAAAAAACTATAATTGCAAATGCAAAAACATATATTGATCTTTATAAAATGGGCAACGACAAGGAAGATCTCAAAAGAATAAAGGAAAGATTCGATATATCAGATATTTGGGAAATGCAAGGCAATAAATATCGTTCTTTATTTACAGGAAAGTTACTCGAATCCTATACTGAATTGAATTCAATATCCTTACTAAATTACTATGATGATAATTATATATACCAACTCGATTACTTAAAAAATTCTTATATTACCTCAACAAAAACCAAAAATTATGATGAAATACTAAACAATTCAAAATTAATGGAAACTGTTAACTTTATTAAAAATATGTCCGGATTTAAGTGTATAATTATCGAAAACGAAGATGATTATTTAGTCAAATATCCTGATTCAATTACAACATTACATTTTCTTGAGGATTCTTTTATTCAAAGAGCAATTATTTCAAAAACAACTCTTTATAAATGGATTAAAGAAGATAATTTGGAGATATTTCGACCTATATATATAAATAATGAATTCTGTGCTGTTTTAAAATTGTATCTATCTCCACCGAGTATTAGAGACTTTAAGAAAAACGCTCTTAACAGATCAATATTTATTTATTTGGGCTTATTTATATTATTGATATTCTATTATTTATTTAATAAAATATTGATTGAAAAAAGAAAAATTAGCAGTAAATTGTCTATGTTATCCGAAAGAAGCTATCATTTTCTTGAAAATATCCCGGATGCTCTCGCTATTTTCGATTCTGATAAGAATATTGTTATGACAAATGATCTTTTTAAATTTACTTTCCATAAAGAACTTATAGATAATTTACTGAATTGGGATTTTGATAATAAATATTTAAGCATAAGTGATAGAAAATTCCTTATTAAAAAGAGATTGATTAAAAATGATATACTTATAATCGCAAGAGATATTACAGATTATGAAAAGTTAAAAGAAAAAATGGAAACCGATAAACATTATTCAATGATGGGTAAGTACTCAGCCATACTTGCACATGAACTAGGCAATCCCTTAAACGGGATTTCAATACTAATCCAACAATTATTAAAGGATAAGGCAATATTAGAAGACAAAAAATATTATGAACCTCTTGAAAATATTTATAAGGAAACAAATAGATTACATTATATAATAAGGGAATATCTGAATTTTTCAAAGGAGATTAAATTAAATAAATCAAACTATAATCTTCTTGATATTATTAAAGAATCCCTGGTTATGTTACAAGACAAAATAGATACAAAAGAAATTACTATTTCACTAAGCAATTCGTTAGATTTCTTAATTATGTGTGACAGAGACAAGATAAAACAGGCTTTTATCAATTTGATCAAAAATAGTATTGAATCAATTGAAAATAATGGTATAATAAAATTATATATCGAAGTATCAAAAGACACGAGAAACATTATCGTTTTTGATAATGGGAATGGTATTGATAACAGAGTTAAACGGAATCTATTCGTACTTTTTAATACGAACAAGGAAGATGGTATAGGTATAGGGCTTGCTGTTACAAAGAAAATAATCGAAAAGCACGGATGGCAGATAAAAATTGAATCTAAAGCCAAAGAATTCACGAAAGTAGTAATTATAACCGAGAGTGACAATGAAAATAAGTAAGATACTAATCGTAGAAGATGAAAGGGTCCAAAGAATATCGCTTGAGAAATATTTGAAAACAATTGGATATAATGTTAGATCGGCGATAAATTTTAATGAAGCCATTGATCTTATAGATAAATTTTTACCGGATATCGTAGTTTCTGATCTGAAATTGGGAGAGAAAAGCGCATTGGAACTATTTAAAAAATACGGCAAGGTAAAAGATATTCCATTTATAATAATTACAGCTTTCGGAACAATCGAAAGTGCTGTTCAATCAATAAAAACGGGTGTATTTAATTATATTTCCAAACCAATTAATTTAGATGAATTAAGAATTAATATAGAAAAAGCTTTGTCATTTTATCAATTGAAAGACGAGAACATAAAATTGAAAAATTATATCACAAATAAAGACAATAATTTCAATTTTATTTATAAGAGTCCTATAATGAAAAAGCTTGATTTAACTGCCAACAAGGCAGCTAAATCATCAGCACCAATCTTAATAGAAGGGGAAACCGGGACAGGTAAAGAGGTACTTGCAAGGCATATCCATAATTTATCATCGAGATCAAATCAAATATTTATAGGCATAAATATTGGAGCATTCAATAGGAATCTTCTTGAAGATGAGCTTTTTGGTCATATCAAAGGTGCTTTTACGGGTGCTTTTAAAGAACGAAAGGGACTCTTCTCTATAGCTTCGGGTGGAACCCTTTTCCTTGATGAAATAGGTGAAATGCCATTGGATTTACAAGTAAAATTACTCAGAGTATTACAGGAAAGGGAATTTATGCCACTCGGATCATCTAATCAAGATAAAACGGATGTGCGAATTATTGCAGCAACAAATAAAGATATTATGGGTATGATTAAGGATGGAATATTCCGTGAAGATTTGTATTTCAGATTGAATGTGCTCAAACTTCATATTCCTCCCCTTAGAGAGAGAAGAGAGGACATTGAACCATTAATGAATTATTTTATTGAAAAGTATTCATTTCTTGAAAATAAAAAGATAAAAGATTTTAATGTTTGTAGAGATTATTTTCTATCCTATCCATTTCCCGGAAATATCAGAGAACTTGAAAATATAATTCACAGAGGTATAATATTAAGTGAAGATAATATCCTTGATTGTGAAATAAGTGAAATAATGGAGGAAACATTAACATCGAATGAAAATGGAACACTGAAACAGATAGTTGTAGCAATTGAAACTAAACATATAAGAAAAGCTCTAGAACAATCAAAAGGTATTAAAACAAAAGCGGCAAAATTATTAGGGATAAACGAAAGAATTCTCAGATATAAAATGGAGAAATATAATATAAAATGAAAATATTATTTTATTTGGTTTTAATTTATGGATTAACATTCAATTTCACATATAAGGATGATAACCATGATGGGGTCAATGACACTTTTAATGATTCCAATGGTAATGGTATCAATGATGTTGATTCAATTGCATATAAACATAATTTTAAATTCATTGACAATGATTTGAATTGTATAAATGATTTATTTAGAGATCAAGATGGGGATGGAGTTAATGATATTCTGATATATCTACCTGATAGTCTAAAAAATAAAATTGATTATATGATTCTTGATTATAATAATGATCAGATAAACGATATAACAGGACAATATTACAGTTTATATAATTTAAACGGTTATCGATATGGTTTTGTATGTGAGGAAACCGGTAAATTATTTAGAAATTTCAAGGATGAAAATAGGAATTATATGAATGACAGGACTGAATATAGAATGAAACATCATAATTTCAATAGAAATGAGAGCTTGTTTAGAAAAATGAATAGATTCACAAAACATCGAAGTAAGCGATGAATGATTTGGTTGTCCCCGAATTCTATATAATAGATAAGAATCTCGTTCCCACATTTCATATTTATGTTATTTAATGTTCTGGCAATATTATTTTTATTTTGATTATCATACTTCCCTTCTATTCCCTCCTACATGTGGAAGGAAATGTCGAAATGTCGACGATACTGCCCTCCACCTCAATATTCCACACCTATTTATTTTATTTACTATTACTATATTGACGGTTTTGTAAATTATGATATATTCAATACTATGAATATTGAGAAATATTATTTAACGGATAATAAAAATTACAACTATTTTGAGTCCCTATCACCATCACAATTTGAGGAAGAGAAAAGAAGAATACAATTAATTCTAAAATTAGCACATCTGAATAGTAATAAATCGTTGATAGATATAGGGACAGGTCCCGGATGGTTGCCAAGAGAAGCAAGAAAATATTGCAAAGATGTCTTAGCCGTTGATGTATCGGATTATCAAATAAATTTAGCCGAGAAGTATATAGGAAAATCAAATTTCAAATTCAGAGAGGGTAGTATATATAATATTCCTGCAAGGAAAAATAGTTTTGATATTGCTGTTGCTTCTGAAGTAATCGAACATCTTGAGAAACCGGAAAAGGGGATAGTTGAAATATATAGAATACTAAAAAGCAATGGTAAATTAATTATTTCCGTACCATATAGAGAGAAAATTCATTATACGATATGTATGCATTGTTTAAAACAAACATCCGTAAATGGTCATCTTCATATTTTTGACAGAAAAAATATAAGTGCTATTTTAAAGAGTAGTGGATTCACAATAGAAACAATTAAACTGTTTGAGAGTAAAATAACATCCGTTCTCGGTTTAAATCAATATCTTAAAATCCTTCCTATCTCCTGGTGGTTATCAGTAGATAAATTATTTGGGAAACCTCAAAAAATGCTGATTATTGCGAAGAAGCCATAATCCCCTTACCCTTCTCCCTTTGGCGATCTGTCTGTGCGTTACCCTTAGATAGAAAAATGGACTTGGTTAAGGGTGATTAATTAAAATATTAACTTGAAATTTATATACAAAGAACTTATAATATTATTATAGATAATGGATATGATATGGGTTTGAAATGTAGCAAATGTGATTTTGTAAATCACGATGGAATGAAATATTGTGGCAATTGTGGTGCTAAATTAAATGTGGATTTACAGGATTTAGGGGAAAGAAAAATTGCAACGGTTTTATTTGCAGACCTTACCGGATTCACAAAGCTTTCCACAACTATGGATCCAGAGGAACTAAATGAACTCCTCAATAAAATAATTTCTCATATGATAAATATAATAGAATATTTCGGTGGAACTATAGATAAAATCATCGGAGATGAAATTATGGCGATATTCGGGGTACCAAAATCGCTTGAAAACCATATGGAGAGAGCTTTACTTTGCTCAATTGAAATGCATAATGCAATGAAATTATTTAAGGATAAGAAGGGGAATAATTTATTTCTACATATCGGAATAGGGTCGGGAGAAATAGTCATAAGTCATATAGGAAGTAATGAAATACGAGACAAAACAGTATTAGGCGATATGGTGAATATTGCTTCCCGTCTTGAAAATATAGCAAAAGCCGGTCAAACTGCAATAAATGAGTCAATAAAAAACAGACTGGGAAATATATACAATTTTGAGCTCATAGGGAGAAAAAAATTGAAAGGGGTAAAGACTCCTATTCCGGTATATCTTTTAAAAGGGACTAAAGAACACAGAGGACGCATTAGGGGTGTTTATGGGTTTTCAGCACCATTTGTCGGTAGAAATTCTGAGATAAAACAAGTACTTGAATTATATAGAAAATTCAAAAGAACAGAAAAAGGGAAAATACTTGCAATAATAGGTGAACCAGGTGTTGGTAAATCCCGTTTATTTGAGGAAATAATAAAAAAAATATCATTCGATGATATATATATGTATAAATCAAGATATATAGCATATATACAGGAATCATACTTTGCATTTAAAAACATTATAAGAGATATATTCAACATTAAGATTGAAGAATTCGAAAATGAAATATTATTAAAGCTAAAAATCAATAAAATTCTTCAATATATAAAGGTTCCCGATAAAGAATTGTTAATATTGGATTTTTTAGGAATAAAAGAATATTCCAAAATGAAACCCAATGAAAAAATAAATCAACAATATTTTTTATTTGAACAAATATTTATCACATTAAGCAAACAAAAACCTTTAATTATAGTATTTGAAGATATACACTGGATAGATATTAATTCAATCGAGCTTTTAAAATATTTATTTACATTTTTAAAAAAATATCCGGTATTATTTATTCTTATCTCAAGACCTTTAATAGAACGCTATGATGTCTTGGATCTATTTAACACATATAAACACAAAACCATTAGATTGAAACCTTTAATCCCAAAAGAATCCAAAAAACTACTGAAATTGTTATTAAGTACTATGGCATTACCCAGAATTTTTACTGAAAAATTATTGGATAAATGCGGTGGAAATCCGTTATATATCGAAGAGGTAATTGAAATCTTACTGGATAAGGATATTGTTGTCAAAGAAAACGATAAGTACATTTTATCTAAAAGCATAGATGATATAAAAATACCCGAATCAATCGAAGAATTAATACAGGCTCGTATTGATCTTTTACATAAAGATGATAAAACAATTTTGCAATATGCATCAATTATCGGGAAGGATTTTTGGGATAAACCTTTATCGATTTTCTTAAATAGAATTATTACGGAGAATCTAAATAAATTATCATATAGTGAATTTATAAATAAGCAGGAGAACTCTATTTTACTAAATACAAAGGAATTCAGTTTCAAGCATATTCTTATTCAAGAAGCAATATATAGAAATGTACTAAAAAAAATCAGGAGGGAAATTCATGTAAAATTTGCTGACTGGCTTGAAACCAACTATATCGAACAGAAGGAGCAATTATCGAGTATATTATCTTATCATTACGAGAATGGTAAAAAATGGGATAAAGCCGCTTATTATTATTATATAAAGGGAAAATGGGAAATCAATAATTATAGTAATGAAAGTGCAATTAAATCTTTAAAAAAAGCAACAAGAATTATTAATGATAATATCATAAAAAAAGCGGATTATAATTGGAAAATTTATAACGATATTGGTGAAGTCTACACAAGAATCGGGGAAAATAACAAGGCTATAAGATCTTTCAAAAAAGCCCTTGAATATAACATCTCGAATATTGACAAATCAAAAATATATCTTAATTATGCCGATGTTCTTTTTAATACATCGGAGTATGACGAAGCACTAAATTTTATATCTAAAGCAAAATCAATAATTCCACTTAAATCAATCGAAATGCTTGATATTCTTTACTCGGAAATATATCTATATCAATTTAAGGGAGACATTGACACCGCTTTGGATTTACTTAATAAAAGATATGAAATTACTCATAATCTTTCCGATTCTATTAATTATATAAAGAAAAGAGAAATGGAAGGTTCTAATTATGCAATCATGGGGAATATTGCCGAACATAAAAGAAAATATAGGGAAGCATTGGAAAATTTTGAAAAAGCTATAGAGATATTCAAAGAAATCAATGATATTGCATCCCTCTCTGTGGTATATAATAATGTATCTCAGATATATTTAAGTTTGGGATGGATTAGTAAAACAATCAATTCATATGAAAAATCCATTAAAATAGATCTTCTCAGAGGTAATAAATTGGGAGAAGCAATTGGATATTTTAATATAGGTGACACATATATCTTTTTGAATGCATTATCAAAAGCAAAAAGGTATATTAAGAAATATATGGATTTGAACGCTTTAATTAATAATATATCAGGTGATGCATATGCCAATATGGGAATGGGTGATATATGTTTAATAGAGAAAAAATATGATAAAGCACTTGAATATTATATCAAATCGGCAAATATATTCAGTAAAATCGGAGCTAATTATCTCTATTTATTCACTAGAATATCACAGGCAAAAGTACACATTAAAACAGGAAATTACAGGAAAGTTGAAAATATTATTAAAGAAACATCGAATGATATCAAAAAGTACTCTGATTTGCAGTTTGAAATAAAAAATTTAAATATCGAAATGTTATCAGATAAGGGAGAATATAAACAAGCTATTAAACAGTATATAGATCAATGTAATATTTTGGAAAAAGAGCAGTTTTTAGATGAATTGTTATTTCTATACAGCAAAATTACAATATTATCCAAAAACAGAATCAATGAAATCTATACCGTCTATCTCAATAAGGGAAAAATACTACTTGAAAGAATATTAGCAGGAATAGATAATGATAAATTAGAAAAACAATTTATGAAGAGGGAAGAATTAAGGTGTTTTTTAAATGAGTAATTATGAGAAATATTTGGATTCTTTAATAAAAAAAATAAAATTAGAAACGAAAATTAAAAATGAAATTCCGGAATTACTAAAATGTTTACCTCGTCATATGTTTTTACCGTACTTTTATAAGCAAATTAAGAATAAATGGCATAGGAAAGCTGTTCACGAAAACAAATTAACCGATGATGATTGGCGTGATATTTATAGTGATATCTCTTTGCCTTTGCTTATAAATAATAATAATATAATTTCGACAATTTCTCAACCATCATTGGTTGTCGATATGCTAAATATTAGCAGGATAGTAAAAGGTAATAAAGTTATGGAGATTGGTACGGGAAGCGGTTATAACTGTTCACTTATATCTTTACTTACCGGTCCTGGTAATACATTTTCGATTGAAATACAAAATGATATATTTGAAATTGCAAAAAACAATATATATAAGAATAACATAAGTGCCAAACTGTTTTTAAGTGATGGTATTTTCGGTCTTCAAGAAAATTCACCCTTTGATGTTATTGTCGTTACAACATCCAGTTCCGATATATCAAAATATTGGATATCTCAATTAGAAATAGGCGGTATATTACTTCTCCCATATTTATATAAGGGTATCGAAATATTGGTTAGTCTAAAGAGGGAGGGAAATGGGTATCTTAAAGGTTCTTTTCACTATTTTGTTAGTTTTACAAAATTGGATTCATTGATACAAGACAAAAGCACTATTCCAATAGATGCCGATAAATTCAGTATATTAAAGGACTTTATAGATTCTAAATCGGAAAGAGATAATAAACTGGAATTTAAACTTTCGAATCACTCAAAATTTGAAATTTTAAATTTTTTATTTTTCATTGCCTTAAATGAATCACTTGCTTGCAAATTATATATTGATAATAATATATCATATTTTGGTATTTTATCTATGGATCTTATGAATCAAGGATTTGCACTGATTAAATACGACAAAAATCCTGATGTAATATATTGGGGAAATGATATTTACATTAAAATATTAAATAATTTATATGATAAATGGTTGGATTACGGATATCCTGGTATTGCAGATTATTCGGCAGAGGTTACACCAAAGGATATTACCATAAAGGAATTTAATTATTTTATCGGAGGGAAAACATCTAATGTATTTATTAAAAGAAAAAAGTGATTATAAAATAATCTATGACAAATTAAAAAGACTTTTAAAAAACAGCTATGCACCATTTTCCAAATTCAATGTAGCATCTGCTGTGGAAGGAGGAAGTGGGAATATATATTATGGTGTTAATGTTGAGAATATATCATTCTCCCTAACCATTTGTGCAGAAAGAAATGCTATTTTTCATGCAATAAGTGAAGGTGAAAAAACAATTATAAAGGTTTTTATATTATCAACGGCAAAATCCCCAATCACGCCCTGTGGAGCTTGCAGACAGGTAATTAGTGAGTTTTCAAAAGATGCTAAAATAATAATGTTTTCTAATGATGGAGTAAATTATGAAGAAAAGAGTATTAAGAAGCTACTTCCCGATAGATTCGATTATAAGGTTTAGTATATTATCCGTTTTTCTATTGTTTCTCTCTTCATGTTCAGTTCGTAATAATGTGCAAATCAGTTCGAATACAAGTGAAAAATCAAATCTAAGAAATTTGAAATTGTCATACGGAGCTTATAATTTTAAATTCAACAATAGTATGATAAAGGGGCGTTTACATTTGAATTATATAGATGAAAATAACTATTGGGAATTCGGAACAATGGGTGAAGATTCGATAAACACTGTGAAATTTAATGGATTATTCTATAAATTTACTGATGGTAAGTGGTCTCAATTTTCCAATTACTCCTCTTTTTCTACACCAAAATACATATATTCCCTTTTCCCCGATAAGGCAATTAGGAAAGAGATAGTTAATAGGTTTTATCCCAACCCCGTTATCGCTATGATAGATCCGTATGCAAGAGGTTCTGTTGTCATAATTCACAATGAAACATTTAATAATTTTAAAATTGAGGGAAATAAGCTAAATGTGGATTTGGTTCTTCTAAGAATGTTACCGTCTTTACCGAAAAGATTCACAACACTCGCAAAGATTAGAGGATTAAATAATGAGGAAATAAATATATTTTATAGAAGGATAAAATATTATCATCCTCTTATTAGAACTAATAATGATACATTTAAATTGGAAATACCAGGTTACATAAGTAAAACATTGTTGAATATTGCACTTTCCTATGGGGATATTGCAGTTTATCCTCTCTATATAAGTAAATTCAAAGATTCAAAAATAGTGAACATTAACGGACTTGGTAAATTTCATTTTGGGAAAAATAGGATAATTTTAAATAACAATTTTGAGCTTTCAAAAAACAGTTTTAAGGTGTATAATATTAAAAACGATAGTATTCATTATTATGGACTCTTTATTGATAATGATGTTGTTGCAATTAGTAAAAAACAAGGACTCTCTATTGAACTCAAAGAATATGTTAATTCTATTTTTAATGTTCTTGATAAAATGCTTGATGATGAAGTACTTAAATCCGCAGCAGAAATAATTGAGTATTCTAATGCTTATGACAGGAGGTAGATCATGAAAAATGATATTGCCATATTCATTTCACAATATTTACATACATTAAATAATCTTCTTATGATTATTAATGGCAAAATTGAAATATTAAATTTCAAAGAACCGCGAAATGAATACGACATAATGCTTACCAAATTAAATCAAATAAATAAACTGAATTTAATCCTTAATAAATTTAGGGAGCAAATTGAAGAAGAGAAATTTGAAGTGAACAGAAATGAGATATTTAATGAGTTAGATGAATATTCAAATAAAATAAAGAAAAAATAAGAATGAAATTAGCTACAAAAGAAATAATATATAAAATTGATAAATTGTCCGAAAAAGCTGGAATAAGACCGGCAATATTAATGGAAAATGCAGGTAAAAACGCTGCACAGGAAATATCTAACTCAATTTCTAAAAAAAAGGATATATTAATAGTTTGTGGAAAGGGACATAACGGGGGTGATGGTTATGTAATTGCAAGGCACCTGAAGAGAATGGGTTTCAATGTTTCGATATATCCATATAACATTCCGAAAGAGGGTAATGATCCTACATACCTTAATTATAGAATATGTAAAAATATCGGTATAGATTTCATAAAGGATCTATCAAATAAATTTGATGTAATTGTTGATTCTATTCTTGGTATCGGACTAAAACTTCCATTAAAAGAACAGTTACAATCATTGATTGATATTCTTAATAAGAAAATCGCATTCAAAATTGCTATAGATATACCCACCGGACTGGATAGTGATACGGGAATAGTGGGAAAATATGCATTCAAATCGGATTTAACAATAACTATGGAATTACCTAAAATAGGAATGTATATTACTCCAGGCAACCTTTTCTGTGGTGATATCAAGGTTTCGGATATCGGTATTCCAGCCAGTATTTACAGTAATATTAAATTCGATAATTATGCTATTGATAAAAACCTTGCCAAATATCTTTTACCTAAAAGAAATGATAACTCACATAAAGGTTCATTTGGAAAAATACTTTTAATTGGTGGATCAAAAAGTTATCCGGGAGCGATAATGCTTTCTTCAAAATCAGCAGTTAAAAGTGGTGCAGGTCTTGTTTATTCCGCATTCCCTGAATCACTCTCTCGTACCATTTCTTCATATATACCTGATACAATCAAAATCCCACTTAAGGAAACGGAAGAAGGTTCTATTGACCTTAGTAATTTTAAGAAAATTATAGATATTTCGAAAGATATGGATGCGGTATTGATAGGCCCTGGTATTTCGGATAATAAAGTCACATTAAATTTTGTAGAAATGATTATCGGTGAAATTGATAAACCGATAATACTCGATGCAGATGGATTGCGAATTCTCTGTAATAATTCGATTAGTATTAAAACAGATAAATTACTTATAACACCGCATCCCGGGGAAGCCGCAAGAATATTGGGAATAAATACAGATGAAATTAACACAAAGAGATTAGATTTTGCACGGTTATTATCCGATAAAATCAAATGTACAGTCCTCCTTAAAGGGTATAAAAGCATAATAACGAATAGCAGTGAAACATATATAAACCTTTCAGGAAACAGTGCTTTGGCAAGGGGTGGCAGTGGAGACATATTATCAGGAATTATTACTGCTTTTATAGGTAATGGTATGGATATTCTTAACGCCGCTGCTCTCGGCAGTTATCTTCATGGATTAGCAGGGGAAATTGCATCCGAGAATTTAAGCAAGTATTCTATAAGTATGGATGAATTAATTGCAATTATTCCAGAGGCATTTAAATGTATTTGTTGCAACTAATTTTATTTTTATTTTTCTCATTTAACAACAACTACACATTTATACCCTTTAGCAGGTATATTAACAATATTTGTTCCGGTGATAATAGCGTATTGATTACAACACCTTACAGTTTTGGAATTTATGACCCCATAAATGATTCTATTGTATACTACTCTAATCAAAATAAAAAAATACTTAATGCAATATCTATAAATAGTGGTGATACATACTTAATTTTTCACAAATATTCTCTTACCGTTTTAAATCCTTATTTGAACATGTATGAAGAGATAAAACATAGTGGTCACTCATTTTCGAAATATGGGATTGATAGAGATATTTACTTAAAAACCGTGAAGGGTGAAATGTTTAGGATTACAGGGAATTGGCTACAAGAGGACAATAGTTACTCTAATAATTGGACAAATATCATCAAAATTCCCAAACCAATGCTCTATGTAGAACTTGCTCCTTATATGATAAGAAAAGGGAATCAAACATATTATTACACTGCTATAGATACATTTAAACATCTGATTTTCGCAGGTACCGATAGATATGGTCTGTTTGTAGTAAATAAATACACAGGACAGAAAAAACATATTATAAATGGAATATCGGGAACAATAAGGGGAATTAGAAGTTTTAAGAACAAACTCATTATATATTCCGAAAATGATATAATATTATATAAGAATAATAGTGTGGATTTTCTTCTTGATACAACTTATTTCTATCCTCATTTTAATGATAATATTAATGATGTGTCTATAATCGACAATGTTATATATATAGCAGGACAACACAAAATATATAAAATATCAAATAACAATATAGTACCTATAGTTCATTATAACTCAGGTATAATAGGAAAAATTACAAACTATAAAGAGGGAATGTTAATTTGCGCAGACAACGGACTTTTATATTATACGAACAATAAATTTAATTATTTATTAAGAAATCAACCTGTAAATGATGTAAAAGTAAAGGGGAATATTGTATTTATTGCAACTGAAAGAGGTGTCTTTTTCTCTGATAATGATTCTTCATTCACTATGTTTACAGGTATTCCATCATTTCCCTTTAAAGAATTAGTCATTGACAATGATATTATCGCAGGATTGGGAAAAAATGGCATTCTATATATTCATAATTTAAAAAACGATTCTTTATCCTCATTTCATGTAAGTACAAATTTACAATATGGAAATATATTTACTTCAGACTCTATCATATTTCATATAGATAATAGTAGAATTATTACTTATCCTCAAATAGACAATTATAATTGTGATAAGATGCCCAATAATATTCTTGGATTTTCAATTTTAGATAATAATATTATTTTATTAACAAGAGCAGGTTTATCGATCTTTCCACTGAATGATATCTTCCCTGAGTTTTCCCACTGAAATAATATCAATAGGGACTTTAATATAATCTTCAATAAATCGTATATATTTTTTTACATTATCAGGCAATAGTTTTCTATCTCTAACAGAGGAAATATCATCATCCCACCCACTTAATTCGGTATAAATCGGTTCAACAATATTCAATTTGTAAATTTCGGAAGGAAATATATCAGTTATTTCCCCATTAATGTTATATTTAGTACATATTTTTAGCTTTTCGATACCTGAAATTTCATCAATCTTTGTTAGAATTATTTTAGTTATACAATTTATTTTTACTGTATGTTTTAAAGCTACGAGATCAAGCCATCCGCAATTTCTCGGTCTTCCCGTTGCCGCACCATATTCCCCGGCTTTATCTCTAAATTCATTGGCAAAATTTTCATCCTTAAATATGGTTGGGAATGGTCCCGCCCCAACTCTTGTTGTATAAGCTTTTGTTACACCATAAATATTTTTAATCATAAATGGTGATACCGAACTCCCAGTGAAAACGCCCCCTAATGTTGTATTACTTGATGTCACATAAGGGTATGTCCCATAATCGATATCAAGTAATCCTGCTTGTGCCCCTTCAAGAAGAATCCTTTTCCCCTCCTGTTGATATTTATATAGCATTTCCTCAGTGTTTTTTACATATCTATATAATAAATTCCTATAATTAAGGAAATGATTTCTCATTTTTTTATAATCAATCTCTTCTTTTTTAAATATTTTGCTAAACTGTAAATTGTAATAATTTACGATCTTTTCTAATTGATTTTCAAAATAATCATCATTATATAAATCACCAACTCTTATTCCAATTCTCCTGAATTTATCGGTATAAGCAGGTCCTATTCCCCTTTTAGTAGTTCCTATTTTTCCTTTTTTCATGAATTCTTCTATATATTGATCCATTTGCTTATGAAATGGAAAAACAAGATGAGCTCTTTTACTGATAAACAATTTTCCAAAACACTTTATATTAAATTTATTCAGATACGATATTTCCTCTGCAAGAATTTCAGGATCAAGTACTACACCGTTTCCAATTATACATATAGTGTCCTTATGGATAATTCCCGATGGTATAAGGTGTAAAACAATTTTATTATTTTCATAATAAACAGTATGTCCGGCATTTGCTCCGCCCTGAAAACGAACAACAACATCTGCATTCTCAGATAATTTGTCAACAATTTTCCCCTTTCCCTCATCTCCCCACTGCAAACCTAAAACTATATCAACTGACATATCTATCCCTCATATTAAAATGGTAAACCCCGTTTTCCTCCCTTCATATAAGTTTTCATCATCTTTTTCATCAAATCGAATTGTTTTATTAACTGGTTAATTTCTTGTACTGAGGTGCCGGAACCCATTGCTATTCGTTTTCTTCTGCTGCCACCTAAAATTTCAGGAGATTCCCTTTCCTCCTTAGTCATAGAATTAATAATTGCTTCTATTCTAATCAAAATGCTATCATCAACATTCTCAATACCTTTTGCAGGTATTCCCGGTATCATTTTTACGAGATTACCAAGTGATCCCATTTTCTTTACTTGTTTTATCTGAGAAAGAAAATCATCCAAATTGAACCGTGCTTTTTTGAGCTTTTTTTCCAACCTCTTTGCTTCTTCCTCTTTAAAACCTTCTTCTGCTTTTTCTATCAATGTAAGAATATCTCCCATCCCGAGAATTCGAGAGGCAATTCTATCAGGATAAAATTGCTCCATATCCGTAATTTTTTCTCCAACACCAATTAGTTTAATCGGTTTACCTGTAACACTATATATTGATAGTGCTGCTCCTCCTCTTGCATCACCATCCAGCTTTGTTAGAATTACACCGGTTATATCAAGATCATTGTTGAATCTATCAGCAATATTTACTGCATCCTGTCCTGTCATTCCATCAGCCACAAAAAGTTTTTCCGAAGGTTTTGCGATCTTTATCATCTGCTTTAATTCCTTCATCAATTTATCATCGATATGTAACCTACCCTGTGTATCGATTATTACCGTATCATAACTATTGATATATGCTACTTTAGGGGCTTTTCTCGCAATCTCAAGAGGATCATCGGTATCAGGTTCATAAAAACCGACATTTGCCTGTTCGGCAATCTGTTTTAACTGTTCAACTGCACCAGGTCTTCTTGTATCTGCTGGTACTAATATACATTTTCGATTTTTCTTCTTTAGCAGCACGGCAAGTTTTCCAGCAGTAGTTGTTTTTCCGGATCCCTGTAATCCCAAAAGCATTATAACGGCAGGATTCCCTTTGAAAAATACTTCCTTTTTTGCTTTCCCCAGAATGTCTACTAATTCCTCATATACGATTTTAACTACCATCTGTCCGGGATTTAATGAAAACAGTATCTCCTGTCCCAAAGCTCTTTTTCTTACATCTTCAATGAATTTATTTACAACCTCGTAATTAACATCCGCGTCGAGTAAGACCCTTTTTATTTCGTCAAATCCTTGATTTAAATCATCTTCTGTTAATCGTCCTTTTGATCTCAATTTTCTAAATATTTTTGAAAGATTACTTTGTATATTACCAAACATACTAATTACCTCTCATTATTTTTTTTATTTCATCAATTTTTTTTAATGTAGCTCTTTTCCCCTGATATATAATTTTTGGTGCCATTTCAAAATCCATAATAGAAGCATAATATGTATATGGTTCGATTAAAATATCCGGTTTATCTATAATTAATCTGTGTTCTGCAATCTTACTCTCGGCAATTTCGAATATTTTAGTGGCTACAACATTTATTGCCGGGATATCCGACATTATTTTATTTTCAATCATCTCAGGTATTGCCTTTGCAATTCTTTCTATTTTATCCACTATCATATCCCTGAGGATAATCTCTTTTGTTTTCTCTGATGCTTTATTTCTAACAACTTCATCATCAATATACGACTGAACACATTTACTCCTTCTGGGATTATTAATGACATTTACAGCGATAACTATATCCGCTCCCATCTTTCTTAATATACTCACAGGTACCGGATCTGACAAACCACCATCAATATATATATTGTTCTCTATCTTTTTAGGCTTAATTAATACAGGAATTGACAAACTCGCTCTTACGGATGATAAAACATCACCTTCGTAAAATACAACTGATTTCCCTTCATAAAATTCAGTCGCTACACATGCAAATGGGATATCCAAATCCTTAAAATTCTTACCTCCTATATATTCATTAAGTGAGTTTTCAATACTTTTGCCATTTGTAATTCCGGATATAGGAATCGAAGGTTTGAATAATTTAAATTTCTCTATTTTTCTAAAACTCAGTGCTATTTTTTCAATTTCAGCAGGTTTTATACCACTGGCATAAACAGAACCTATAAACGCCCCCATGCTTGTGCCTGACAGCATATCGATTTTAATGCCCTTTCTTTCAAGAACCTCCAACACCCCGATATGAGCCAAACCTCTTGCCCCGCCACTACCAAGGGCAAGTCCTAATTTCAAGTTATTTTCCATACTTAGGGGATAATATCATATAAATATTTATTAGTCAAACAGATTGCTATCTACTTATGTGGATGGGGATATAGAAGTTACAAGTATCAAGTTGCAAGAATCAATAGCTAATTTCGTAAATTGAAAATCAAAATCCGTGGTTATTATTTCTCCCCTTGGTAAGTTTGAGAAAAATGGTATTTGAACCCAATTCTCCTAATTATGATATAGGGGTGGTAAAAACCACCCCTATACATCCTTATATCTATAGAATTATAAATTTCTTTTTATAATTCCATTCCGATGTTCTCGCTTTTATGAAATATACACCTCTGGGAAGTAATATCCGTAATTCATAACTACCCGAGTGTCTACTTGTTTCTCTATATCTCTTTATACTTCTACCGCTTATATCATGAATGTCGATATTTACGGGAGATGTTTTACTTAGTGCATAATATACTGTTACCTTTCCCATCTCCGTCTTTATCCCAAAGTTTTCCTTCTTTCTGTTTACAATTCTACCTTCCTTTATGTTTACACTAAAATCACCTGCATCTAATTGAACTGATTGTCCTCCTCTGCCCATATATTTCTTGTGTATTATAATCCTCTTATCGTAAGGATTTATCATTGTTATGTAATTATAATAATACGGTCTAAGTGATGAAAAACCTTCATCCTTCTCTGTGGATGAAATTAATGATAAATTCGATAATTGTGGTAATACACCAGCTGTCCATTGCCCTGATGGATTTTTATCAATATAATAAGTCCAATCACCAATCGGATATTTATAAACAACAGATATATAATCATTATGAGAAACCATAGTTCCACCATCAAAAATTTCAAAGTATTCACTGATATCTTCATAATGCCATCCGTTTTCATAATATATATATTTTCCTGATTGTCCATTAGAAGATAATATATTTATCTTTTGATTTATAGGATCTTTGCTTATTAAGTAATTATTGAAACCATTATAATTACATTCATCTAATGAATCAACATTACCATTGTCATAGATACAATACAATCCGTTATCCGTATGGTAAAATTTAAGAAGTTCATTATTAACAAAGAATGCTTCGATTTTATTGTTGCCCGTATTGTCATTTTTAGGAATTGTACTATAAACAGGGGCTATGATGCTCGGATTAGATTCTTCTTTTGAAAACACATAGGATTTTATTTCATTAAAATTATATCGATTTCTATTAGAATCAAATGTAGATTGACAGAATATGTAAATAGAATCGTTATTCATCTTTATTATCGGTTGATTCTTATAATTTTCATGATGATATGGTCCTTTACCCGGACTAGCTGCTCTTAATGTAAAAGGAGTAACGGATGTACTATTGTAATGGAATTTCGTATACCTTATTCTACCAAGATAATCCCCTACTGTAGAATTATAGTAATCCTTTATCCATATAGCATACACTGTATCATTTTCTATATAGATAGATGGATTATGAACCCACTGATGATAATATCTATAATCCAATTTTACGGAAGAACTCCAGTTTATTCCGTTATCAGTGGAATATGTAAACATTATACTGTCCTGTCCATCTGCATATATCATAAATAATTTACCATCATCAGAAAGTATCTGTGTTCCCCATGTGCTGGACGGGTGAATATTACTATTGTTTATATCCTTATATGGCCATACATATATCGCTTTCTTTGATGTATCCGAATAAAATCCGCTATCCTGATTGATCGTTTGGATATAGTAATTATACATCGAATATAGTTGTAATGAATTAATCGTCAATGAAGTGTCATTATAGATTCCAAGATATTCATTAGGGGAACCGTATTTTTCTTTCCATATTTTAAACTGATATCCAAAACTTGAATTGTTATGCCATGTTAGAACACCTGAATTGGGAGAACCAGTCTGGTTGAATCTGATACCCGGAGCATTTATTATATTTGAATAATGTATTGGAAGGATATACGGCCAGAGATTTTCAACATTATCGTATGGGTTCTCATTTATTTTTCTGAAAGGATTACCATTATGGAATGCCTGTACATATTCATCATTTTGATTCAGATGCAGAGAAGGATTGTTGTAATAATCCCTATAATCCGAATCTATCATCTTTGAATAATTATATGGCTGTGTTTTCGTTCTTGTTTCAACGATATATGATACTGTTTTTATATTATCATCATACATACAATTCGTATTTAAGTTATATTGTCCTTCTATTTTCGCTGTATTAGCTATTGGATTTGTCAGATGCCTATCATATCCACCGTTCCATTTCCTTTCTATACCTATCTTAGTAATGCCAAAATTGATGATCTTGTAATCTACATTAATCTTTTCATAAGCATCTTCCCTTCGTATTTTTACACTTGCCGAATCATATACAAACTGTCCGTTCAATTCGAAATGCATATCTATTATACCCGGTTGATCATAATAACTATGTTGAGCACTTGCTATCGGTATAATGCCGCCTAAAATACCTGCCTTTCTTGAAAGTGTGAAAATATTGGCAACCGGTTTGTTTACATCAGGTAATTCCATCGCATAATTAAGATATTTCGGACCGTTTATTGAACCAAGTCCAAGTTGATATTTATAGAATCCTTTCATAGACATTATTCTATCGATTTCCCCGTTATATGCTTCTAATCTGTTGAATTTATAAGGATTACCGTATTTTTCAAATGATGCTATATTGTCTCTTAATTGATTATACATACTATCCGAATGTGGGGTTTTTGCACCATCAGGCCATATATCATTATAAATATGATCTACTGTTAGTGTATCTTCAAGCACTGATCTTATCGGTGTTGTCTTAACTAACTTGAGAAGATTAAATGCATATTCCAACATATCGGTATTACCACCACTACCAATAGTTGCACCAACATTTTGAGATAAATAACTTAATTCTACTAAATGTAAAATATTATTTAAAGGTATTAAATGATTTAAAAAATATTCACCTAAATCCCCCATATCATATGTAAAATTCAAATAACCCGCCAATGATTGATTTGGATTTGCATATATTCCACCCTGAAAATGTCCAAATGCATCATAGCCACTTTGAAAAAATGTTATCAATCCCCATCCATGCATAATCAATTTTATCTCTTCAAAATGTATATTTGTATATAATGAGAAACAATGATTCATTGCTTCCACATATTTCTGTAAATTCGGGAGATCCGACTGTGACATACTTGACCATGATTTTGTTCTGCTACATGACCAGTATCTTGAATTAAAATCTCCCCAACCAAACGTACATTGTGAATTATCCGACGCTGTTCCTCTGAACATTTGTTTTACAAATGAAAAATCAGGGATATTCGAAGGAACCATTATTTCATAGAAAAACTCGAATTTTGATAATAGATTATTTTCCTCGGGATTTAATAAAGGATTAAGATACTTACTTTCTATAGCTGTTCCATATCCAAACAGTGATGGCTGCAATATCATATGCGCATATTGATCCTGTATTACATGCATTAATTGTCCGTATAATAAAGCTTTATCAACCGATGACCATCCGTGGTTTTTTGCATATTCCGCAGCTGCATAACATCCTTCCAGATTATGGTTAGGTGCATCTGATGAATTTGAAAAATGAATTAATTTTCTTTCATCTCCTAATGAAATCAAAATATTTTCTTCCATAGGTGTTATATCCAGAGCAGACATTTTAGATAAATTAAAATCAAAAGAGTTAACAGCTATTAATGTGTTTATTGACCATTTTTGCCCCGTTGCATCCAGCATATCAGGCATTGTTAGACCTATATAATAATACTTCTTTACAAGGTAACTCACTGCATCGGCTGGATTCGTTATGTCACTGTAAAATTGCGGGTCATAATACTGCCATATATCAAACATCTGCGAACTTACATAACAATGTGTTATTACATTAAATGCATTTACATTCGGTATTACTATTATTCCTATTAAAATCGTTAGTAGCATTATCTTCTTCATTATTCCTCCTTATTGTTCTCATTGAAATTCATCGGGACTTATCTCTATATAAAGTATATCTTCATAATCAACAGGTCCCTCTGATAAACCTATACCAATCTTTCCGTTTGATAGTAATTTCATACATGTTATCGTTGTTCTTACCGTCTTATCATACGATATGTTTATCGGTTTGCTCCACTTGCCCTCCTTATTGCGTTTTCTTACAAATCCATTCGTATTGTCTGTTACATATGGATTTAATGCTAAGCAATATGCTATATATACACATCCTTCCTTATCACACACTGTCCAGGATATACCGCCATCTCCCATATCTTCAGGTGTTGACCAATTACCATTTATATCCCTCTCTGAAAAATATACATGATTATCGTTACATTCTTCCCATGATGTGTATATATGTCCTTTATTATCCATACTGATATTATCCACTACCCAGGAATTCGAATAGGGACTTTGGGATATATTTACACCGGGGATTTGCCATAATCCTCCCTTAGGTTTATAAACATCCATTATCTCATCCCACATACCGAACCCTTTCTCACCTATCACATGCAATCCGCCGGATCTATCTACAAGTATTGGGGAATAATTCATAGGTCCCTCTATTAGATGCACTATACTATCCTTCTGTCCGTTGTTTCCTATTTTACAATACATTAGAGCATTACTTTGAAAATCCTGTCCGAGGAATGTTGTATGTATATTATCTTCATCATCTATCGCTATTCCAGCACTTTCACTGAAGTCAAGATAATCCCATAATGTATCATGTCCGTTCTGCCAATTACCATTTGATTCCATCTTCTTTATTACTACCGTTGAAATAACATACGGACCTGAATCACGATGCTCTTCATATACAGCATACAGTTCGTCCTTTGAATTGATTGCAAGTCTCGGAAGATATGAACAATATTCCGTGTTGGTTATGTTTACTGGATTACTCCAGCTTCCTCCCAATTGCTTGTGACTGTAGAATATATCATCCGCCCTTCCCACACTGTCTACCCTGTCCATCCATACTCCGTGTATTACACCTTTCGAATCCTCTACTATATCAAGCCAACCCGACCCACCGGGGTTGTTCGTTATCCTCTCATGTCTGCTCTTATTGAATAGATTATTGAATAAGCTGCATGATGATAACAGTGTCACTAACACAAATACTACAAGTATTATTCTTAATACTCTTGATGCTTTTACTTCTTTCATCTCACCTCCTTATTATTTAATACAATTAATCATAATTAAGAAAACCAAATTCTATAAATATAAGAGTTTAATCATCTTTAATATTGATTGTATACCTGATTTCATTATTCGCCCCCTTTCCTTTAGGGTTTATCACTAACTTAATTTAATTATATTTTTATAACATTATTCGATGTTGCTGTCAATTAATAAATATTTAAATTAGTAGATAGACATAGACATATCTTACCAGTTTTACTAAGCCCTTGTTTGTCATTGCGAGGATTAAAACGACCTGTCTGCGTGTAATGCACAGGCAGGCTAAGCAATCTAAATTTACTCTTATGGGATTGCTTCGCTTCGTTCGCAATGACACAATCTATTACCCCCTCCCTTCTGTTCCCTCCCGCAATGGGGCGGGAAAGTTAAAATATGGTATATATTTCCCAATATTTCTTCCTCGCACTCTGTTGCCTACTTTTTCTATCATGCTGGACTTGATTCAGAATCTCATACCAGATCCTGAAATAAATTCAGGATGACACATTTGTAATTTTCTCCCATTCGTGAAATTGTAGGGGCAGACCCCTGTGTCTGCCCTCTGTAATACATATCCTCTATTCTTTGTCATTCTACCTTTCCTTGTCATTCTGAGCCCTGTGCTGAACTTGAT
>Ga0209121_10001416_pt1 | contig 25212 bp, 24 predicted proteins | sample Cruoilmetagenom3_FD_187292 | JGI IMG/M metagenome (GOLD analysis project Ga0209121, IMG submission 187292) | Oil polluted marine microbial communities from Coal Oil Point, Santa Barbara, California, USA - Sample 3 (SPAdes) (version 2) | ecosystem: Environmental > Aquatic > Marine > Oil seeps ... | reverse complement strand
CGGGAGGGGTGCCCGCCGGCCTCGACCAGGTGGATGCGATCGGGTTCGTACCGGGTCAGGTAGACGGCGCGGGTTCGGCGAACGGCGGCCGCCAGCTCCTCCCAGCCGGCGGGCCGGCCGAAGAGTTGATAGGTGTAGCCCGGCGGTTCGTCCACCGCGACGATGCCAAAGGCGACGGCCTCGGCCGCGTCGTGGATGCCGGTATGGACGTAGACGAGCCCCTCGGCGGTGACACGCGCGGGCAGCGGGGTGATGCCCTCAAAGCCCAACGGGTAGGTGCGGCTGGTGGGCGTGATTCGCTTATGCAGGTTGATCAGCAGCAGGGGCTGCTCGCGTGTGGCGGCCTGCGCCGCATCCCAGATGCTCTCGCCAGCCATCTCGTATAGGCGCATCCCGTCGCGGACGAAGATGACAGCGGGAGTCAGCAGCGCCACGAGCAGTGTCCCTGTTGCGACTGCGCGCCAGGAGTGGTGCAGGGACGCACATCGCGCGATCCAACCGTGCGCGGCTGCTGCCCACACGAGAGAGACACCAATCGCCGTCATATAGAGAAAGCGCGGGGCCAGCGCGAACCAGTCGGCCTCCATAGAGATCGCGGGGGGCAGGGCGAAGAGTGCGAACCAGGCCGTTCCCAGCCAAAATGCACCCCGGTTCCACCGCAGCCCGCTCCACGCCAGCAGCGCCAGCGTGGGCAGGGCGACGAGCCACAGGCTGAGTTCGGGATCGAGGTCCCACCAAGCGACCAGGCGTTGCGCCAGCGGTGCCGTGGGGTAGGTCAGGCCCTGCACCAGGTAGCCCGCGTTGCGCCGCAGGTCGGGCAGGGTGAGGCCAAAGCCGGTAACCCCGGCTCCGCGCATCGTGCGCCAGGCCGCGAGGGTGGCCAGGAACAGGCCGGCGAAGGCCAGAGGCCACCAGTAGCGGCGTTGCCAGCCCTTCGACGAGCTCAGGACACTGCGACGCTGCAGCCAGCCCACCCCCTCGGCCAGCACCACCAGCGGCGCGACGAGCAGCCCGCTCTCGTAGGTGAACGGCGCCAGCGCGGCGAGCAGGAGCGCCAGCCCGATCCAGCGCGTCCTGTGTCCTCGGCGGCCACGGTCGTAGGCCAGCAAGGCGTAGGCGGCCATTGCGCTGACCAGCGGGTTGTACACTGCGCCGGGCCAGGCGACGGCCTGGCGTGAGAACGGGAAGGCGGCGAACAGCGCGGTGGCCAGGCAGGCGGGGATAGCGCCCCCCCCTTTCGTCCCCCCCCATTGGGGGGGAAAAGAGGGAGGAGTAGGTTGTATCCAGGCCGCGGCCAGGAGGCCCGCCAGCCACGAGGCGGCGAAGTGGGCGACCAGGTTGAGGAAGTGCAGGCCCAGTGGGTGCAGGCCGCCGGCGAGCCCGCCCCACAAGCGCCAGAGGGTGTACCACAGGGGCCGGTAGTAGCCGTATGGGCTGGGGCTGGACCACAACTCGCGCCACGAGATGGACTCCAGCCAGGGAATCTGCACCAGGTCATCGGAGAACAGCGGGAGCGTGAGCGCGTCTCCGTATAGCAGGCCGGTGAGCGCCAGCGCGACGAGGGCGGAGGCGACGGCGGGGTGGGTCAGTGAGCGCAGGAAGGTCTTCATCGCGCAGTAGTTTATCACAGTGACCGGAGAGTGCAAGATTCGTGTCTGGGTGGGCCTACATTTCCGCCATCCGCAGCGGCGGGGGTTTTGCTCCCCATTGGGCGTGACGACTGCCTTTCGCCGCAAGACTGGCCTGCGCTCCCGCCCTTTGAGAACAATCACGTACCGGCACCGGTCGTGGTGGGGGAAGCGGGGCGGCGGGCTGCTTGCCCTGAGCCCTTCGACTTCGCTCAGGGCAGGCTCTGCGGAAGGGGCGTTCATTTGTGCAAGCGCTGTTGTTGGGTATAATATGGACAAACTGGAACTGACATTCAAAGTCAAAAAGGACACCAAGAACACCAGGCGCTACCAGGAAGAGGCCAGCGACGGCCCGCCGATCATTGGCACGCTCTACGTTCAACAGTGGGCGCTGCGCAAACTGACCGGAGGCGACCTGCCAGACCGCCTGCGCGTGACGGTGACGGTTGATGAACGTGAGGCGTGAAACGTAAGAGGGAGGTTTCTCAAATGACAGTACAAGCAGTCCATTTACACGTGCCGGCACATCTGTATCGGCGGTTAGCAGAAGCGGCGGATGCTGCGCAACAGCCGTTGGAACAAGTGACGCTCCAATCCATTCGTGCGGGTTTGCCGCCCGGCATGGAGCGCGTACCAGAGCAATTCCGGGCCGACCTGCGGACACTACACGGCTTGAGTGATGAATTGCTGTGGCGTGTCGCGCGCAGTGAGTTGGAGAACGATAGAGTTGCCTTGTACGAGATGCTTTTGGAGAAAAACCAACGAGGCGTGTTGAGTGAGGCGGATCAGACCCGGTTGGATACTTTGCGTCGCGAGGCGGACTTGCTCATGCTCCGTCGCTCGTATGCGTATGCGTTGTTAAAGTGGCGTGGACACCGTATTCCAACCCTGGCAGAGTTGCAAGTACCATGAGCAAAAGCAAGGGCAAAACGTCCATTGCCCCCGAGTTGCGACGACAGGTTGCTCGGGAGGCAAAGTATCGCTGTGGCTATTGTCTCACGCCCCAGCGGATCATCGGTCGTCCAATGGTAATTGATCATCTGGCGCCGGAATCACGCGGCGGCCCAACGGTACGCGAGAATTTGTGGTTGGCATGCCGTCGCTGCAACGAATTCAAAGGCGCGCGAACGCACGCAGTTGATCCACTGACCGGAGAGGGGGTATGTCTACCTGTGTTACCTCTAGTTTTCGTAACTCGTAATTCTGGCGAGGAGATTCCCCAATGGTAGAACTAACCTGGCGAGGCAAATACGACGCCGGCGGCAAGCGCACCGCTCCCCTGCGGGTCCAAGTTCCCTTCCAGACCATCGAAACGGTGAACGAGAGTGCCCAGGAGCGGTAGATGGCGCAGGTGGGAGGGCGGCCCGCCGTGGGCGTGATGATCACCTTTCGCCAGAGGACTAGCCCGCGACCCCGCGTTTTTCACCTACCGGCACCGGTCGGGGTGGAGGAAGTGGGGCGGCGGGCTGCTTGCCCTGAGCCCCTCGACTCCGCTCGGGGTAAACTCTGCCGAAGGGGCGTTCGTTCGTGCGAGCGCCGTTGTTGGGTATAATATGGACAAACTGGAACTGACATTCAAAGTCGAGAAGGATACCAAGAACACCAGGCGCTACCAGGAAGAGGCCAGCGACGGCCCGCCGATCATTGGCACACTCTACGTTCAACAGTGGGCGCTGCGCAAACTGACCGGAGGTGACCTTCCAGATCGCGTGCGGGTGACGGTGACAGTTGATAAGTGACCATAATTTGTCGGCGTTTGAGTTTAGATCATGGATATCAAACGAGTCGTAATCGCCAACCCTATCGTCAATTCACCTTTTGAGGAGCCCAGGCTGCACTTTCGCTTCTCGGAAGAGGGCATCACCGACGAGATCGTGCTGGGCCGCCGCCAGAGCGAATACTTTGTGCCCATCGCGCGCCCCAGGAAGAAGGGCCAACAACAACTGGCCTTCGATACCTGGACGCAGGATCGCATCCAGCCCAACAAATTCATCAACCGCGTGCGAGGCCGGGTGGAACTCTGGCGCAAGGGCGGCTACGTGGGAATAAGCAGAACCACCCGCCGGTTGCTCGAATATTGGCAGAACACTGAAAACGCACGCGAGTGCAAACTCTTCTTCTGCCAGATTGAGGCTCTGGAGACCGCCATCTACGTCACCGAGGTAGCGCACAAACACGGTGACAACTGGATCGCCAACGAGTTGCGCCGCGCCAACGCGGAGGCCAACCCGCTGCTCTACCGCATGGCTTTCAAGATGGCCACCGGCAGCGGCAAGACCGTCGTCATGGCGATGCTGATCGCCTGGCAAACCCTGAACAAGATAGCTAACCGCCAGGACGCCCGCTTCTCCGACGCCTTTCTGATCGTGACCCCCGGCATCACCATCCGTGACCGGCTGCGGGTGCTGCTCCCCAGCGATCCGAGCAACTACTACCGCCGCTTCGACCTCCTGCCGCTCGACCTGATACCGCAACTCCACCAGGCCAAAATCGTGATCACCAACTTTCACGCTTTCCAACTCCGCGAGAAGGTAAAGGCCGGTAAACTGACCAAGGAACTGCTTGCCCAGGGCGAGGCCAGCCCCTTCACCGAGACGCCTGCCCAGATGGTGCGGCGGGTGTGCCGCGAACTGGGTAACAAGAGAAGCATTGTCGTGCTCAGCGACGAGGCCCACCACTGCTACCGGCGCAAGCCGGATGGCGAAAAGGTACGCCTCAGCCGTGACGAGCGTCGCGAAGCGAAGGCGCACGACGAAGAGGCCCGCGTCTGGATCTCGGGGCTGGAAGCGGTCAAGGAAAAGATCGGTCTCAAGGTGGCCTATGATCTGTCCGCTACCCCCTTCTTCCTGCGCGGCTCCGGCTATCCCGAGGGCACGCTCTTCCCGTGGGTAGTGTCCGACTTCTCACTGATTGACGCCATCGAATGTGGGATCGTCAAGGTCCCCCGCGTGCCGGTGGACGACGATGCTATGGTCGGTGACTATCCGACCTACCGCCATCTGTGGCCCCACATCCGCGACGACCTGCCCAGAAAAGGCCGCAAGACCGAGGCTATCAGTGGCGAGCCCAAACTGCCCGCCAAACTCCAGAGCGCGCTGCACAGTCTGTACAACAACTACCAGAAGTATCACGAGCAGTGGGAGGCGAACGAGGCCACTCGTGATGTCCCTCCGCCCGTCTTTATTATTGTCTGCAACAACACCAACGTCTCTAAAATGATGTACGACTACATCGCCGGTTGGGATAAAGAACTGGACGACGACCACACTGTCCCGGTCCCCGGCGCGCTCCCCATCTTTAGCAACGTGCAAGACGGCCGCTGGGTCGCCCGCCCCAACACGATCCTGATTGACAGCAAACAACTGGAGTCCGGCGAGGCCATGAGCAGGGATTTCAAAAAGATCGCTGCCCGCGAGATCACCGAGTTCAAGGCCGAATACCGCGCCCGCTTCCCCGGCCGCGACGCCGATAGCCTGACCGACGAAGACCTGCTGCGCGAGGTGATGAACACCGTCGGCCAGCCCGGCAAACTGGGTGAACCGGTCAAGTGCGTGGTGTCGGTCTCGATGCTGACCGAGGGCTGGGACGCCAATACCGTCACCCACATCCTGGGGGTGCGCGCCTTCGGCACGCAGTTGCTGTGCGAGCAGGTGGTGGGCCGCGGTCTGCGCCGCATCAGTTTCGCCACCGAGAGACGCCAACTGAATGTGAACGGCGAAGTAGTCGAGTTCGAGGCCTTCCCGGTCGAATACGCCGAGGTCTACGGTGTGCCCTTCTCCTTCATTCCCACCAAGGCCGTCGCCACCCCGCCCAAACCAGGCCCACGCCCGACCCGCGTGCGGGCGCTGGAGGAACGCATCGCTAACGAGATCATCTTCCCCCGCGTGATTGGCTATCGGTATGAATTGCCTGGCGAACGTTTGACGGCGAACTTCACCACCGACTCGCACATGGCGATCTCGACGCTGGACGTCCCCACCCGCACCGAAACCGCGCCGATTGTGGGCGAATCGAGCATCCACACGCTGTGGGACCTGAGTATCCGCCGCGAGCAGGAAGTGGACTTCTTTCTGGCCAAACTGGTGCTGGAACGGTACTTCCGCGACCCGGATGGCCACACCAAGCCCTGGCTGTTCCCCCAACTGCTGCGCATCGTCCGGCGCTGGCGGGCCGAATGCCTGACGCTGAAGGACAACACCTTTCCCCAGTTGTTACTGCTCCACGATCTGGCCGCCACCGCCGCCGAACACATCTACCAGGCGATCGTGCAGTCCACCTCCGGCGAAAAGAGACTCCATCCTATTCTGCGGTCCTATGACACGCTGGGCAGCACACGCTACGTGGACTTCGATACCACCCGCGAGGTCTACCCCACCGGGCCGGAACTGTGTCACGTCTCGCACATCGTTCTCGATAGCGGCTGGGAGGCCAAGATGGGCCAGGCGTTGGAGGAGATGGATGAGGTAGTGTGTTACGTCAAGAACCACGGCCTGGGCTTCACCATCCCCTACACGTTGAACGGGCAGGAGCGGCAGTACACGCCCGACTTTATCCTGCGCGTGGCTCAGACTCCTCAGACTTCCGAAGTCTCCCAGACTTCGGAAGTCTCTGGAGTCTCCGGCGCTGATCTGCTGAACCTGATCGTGGAGGTCTCGGGCGAGGCCCGCAAGGACAAGGCCGCCAAGGTCGCCGCCGCCCGCAACCTGTGGATACCGGCCATCAACAACCACGGCGGCTATGGGCGCTGGGCATTTATCGAGATTACCGACCCGTGGGATGCCAAGAACACCATTCGCGCTATGTTGGAGACCCTAAGGGTTTCAGAAAACCCTTAGGGTCTGAGAGGAGAGCACATGGCCCGCAAGAAAGCCAGGCCCCCCAAACCGATCACCAGCACCAAACACAAAGACAAACGCGCGAACATCCCCACCGAGGAACTGCGCGACTTTGTGGCCGGGGACGAGCACGCGCCCCAGACCATCCTCTACCCCCGCGACCCCTCGCTCGATCCGCAACTGGTGTGGCAGGGCAAGGATGAGCAGGATGGCGAAGACCTGGCGGTGCCCGCCGTGCCGATCTACATCCAGGAGAAGGTCCACCCCCAGGCGATTGTCGAGGACGTGCGGGCGCAGGCGAAGAAAGGCCGCCCCGAGCAACTCTCCCTGTTTGCCGACTTTAACGGCCTCGAGTTTGAAGACCTGATCGAGTTCTACCAGCACGAGCAAAACTGGGCCAACCGTATGATCCTGGGCGACTCACTGCTGGTGATGACCTCCCTGGCTGAGAAGGAGGGGCTCAAGGGCCGGGTGCAGATGATTTATATTGACCCGCCTTATGGGATCAAGTTTGGCTCCAATTGGCAGGTCAGTACTCGCAAGCGCAAAATACAGGATGGCAGAATTGAAGACGTAACTCGTCAACCGGAGCAGGTCAAAGCTTTTCGCGATACCTGGGAACTAGGTATTCACTCTTATCTGGCATATCTGCGTGATCGATTAGTGATAGCTCGTGAGTTGCTGACCGAGAGTGGTAGCGTTTTTGTGCAAATTAGCGATGAAAATGTCCACTTGGTGAGGTCCATATTAGACGAGGTTTTTGGATCAGAAAATTTCTGTAATCAAATTCATTTTAGAAGCACTACAGGACAGACCAGTGAGCTACTTGCTGAAGTGGGAGACTATGTTCTTTGGTACGCCAAGGATAGAAATCAGGTTAAGTACCATCAACTGTACCTTGAAAAAGAAGTGGATAAGCCATCAAATGTCCGCAAGTATGCCGAATTCGTTGATGGCTCTCGTAGAACGCTCAGTGTAAGCGATCGTTCTGACTTTGCAAACTTACCTGGTTCACCTCGATTATTTGTGCTTGACAATATTACGTCTCAGAGTGGAGGAGATACAACACGATTTGTCGTAGATTTTCAAGGTAATAGCTTCATGTCTGGACCAGGTTTCTGGAAGACGAATCCCGTTGGTATGGCAAGACTCAAGTATGCAAATCGCTTGGGTATGTCGGGGAGAACGCTTAGATATGTTCGATTTGTAGACGATTTTCCTGTGTCGCCTATAAATGTGTTGTGGACAGATACCAGCACTGGCAGCTTCACAGATCCAAAAATCTATGTTGTGCAGACCAACATAAAAGTAATTCAGCGATGTGTTTTAATGACCACTGACCCCGGTGATCTTGTGCTTGACCCCACCTGCGGCAGCGGCACCACCGCCTACGTCGCAGAGCGTTGGGGGCGGCGCTGGATCACGCTGGACACCAGCCGCGTGGCGCTGGCACTGGCCCGCACCCGCCTGATGACCGCCCGCTACCCATACTACCTGCTGGCCGATTCGCCGGAAGGGGTCCGGCAGGCCGCAGAAATGCGCGGGCAGATCCCCCCAACGCCGCTCCCCAAAACTAACGGCGACGTCAAGCAGGGCTTTGTCTACCGGCAAGCGCCGCACATCATGCTCAGAGATATAGCGAGAAACGAAGAGGTTGACGACATCCACGAAAAGTGGCAGGCGCAGATTGAACCAGTCCTCCGAGACCTGACAGGTTTTCCGAACCTGTCAGGTCTGCAAGCGTGGGAACTCCCCCGCGAACCGGGTGACGACTGGCCCCAGCCCGCCCAGGACCTCCTTCACCAATGGTGGGAACTGCGCCGCGCCTGCCAGAAGGAGATTGACGCTTCCATCGCCCGCCACTCCGCCAGCGAAACCCTCTACGACCAACCCTACGAGGACCGCAAGCGGCTGCGCGTCAGCGGCCCGTTCACCGTCGAGAGCCTGTCGCCCCACCGCGTCCTCTCCACCGATGAGGAACGCCCGGCCAGCGAGGCCGCCGGACGGCAGGCCCAGGCCGGCGGGTTCGAGCGTATGATCATCGAGAACCTGAAGAAAGCGGGCGTGCAGAACACCATCAAAAACGAGCGGCTGAACTTTGAGCGGTTGGAACCCTACGCCGGGGAGTGGATCCAGGCCGAGGGGGAATACACTGAACAGGACGGCACGGCGCAGCGGGTGGGGGTGGCGATCGGCCCGGAGCACGGCACGGTCGGCCCGCAACTGGTCAAGGAGGCTGCCAAAGAGGCCGTGCGCGGGCTGGGCTTTGACCTGCTTATCGTCTGCGGCTTCGCCTTCGATCCCCACGTCGCCGAAGAGACCCAACGTTACGGCAAACTGGCCGTGCTCACCGCCCGCATGAACCCCGACCTGGCGATGGGCGACACGCTGCTCAAGAAAACCGGTTCCGGCAACCTCTTTATGGTCTTCGGCGAGCCGGACGTGGAAATCCGCCGCGACAACGGCCAAGTGGTCGTCGAGATCAAGGGGCTCGACATCTACGACCCCACCACCGGCGAGATTCGCGCCAGTTCCACCGCCGATATCGCCTGCTGGTTCGTGGATACCAACTACAACGAGGAGAGTTTTTTCGTGCGCCAGGCCTACTTCACCGGAGCCGACAAACCGTACGAAAAACTCAAGCGCGCCCTGCGCGCCGAGGTGGACGAAACAGCCTGGTCGGCGCTCTACGCCACCGTCAGCCGCCCCTTCGACCCGCCCGACACCGGCAAAATCGCGGTGAAGGTGATCAACCACTACGGGGATGAGGTGTTGCAGGTCTACGAGGTATGAGCAGCAACTGGAGAGAGCCGCCACCATCGCTGTCAAGATCATTGACATGGCGGGCGAAGAGGTGTTGGTCGCAGCGGAGGTTTGAGGCGCAGGCGAACCAGGCGGCGGCGTCCAGGGCAGCAACCGTTCGGCTGAGCGCTCACGCCGTCCCGCTGTACGTGGGCGAACCTTCGCGCCGCTCGCGCATCGGCAAAGGCGACGTGGCCCGCTTTGCCAAAGCCGTCTACGAGGAATGCCGCGCCAGTCACGGCGTCATGCTGGCCTGGAACTTCAGTCCGGATGCCTGCAAAGCGGGCAACGTGCGCGGCTACCGGCCCGACTTTCTCCTCGAACGTATTGACGGAGCAAAGGAGCTGCACGAAGTCAAAAGCGGCCAATTCATCAACAATCCGAACACTATCCGCAAGCACGAAGCCGCAAAGAACTGGTGCAGGAAGCGGGGAATGCGTTTTGTCGTGATAACAAAGTAAACGGCAGGAGAGATCTGCCCAATGTTGATGAGCGCGATGCCCATCCCCAGCACTATCTGCGTAGCCGTGCGCAGCCCCCGGCCCAGCAATTCATTCTCAATCTCGGTCTGAAGGTCGTTCGACACGTCCCCGACGTTGCCACCAGCCGCCGTCCCCAACCAGCGCGCCACGTCGGAGGAGAGCGGCCCCAATCCGCGCCACGGATGAAACGTGCCAGTCGCCGCCTAGGCGCCTGGCACGTAACACTAGGCTGTTCCAGAAAAATAATCATCCCAATGTCATTCTGAGTGGAACGCAGTGGAGCGAAGAATCTCATGCCACAGTGCCTCAAAGCCTACCCAGGGCGAGATTCTTCGCTACGCTCAGAATGACGTGCTGCAAGGCTACGCTCAGAATGACGCGCTGCAAGGCTACGCTCAGAATGACGCGCTGCAAGATGGGATAGTTTAAATTCTGGAAGCCCCTTACACTCGCTGTGCGTCGAGCAATCGTCGGACATTTGCCTGGTAATCGGGGTTGAGCCTGATAGGGGATGTGCTATAATACTCACAATATGAGACGGATGATTTGGAGCGTTCTGGCGGCCGTGGTGCTGTTGGCCTGGACGTGCGGGCCGGTCGTCGCCCAGGACAGCGGTCCGACGATGCAGGTCACGGCTGGCCTTGACGGCTACTGCCGCCGGGACGGCTGGTGCCCGCTATATATCCTCCTCTCGAACGAGGGTGCAAACGTCGAAGGGGAGTTGAACGTCGCCGTGCGTAGTGCGAGCGGTGGTGACGAGCACGATGTGTACGTCAAGCCGGTTCTGCTGCCCGCTCACTCGCGCAAGGCGTTTTTCCTGTATCTGCCGTCGGCTGGCTGGACCTCCCAATTGATAGTGCGGCTGGTCTCCGGTGGAGAGACGCTCGTTTCGCAGCCAGCCAGCATGAGACGGTTGGGCGAGGATGACCGGCTCTACGGCGTCGCCAGCGGCAATCCCTCGGCACTCAACTTCCTGAGCGATGTCGCGCCGGCCGGTGGGCAGGCAGTGGTGGCTCACCTGAGCCTGGAGACACTCCCGCCCACTCCGCTAGGTTGGGAGGGGCTCGACGTGCTGATCCTGAACGACGTGGACACGACTGTGCTCGGCGCTGAGCAACGGCAAGCGCTGGAGACGTGGGTGGCCCACGGCGGGCATCTGATCGTGGGTGGCGGCGCGGGGGCGGCCCGCACGGTCGCCGGCGTAGCCCATCTGCTGCCGGTCACTGTAGGTGGTGGCACGCGGCCGGTGGACGATCTGTGGGCGCTGGGCGAGCGCGTCGCTCCAGGCCCCTACGCCGTGGCCGAGGTGACGTTGCGGGATGGGGAAGCACTTATCGAGCAGAGAGATGAGCGGGGGGATGAGCAAGGAGATCTCATCTTGCTGGCCCGCCGTACTTACGGGGCGGGCAAGGTGGACTTCCTGGCCTTCGATGCCGGGCTGAACCCTTTCGCCCGTTGGGATGATAACGCCCAGATGTGGGACTTCATCGTCGGGGCGGGGACCGCAGACATCCAACGGCTCGCCGTGCGCAATGGGTACAATGCCCGCGATGCCATCAACGCTATCCCCGGGCTGGAACTTCCATCTACGCTGCAGATCCTGGCCTTCATGCTCGTCTACACGCTGCTCATCGGTCCGGTCAATTACCTCGTCCTGCGCAAACTGGATCGGCGTGAACTGGCCTGGCTGACCATTCCGGCGTTGGTCGTGGGATTTACGGTGCTCGCCTACGTGACCGGTTTCCAGATCCGGGGCAGTGCGGCGATTGTGCATCGGTTGGCGGTGGTTTACGTGCCGAAGGGACTCCCCTCCGCTTCGGGGGGGACGGGGAGGGTGAGCCAGTTGGTGGGGCTTTTCTCGCCCCGGCGCACAACTTACGACGTACGTGTGCAAGACGCACAAGCGCGCCAGATGCCCGGAGACTACTATGGCGGGCCGGCGGCACAACCGTTGCATGTCACTGAGGGCGCGGAGGGCTCGACCGTGACCGGCCTGCGCGTAGACGTGGGGGGCATCCAGCCCTTCGTCGCTGAGGGGTACGTGGACGTGCCGGGCGTGGAGGCCGATCTGGAACTGGTCGTCGGTGCCTCGGAACGCCCGCAGGTGCAAGGCACGCTGCGCAATGGGGAGAGGCCGCTGGAGGGGGCCGTCCTCATCGTGGGTGGGAACGATCAGCGGCTAGGTGACCTGGAGCCCGGAGAGGAAGTGACTATCAGCCTTCATCTGCGCGCTGGCGCGACGAGCGGGGGAGTGGGCGGCCCATACTACCCTGGTGGTTCTGGTGTCCCGGAGCAAATCCTGGGGACGGGGAATTACTGGGACGACCGCAACCTGTACCGCCGCTATCAGTTCCTGCAGGCGATTTTCTCTTCTGAGGGGTCGGGTGTAACCTATGGTGAGATGCGTCTTGCACCAGGGCTGTACCTGGTAGGCTGGGCTGAGGGAGAGGTTCCGCTGCCGGTTGAGGTGGTGGGGCGGCCTTTTTCGACCATCGAAACCAGTCTCTACGTCTACGACTTGCCGGTGGCAGGGCTGGAAACCGGCACGAAGATCACCATCCCGCCGGGTCTGATCACACGCCAGGTGGAGGAGACCACAGGTAATGTGGACGTGTGGCCCGAAGGCTTTCACATGGAGCCCGAAGCGGAGATTATGTTCAGCTTTGCTATCTGGCCGGGCGTGGCGGTGCAGCAGGTGGACGAGCTGGTGCTGGATATGCGGGGCAGTAGTTACGGCAGAACGTCTCATCCGCCGAGGGTCTCGCTGTGGAACAGGGAGAGCGATAGCGGGTGGGAGACGTTAGACGTTGGCTGGGGGCGACATTCGATCCCGAACGCCGGGGACTACGTTCTCCCGTCGGGCGCGGTGCTCCTGCGGCTGGAGACGGATGCTGAATGGCCGGCTGATGTGGAGAGCCTGACGATCACAATCACAGGGCAACGGTGATGGCGAGATTATGAAGATCATCGAGACGCAGGGATTGACCAAGCAGTACGGCAAGTTGACTGCGGTGGAGGAACTCGCTCTCACGGTCGAAGAGGGAGCGGTCTATGGTTTCGTCGGGCCGAACGGGGCGGGAAAGACGACTACGATGCGCATCCTGGCGACGCTCTTGCGTCCGACGGCGGGGGAGGCGTGGGTGGCGGGCCACTCGGTGCTCAAAGAACGGCGGGACGTGCGGCGAGCCATCGGCTATATGCCCGACTTCTTCGGCGTCTACGGCGATATGAAGGTCTGGGAATACCTGGACTTCTTCGCCGCCTGCTACGAGATTCCCCCGGCGACGCGCGGCGTGCTGGTGGGCGACCTGCTGGAGTTGGTGGACCTGCCCCACCGGCGGGAGGACTATGTGGACGCGCTCTCGCGGGGGATGAAACAGCGGCTGTGCCTGGCGCGGGCGCTGGCCCACGACCCTCAGGTGTTGATCCTGGACGAGCCGGCCTCGGGCCTGGACCCACGGGCGCGGGTCGAGATCCGCGAACTCCTGCGCGAGTTGCAGGCCATGGGCAAAACCATTTTCGTCTCGTCGCACATTCTCTCTGAGATCGAGGAGGTCTGCACGCACATCGGCATCATCGAGGCGGGGCACCTGGTGGCGACGGGCACGCTGGAGGAGATGCGGCAGCGCATTCAGGCCCAGCGCATCGTGAAAGTAGGGCTGACGAGACAGGTTGAGGAGGCGCAGGTGTGGCTGGCGGGGCAGCCAGACGTGGCGCGCGTAGAGCCGGTAGCGAGCAACGGCGAGGGCGACTTGCAGGTCACGTTCGCTGGGGACGACGATGCGCTGGCCCGATTGCTGAGCGAAATGGTGGGTGCGGGCTTCCCGGTGGTTATGTTCCACGAGGAGACTGGCGACCTGGAGGACGTGTTTATGCGGCTGACGGAGGGGGTTGTGTCATGATTTGCCGGGAGGCAGCGGGGGCAGCCAGCGCAGTTGGTTGTGTATTTCGTCCGCAGTCACGCGGTCCAGCAGGGATAGTAGACGGCGCACCGTCTCGCCGATAGGAATCTGTCTGGCGACGATGATACCTGCGTGTGAATGCTCTGTGGTCAGACAGTTGAGATGCAGTGCCACATAGTCGGTCACATTGAACGAGAATAATACACAACCTTCCGAGGCTGCATAGGCCAGTTGTTCGGCATCGGAGAATCCTCGTCGCTTAGCTTCTCGAACGTTTTGGGCGTCATACCCGTGCCGGCGCAGAGCCTGGGCTACGCCCTCGTGGACGTCCTCGTCAATGTAGAGGCGGATGAACAGAGTCGGTTCCTGTCTCACTAGGCTCTCTGGTTTTCGACTGGACGCAGGATACCGTCCTCGTTCATTTTCAGGTGGAAGCGCTCTAGAATGGCTGGGAGGTCATCGGCGGCGATGTCGGCATCTATCTCGGCCTGATGGTCGTAGTAATAACTCAGTGCGTCAAACAATTGAGCGGCTGAAAGGTCTGGAAACCCGGCCAAGATTTCCGGTGAGGTGTATCCCATTCGATGGTAGCCGACGAGAGTTTTCACTGGGATACGTGTTCCTCGTATCACTGGTCTGCCTCCGCAGGTGCCAGGGGTGCGGGTGACGTGAGGGTGTTCCGTCATGTTCGCCGTGTCTGGCAACAGGTGTACCTGGACCACCGTCCGTTCTGCCCAAGAGACAGGGTGCAAGAGGCGCAAAACGCCGCGTTCGTATACCGCTTCAACAATCGCCGGAGTGCTCATTTGCTTCACCTCGAGTTTATTATACCACATATGCCGAGGGTGGAGAAACGGTTAGGGTTATGAGCAGCCTGATCGAACACTGGCGGGCTATGCTTGACCATCCCATCCTGCGGTTGGAATTGCGGCGCATCCGGCGCAAACGTTGGTGGCCGGGGCGACGTTTTTTCCTGTTCTACCCGGTGCTGCTGGGACAGACGTTGTTTTCCGGCCTTGGGGCGCTGGGGCTCGCTGGCCTGATGCCGGCCGCGCCTGAGATGGGGATAGTGATGGTGCCGGGGCTGGCGTCGCTGGCGATAGCGCTTGTGGAGGTCGGGGGGGCGGCTTTGTTGGTGGGGGCCGCCGTCTGGTGGCTGGAGCGGATGTAGGAGGTGTGCCGTGGGGGAGACGTCTACAGCGGTCAAATCACCTGGTACTCCCCTCCCCTCGCAGGGAAGGGGGCGGGGGAGGGGTTGGCTGCGTGGCGAGTCTAATCCATTGCTGATGAAGGAACTGCGGGTGCGCATGCGCGGTGCGCGGGCCTTCGTCGTGTTGACCGTGTACTTGCTATTGTTGAGTGGCTTCACCTCGATCATCTACTATGCCTACAGAGCGTCATCTCGCGGGCCTGGCGGCGGGCCGGACATGGCCTACCTGGGCAAGGTCGTCTTCGCCAGTGTGGTCCTCATTGAGATCTTCATGGTCACGTTCATCACGCCAGCTTTCACCGCCGGGGCGATCAGCGGCGAGCGGGAGCGCAAGACCTACGAGTTGCTGCGGACGACGCTTCTGCCAGCCAGCAAACTGGTCACCGGGAAACTCGCCTCCGCGTTGACGTATATGTTCCTGCTTATCCTGGCCGCGGTGCCGCTGGAGAGCCTGGCCTTTGTCCTGGGGGGTGTCGTGGTGGAGGAGTTGGTGCTGGCACTGGTCATTCTGCTGGTGACTGCTCTTGGCTTCGCTGTCATCGGTATCTTTTTCTCCTCACTCGTGCGCACGACGCTCGTCTCCACTGTGCTGACGTACGTCACGGCGTTGCTGGCGACGGTCGGGCTGCCGGTGCTGCTCGCGTTGAGTCCCCTTATGTACGGTCACGGCTCATCCGCACCTTCCTGGATCGTGCAGGCTATCCTGAACTACGCGCTCTATATCACCGCCGGTCTCAGTCCTATCACCGCAGCCATCTTCAGCGAAATCGCGCTGGAAGAAGAGAACACGGTTTGGTTTTTCCGGACAAGTGTGGGCTCTGGTCACAGTATTTGGGTTCCGTCTGCCTGGATTGTCTGCACAGTGGTCTACCTGGCGCTGGCGTTGGTGCTGTTGCTGGTGACCGTGCTGCGGGTGCGGCGGCAGGAGACAAGATAATGAACAATGAGCAATGAGCAATGAACAATGAGCAATGAACAATGACCAATGACCAATGAACAATGAACAATGAACAATGAGCAATGAACAATGGACAATGAACAATGAACAATGGACAATGACCAATGAACAATGAACAATGAACAATGTCCAATGAACAATGAACAATGAACAATGTCCAATTGGAGGTTACCTGCATCGCTGGGGGCTGCGGCTGCGGCTGGCTGAGAGCCTGACCTGGGGGCCGTGGGGGGCGGCGGTGGGGCTTGGCGTGGGGCTGCTCTTGGCGTTGGCGGCTCGGCTGTGGCCGCTGCTGCTGGCTCGCTGGCTGGCCGGATTGGCGGGTCTGCTGGCGCTCATCGGCGTGGCGGTTGGGCTGGCGGCTGTCTGGCTGCGCCCGCGTCCGCTGCCTCGGCTGGCGCGCGTGTTTGACCGCCGCTTCGATCTGGCCGAGCGGCTGACGACGGCGCTGGAGATCGGCACCGGCCGGCTGTGGGCGGCCCCGGCGATGGTTGGGGCGCAATTGGCCGACACGCTGGATGCCGCCGCTCGCGTTGACCCCCGGGCGCTCCTTCCCCTGCGGGTCTCCCGCCGACCACTCGTGGTCTTCGGCGTGCTTGCGGCCGCGCTGGTGCTCTCGCTGTGGCTGCCGAATCCCCAGGAGGACGTGCTGCTCCAATGGGCCGCCGTGCGCGCTGTCATTGAGGAGCGGGTCGAGGAATTGGAGACGACGCGGGAGGAGGTGGCCCATGCCGAGGGATTGACCGAGGCCGAGCGGGAGATGCTCTTGCAGGCGCTGGAGGAGGCTATTGCCGCACTCGACGAGGGGAGGGCGACGCCGGAGGAGGCGGTGGCGGCCCTTTCGGAGGCGGAGCAGGCACTGGCGGAGTTGCAGTACCCCGGTGCGGCAGGCACGCGGGCTGGGCTGGAACGCGCCGCCGAGGGGATGGCCGATTCGGACCTCACCCGCGACATTGCCGAGGCTCTGGCGAGCGGCGACTACCAGGCGGCGGCCCAGGCATTGGCTGTCTACAGCGGTGCGAAGGGCGAAGCGCTGACCCGCGAGGAGGAACTCGAACTCGCCCACGAGTTGGCGGAGGCGGCGGGGGCGCTGGCCGGAAGCGACCCCGACCTGGCGGAGCGGTTGGCCCAGGCCGCCGAAGACATCGAGCGCGGCGACATCGCTGAGGCACGGGAGGCGATCCAAGAGGCGGCACAGCGTATGGGAGGGGCGGGGGAGCGGGTGCAGCGGCAGGAAACAGTCGAGTCCGCGCTGGCGGAGTTGCAGGAGGGGCGAGAGCAGATCGCGCAGGCTGATGGCACCTGACCGCGCACGGGGCGGCCGCTCGGTCAGAGCGGCGCGGGCGGGCAGATGGCTCAGGGGGAAGGGCAGCCGGGTGGGCAGCAGGCGGGAGGTGGTCAGCAGACGCAGCCGGGGCACCACGAGGATACTGGCACCGGCGCGCCCTACGATGACGTCTACGTGCCCTACCGCTTGGGCGAGGAAGGGGAAGGGATGGAAGTGGGGCGCGAGGGGGGTGAGGGTGTGCCGGTGGGCGACGCGCCGCTCCCGGCTCCGGGGGGCGGCAGGGTCAGTGTGCCCTATCGAGAAGTCTACGCCGACTATGCCGCGCAGGCCGGCGCCGCGCTGGAGGGGAGTTACATTCCCCTGGGACTGAAGCAGTACGTGCGGGATTATTTCAGTTCGTTGGAGCCGTCAACGGAGTAGAGAGTGGAGAGAAGGGAGGGGAGAGTGGAGAGTAGGATTGTGTACGATGTTCGGGAGCTGGTCAAGTATTATTATCCAGGACAGACGCAGCCAGCTAACAGAAATATCACGCTGCAGATTTGCCAGTATGATCAGACCTGACAGGTTTTTACCCAAGACTTGCTGTTCAACACAGTTGCTGAGTCACAAATATGGCCTCAAATGACGAAATTCGTGGAAACCTGTCAGGTCTTGACGCCAAAACGGGAATTGCTGGTACGCGGCTATCCGGTGGTCAAAGGCGGCTGCTGCGGCTCGCCGTGGCAATGGCTGGATTCCCACCTGTGTTGGTTCTTGATGAGCCTACGAATGATCTCGATCCTCAGCGCCGCAGGTTGGTCTGGGATGTGCCCTGGATCACATTGACGACTTTCGCCTACAATCTGCTACGCTGGAGGACTTGTATCTGCACTATGCAACACAATCGTGAGCAGCCTTCTTTCCTGGTTCAACTGGCGGTGGTCGTCTTTTGGCTGGTGGGGCGCAAGATGGATTGGCGGCGGAACTAATCGAGAGCTAATCGAAATGAATCAACGTCCTGTTCATTCCTCAACGCGAGCGATTATTTTCGACCTGGATGGCCTGATGGTTGATAGCGAGCCGCTGGCGGAGTGGGCCTGGAATCAGGTGCTGGCCCGCTACGGGCATCGCCTGGATTCCCAGACGATGCTGGATGTACTGGGGTTACGGGTGGTGGACTCGGCTCGGCTCATTTGCCAGCGCTTTCGGCTCCCTATTAGTCCTCGGCAGGCAGCGGACGAGCGGGATTTGCTGTTCCTGAAGGCAGTCCCGGACCGACTCCACCCTTGCCCTGGCTTGTATCCCTTGCTGGATGAACTGGCTGAGCGTGGGCTTCCACTGGGGGTTGCTACCTCCGGCCACCGGCGATACGTGACGCTGACATTGTGGACGCTGGCGATAGAGAGCTTTTTCCAGGCCATCGCCACAGGGGACGAGGTGGCGCGTGGCAAGCCTGCTCCTGACATCTACTTGCTGGCGGCGGCCCGGCTGGGTGTGCCCCCGGCCTGCTGCCTGGTCTTGGAGGACGCTCCGTTGGGGGTCGCTGCTGCTCGGGCAGCCGGGATGTTCTGTGTGGCTGTGCCGAACCCACGGATCGCCTCGCGGTACTTCACCGAGGCCCACCAGGTCTTTCCCTCACTGGAGGAAGTGCGGGTGGCGCTGGATGACTTGCTAGGGGGGGGCGGTGTCTGAAGATCGCACTGTACGTTACGTCGCCGCTGGCGGCGTCGTCGTGCACGATGATCGCGTGTTGGTGTTGCGCCGTTCCAACCAGGGTGAGGTGCGGCTGCCCAAGGGACACGTCGAGCCGGGGGAGAGCGTCCAGGAGGCGGCACTACGCGAGACCCGTGAGGAGAGCGGTTACGCCGTGGTGTTAAAGGCCGACCTGGGCGCGCAGGTGGTCGAGTTTGACTACAAAGAGCGGCACGTTGTGCGTAGTGAGCGGTACTTCCTGATGACGCTGGCCAATAGCCCGGAAGGTTCACCTTCTGGCGGGGAGGAGCAGTTCGAACCTGACTGGCTTACCTGGGACGAAGCACTGGCGGCGTTGACCTTCGAGGCGGAGCGGGAGTGGGTGCGGCGCGCGCGAGGCTTATCGGTTACTGTGAACTGGTGGAATGGGTCAGCGATATACCTGGCGGCGATGGGCGATACGGAGGATTAGTACCTCACGAGCAGCATCATCAATGCGGTATATGATCCGATAATCTCCCACGCGAATACGCCAGCGGTTGGTGCTGCCGGAGAGTTTGACCACACCTGAAGGGCGTGGGTTGTCTTCCAGTGTTAGCAGGGCGCGATTTACTCGCTTGCGGATCGGAGGTGATAACTTGCGCCATTCGCGCTCGGCGGCTGGCAACAGGAGGATGGTGTAGGTCACCTGTGTCACTCCTGGGCTAGCAAGTCACGCAGGGGGCGAGGTTCGCCGCCCTCTGTTAATGTTTCGTCAGCCAGCATGTTATCAATGGCATCCTGGAGATATGGAGGCAGCCTCTCCCAATCTACGTGAGTAGCCAGAACGCGGAGAAACAGGCGGTAATCACTTTGGGAGAGCACCACTCCAACCACGTTGTCATGCTCATCATGGATGAAACGTGGAGGATACGCCAGTGCAGTCGGGACGGGGACATCAGCAACCTGCATCCTTAGGGGCATTTTCATAACCTCCGTCTTGTTTTGAGGTTATTATAGCACAAAGGTATCGAAAGAGGTAGGAAGAGAGTTAAACGACAAATGAGAAAGCAAGGAGGACACGTGAAAGATCATAATTTTGAGCAGTCTGGTTGGACGCTTGAGGCGCTGTTGCCGGCGCACGAGGGAGCGGAGTTGGAGCGCGTTCTGGCGGAACTGGAGCAGCAGGTCGCGCAGTTTGAGGCCAGCCGCGAGCGTCTCTCGCCGGAGGTGAGCAGCGAGGAGTTTCTGGAGTTGATGCGTCTTTATGAGGCGATCCACGTCACTGGCACGCGGCTGGTCGGCTATGCTCATCTCTGGTTTGCTGAGGACACCCAATCGCAGGATGCGCTGGCTTTCCTGGGACGGATGGAGCAGTTGTTCACCGAAGTGCAGAACCGGCTACTGTTTTTCTCGCTCTGGTGGAAGGGGTTGGACGAGAAGTCAGCCCGCCGTCTGATCACCGCCAGCGGGGACTACGCCTACTACCTGGAATCTCTCCGCCGTTTCAAGCCGTACACGCTGTCGGAGCCCGAGGAGAAGATCATCAACCTGAAGGACGTCAATGGGCCAAATGCGCTGATAAAACTGTACGAGATGATCACTAACCGCTTCTCCTTCAAACTGGAGATAGACGGCGAGACGAAGGAGATGACGCGGGCTGAACTGAGTGCCTACTTCCGCGACCCGTCGCCGGAGGTGCGCGCCGCGGCGTACCGGGAGTTGTTCCGCGTCTACAGCGACCAGGGAGCAGTCCTGGCGCAGATCTACAATCACCTCGTGCGCGATTGGGCCAGTGAGAACGTGACCCTGCGCGGTATCTCCTCGCCGGTCGCCGTCCGTAACCTGGCCAACGACATTCCTGATCCCGTGGTCGAGACACTGCTGGACGTCTGCCGCGAGAACATGCCAATTTTCCACCGCTACTTCCGGCTGAAGGCCCGCTGGCTGGGCGTGGAGCGGCTGCGTCGCTATGACGTTTATGCGCCTTTCCAGGCATCCGAGAAGACTTATCCCTTCTCTGAAGCTGTCAGCATGGTGTTCGACAGCTTCATGCAATTCTCGCCCACGTTGGCGGAGCACGCCCGGCGGGTTTTCGCCGACGGTCACATTGACTCGGAAATACGGCCGGGCAAGCGCGGCGGGGCCTTCTGCGCCGGGATGCTGCCTGGTGTCACGCCCTGGGTACTGACGAACTACGTGGGGAAGGCGGGCGACGTGCTCACGTTGGCGCACGAACTCGGCCACGCCGTCCATGCGCTGATGGCCGGAGATCACTCCGCGTTCACCTTCCACTCCGTGCTCCCCCTGGCCGAGACTGCCTCCGTCTTCTCCGAGATGGCACTGAACGACCGGTTGCTCCGCGAGGAGGATGACCCTGCCGTGCGGCGTGACTTGCTGGCCAGGGTACTGGATGACGCTTATGCGACCATCGCCCGCCAGGCATATTTCGTCCTGTTTGAGTTAGAGGCACATAAGCGGGCCGTGGAGGGCGCTACGACCGATGATCTCTGTGTGTTCTACCTGAACAACTTGCACGAGCAGTTCGGCGACGCGGTTGAGGTTTCCGACGACTTCCGCTGGGAATGGATCACCATCCCCCACATCTACTCGACGCCTTTCTACTGCTACGCCTACAGTTTCGGCCACCTGCTGGTGCTGGCGTTGTACCAGCAATACAAGAACGAGGGGGCGTTGTTCGTGCCCCGCTTCTTGAGAATCCTGGCCTATGGCGGTTCGCAGAGCCCGGAGCACATCATCAGCGAGGCTGGCTTCGACATGGCCTCGTCTGACTTCTGGCAGGGGGGCTTCGACGTCTTACAAGGTTTCCTGGACGCACTGGAGGCGCTATGATTGCGCTTTCTACTGGTTCGCTGTATAGTTACGGCATCACCCGCGTCTTTGAACTGGCGGCGGAGGCCGGCTATGATGGTATTGAGGTGCTGGTGGATCATCGCTGGGACACCCGCCAGCCGGCCTACCTGCGCCGGCTGGCCGCCGACTACGGTCTGCCCATCGTTGCGGTTCACAGTCCCTTCGTCGTAGAGGTGCCTGATTGGCCGGCCGACCAGTTGGGCCGGCTGCGGCGCACGGTGGCGCTGGCACAGGAGATTGGGGTATCAACGGTCGTGACCCATCTGCCGTTCCGTGTCTACGCCGTTGTGGGCCACTGGCATGCCTACCGTCCGCGTCGTTTCTTCCTGCCAGTGCCGCTTCCCCGCCGTGAGCCCTACTACCACTTCTTGCGCAATGGGCTGGCAGAGTTGGAGGCCGAGACGGGGATCACGATAGGGGTCGAGAATATGCCAGTGCGCCGGTTCTTGGGGCTGAGGATCAATGGCTACTGGTTCAATAGCCCCGCTCAACTGGAACATTTCCCCCACCTGACGCTCGATACGACCCACCTGGGCACCTGGGGTCTTGATCCGCCGGTGGTCTATGAGCAACTGCGGGAGCGGGTGGTGCACGTGCATCTCTCCAACTATGATGGCCGGGAGCACCGCTCGCCGCCGGATGGCCGCCTGCCGCTGGCGGAGTTCCTGCGTCACCTGGCCCGCGATGGTTACCCAGGAGCCATTGTCGTCGAGTGCCACCCCGACGCATTGGACGCTGGGGACGGGGTGGGGTGCCTGGCGGCGCTGCGCCGGGCGCTGGCGTTCTGTCGGAACCATTTTGAGTAGATGAGTAGATGGGGAATGAGTAAACGAGGGCTGCTGCTCCCTCATCTACTCATTTACTCGTATACTGCTCACCCGAGCAAAGGATGCTACAATGCCCGAGATCTCACCCGAACAGTTCCGTGAAACCGCCACCCGCGTTGAAGCCGAGGTCGGCAAGTACATCGTCGGCCAGCGGGATGTGATCCGCCACACGCTTATCTGCCTCGTCGCGGGGGGGCACGCGCTGCTGGAGGGTGTGCCTGGCCTGGGCAAGACGATGCTGGTGCGCACGCTGGCAAAGGTGCTCGACCTCGAGTTCGCCCGCGTTCAGTTCACCCCCGACCTGATGCCGGCTGACATCACCGGCACCGATATCCTGGAGGAGGCGGAGGACGGGCGGCGGGAGTTCCGCTTCCAGCCGGGACCGGTCTTCACCAACCTGCTCCTGGCCGACGAGATCAACCGCGCCACTCCCAAGACCCAGAGTGCGCTCTTGGAGGCGATGCAGGAGTGCACCGTCACCGTCGCCAACCGCTCCTACCCGCTGGAGCCTCCCTTCCTGGTACTGGCGACGCAGAACCCCATCGAGATGGAGGGAACGTATCCACTGCCGGAGGCCCAAGTAGACCGCTTCCTGTTCAAGGTCAACGTCGAGTACCCCTCCTCACAGGAACTGGTGGAGATCCTGAACCGCACCACGGGGGAGATGGAGCCAGAGGTCGGGGTCGTGGCCGGCGGCGCAACGGTGCTGGCGATGGGGGCGCTGGCGCGGCAGGTGCCGGTCGCCTCGCCCGTGTCCGGCTACGCGGCTCGCCTGACCATCGCCACCCATCCCGAGAGCGACGCGGCCACGGAAATGGTGCGGCAGTACGTGCGCTATGGCTCCAGCCCCCGTGGCGCGCAGGCGCTCATCCTGGGCGGCAAGGTCACGGCATTGCTGGATGGTCGCTACAACGTTGCCTTGGCCGACCTGCGGGCTGTTGCACCGGCCGCGCTGCGCCACCGCATCCTGCTCAACTTCGAGGGCCAGGCGGAGGGGGTGAGCACGGATGACGTGGTGGGGGAGGTGGTGAGGGAGGTGTCGGAGGAGTGAGTTGTCGAGTGGACGGGTGAATGAGTAGTGAGTAGATGAGTAAATGGACGGAGCCTCATCTACTTCTTCCTCATCTACCCATCTACAGACCATAGGGAGGTGACCGATGTTTGAAGCAATGCTGACCGAGGAGCAGCGCACACTGCGAGACGAGACGCGGGCGTTCGTGCGCGACGTGCCGCGCCAGTTGATCCTGGATATGGACGCTGACCGGGTGCAGTATCCGCGTGACTTCGTGCGGGAGGCCGGGCGGCGCAACCTGTTGGGGCTGCGCTTCCCGCCCGAGTACGGCGGGCGCGGGCTGCGGTGGGAGGACGAGATCGTTGCTATCGAGGAGGTGGGGGTGCTGGGCACGGCGCTGACCTGCGCCTACGTGATGCCCAGCATCGTCGGCGAGGCGTTACAGACCTTCGGCACCACCGAGCAAAAGGAACGCTGGCTTGCGCCGCTACTGACCGGGGAAAAGATTGCCGCTGAAGCGCTCACCGAGCCCCGGGGCGGCTCCGACTTTTTCGGTACCACGACCGAGGCCCGGCGGGAGGGAGATCACTACGTTCTACGCGGCCAGAAGCGGTTCATCGTCGGCGCGGCCGAGGCGGACTTTTTCCTCGTCTACGCCCGCACCGATCCCGATGCGTCTCCGCACCAATCCATCAGCGCGTTCATCGTCGAGGGGGGCCCGGGGGTGGAGGCAGAATACCTATATGGACTCCTGGGCACCCGGGGCGCAGGGACGGGGCGGCTCGTCTTCCGCGACGCCCGCGTGCCGGTCGAGAATCTGATCGGGGTGGAGAACGGGGCGGGGGAGATTTTCTACCGCATGATGATCCCGGAGCGGATGACCAGTGCCGTTGGGGCCATCGGCATAGGACGGGCGGCGCTGGAGGTAGCGGCCCGCTACTCTGACCGCCGCAAGGCGTTCGGCAAAAAGATCCGTCGCTTCGAGGCGGTCAGTTTCAAGGTGGCGGATTCGATCACTCTGCTGGACGCAGCCCGCGGGCTGGTCTACGGTGCCGCCCGCAGCGTGGATGGTGGCGACGACCCTCGCCGTTCCCGGCGGCTCGTCTCCGAGGCCAAAAAGTTCGCCACCGACGTTGCCTGGCAGGTCGTCAACCACGCCATGCAGATTATGGGCGGCATCGGCTACACGGACGTCTATCCCATCGAGCGGTTGCTGCGGGACACGCGGCTGATCATGATCTGGACCGGCACCAACGAGGTGATGGACCTCATCATCCAGCACGAGTACTACCGGAAGGTCCTCCCGCCCCGGCCGGATGTGCGGGATTTGGAGCCGGACGCGCCGGAGGCGGAGCAGGCCGACGAGAAGGTTTATGAATGAACGAATGTACGGATGACGAATGACGGATGACGAATGACGGATGACGGATGACGAATGAGTCCGCTATTTGACCTCTCACTCTTGCCAAGGTTGGACCGCCTCTCCCTCGTTGCCCGCCACGTGCGTGCTGGACAGATCGCGGGCGAGCGGCGCTCCACCAAGCGCGGCACCTCGGTCGAGTTCGCTGACTACCGGGACTACACCCGGGGCGATGACCTGCGGAGGGTGGACTGGAACATCTACGCCCGGCTGGAGCGCCCCTTCGTCAAGTTGTTCGAGGAAGAGGAGGACCTGGCGGTGCATCTGCTGCTCGACGGCAGCGGTTCGATGGACTGGGGGAAGGGGGAGTGTGGGAGTGTGGGG
>Ga0209121_10001414_pt1 | contig 25219 bp, 22 predicted proteins | sample Cruoilmetagenom3_FD_187292 | JGI IMG/M metagenome (GOLD analysis project Ga0209121, IMG submission 187292) | Oil polluted marine microbial communities from Coal Oil Point, Santa Barbara, California, USA - Sample 3 (SPAdes) (version 2) | ecosystem: Environmental > Aquatic > Marine > Oil seeps ... | reverse complement strand
GGGGGGGATATCCCAAAATCCCACACCGCAACCGACAGGCCGCAAGAAGCTCAACTTGAGCACATTTGAGCTCGTTTTTCAGTGTGATTTCACGAAAGAACCTAGGGGCCGTAATATCAACGGCTGAAAAACTGGTCAGCACTCAGGTATCCTGCAAGCCGCGCGGCCTCGGACCATGCCCTTTCCTGTGACGTATCCCCTACGACGACCACGCCATCCCGTGGTAGTTTTTGGCTATGTACCTGATTCAGGATTATATCACGGGTTTCGCCCCATGTATGTTTGAAATTTGGCGCGGTGAAGCTGGCTTCAAACAAAGGCTGAACTCCTTCGGGGAGGGCTTTCAATACACTCTGCGCGGTGAGCGGCGCATGTAACGCCGCGATCCGGCTTGCATTCTCAACGCCGCCCAGTTTCAAACTCCGAGCCTCGGATAGCTCGGGTTTATTCGGAAAAACCCGCAGCGCGTTGCTGGAAAACAGGAAGGCGATAACGTCATGGCCGCTTGCGGCCCTGATCGACGCGTAGGCTTTATAATCCAGCCCGAGCTCAGCCGCGCGTGCCACTCTGTTGCGCAAAATTTCGATGGGTAGTGTTTTTACCAAATCCTTGCGGGCTTTGGTCCAGCAATGCTTGCGCCAGCTTTCTCCGGGTTCCATTGTTGGTCCGTTATTGTGCCCCAGCCTATTCACGCCTCGAAATCCTTGAGCCGCGCGACATAGCGCGCCAATGTGTCAATCTCCAGATTCACAATATCACCCGCTTTCACAGCCTGCCATGTTGTGTTTTCCTTGGTGTGCGGAATGATATTCACACCAAACCGGCATCCTTCTACATCGTTCACCGTGAGGGAGGTACCGTTAAGCGCCACTGAGCCTTTTGGTGCAATGAACCTTGCCAGCCCCTCCGGAGCCTCAAAAACAAAGCGCGTACTTTCCCCCTCCTCAATGGCAGAAACCACCTTGGCCACACCATCCACATGGCCAGATACGATATGACCACCTAGTTCATCCCCCAGTTTCAAGGCCCGCTCCAGATTGAGCCTCGTGCCCACCGGCCATGCTACGTTGCCTTGCACAATATTGGTTTTTGCGATGCTCTCGGCTGATATATCCACATCAAACCAGCCCTGCCCTTTATCAACCACGGTTAAACATATGCCATTGCACGCGATAGAGGCGCCCAGATCTACGGTATCCATATCATATGTGGTTCCGACTCTTGCATGCAGGTCGCCGCGCATTTCAACGCGCAAAACCTCACCAACATCTGTGATAATTCCAGTAAACATTATATCCCTCAAATAAGCTCGCGCTACTTTGGTAGCAAGCAAGGCCACATTGAGCAAGGTGTGGCAGGTATATTGGTTGGCAGACCCGCCAAATTTCCATATAGGTTGACGCAATCAAACAAAGTCGAGACCCGTGTGAACGAAATCCAGCAAAAATTCCTGTTTCTACAAGGCCCGCATGGTCCGTATTTTGCCGAGCTCGGGCAAGCGCTTGTTTCTTCCGGATACAGCGTTTGTAAAATCGGGTTTAACCGCGGCGATCGCTTTTTCTGGCCGCAAGACCTGCCCTACACAGCATATACCGGTGACGAGGCGCATTGGCCAGTTGCGCTTGAGCAGCATATCCGTGACGAAAAAATAACCGACATCGTGCTTTATGGCGACGCGCGCCCGCTACACAGGATAGCTGTTCAAGCCGCTCACCAACTCGGAATAAAAATCCACTGTTTTGAAGAGGGCTATCTCAGGCCTTTCTGGGCCACTTACGAGCGTTCCGGGTCCAATGGTAACTCGGCGTTAATGGACCTGACAATCGAACAGATGCGGGGCCTGATTGACAAGGATGCTCCGGCGCTTGAGGAAGCCCCCTCGCAATGGGGGCCGCTTTGGCATCATATCTGGTACGGTGCGCTTTTTCATTTGAACCTCTTACTCCCGTCAAAAACTTATGCCAATTACCGGCCGCACCGTGAAAACTCTATCGGTGAGGAGTTCATCCACGGGGTTTGGGCTTTGGCGACTATGCCGCTGCGCTCGATCAGCCGCCGCATCGCCACGCGTCGCCTGCTCAAACGCAGTGCACCTTATTATCTTGGCCTGCTGCAACTTGGTCATGATAGCTCAATCGTCAGCCATTCGGCCTTCGACACAAACAAACAGTTTGTTGATCTGTGTATCAAAGAGTTCTCACGCGGTTCCGCGGCGCCACTTCGGCTCGTCTTCAAAACCCATCCGCTAGATGACGGAAGAGACAAGCTTGGGCGCCACATCCGTAATAGTGCGAAAAATCAGGGCATTGCCGACCGTGTTGATTTCATCACGGGGGGGAAACTTGGCACATTGCTTGATCATGCAACCGGTGCGATCACCATAAATTCCACGGCGGCTCAACAGGCGCTTTGGCGTGGCCTTCCGGTGCGGGCTATCGGAAATTCGGTTTTCAAAAAGGCGGAGCTGGTTTCACAGCAACCTCTTGCAGAGTTTTTTAGTAAGCCAACGCCACCAGATCTCGCCGCCTATCAGGACTATCGATGGTTTTTGCTGCAAACCTCACAGGTCCCGGGCGGGTATTATACGGCCAAAGGGCGCACGGCTCTGGTCGAACGGGTTGTAGACATGATGCTCGCCGATGAAGGGCCGTATTCCCGCCTCAACATGATAAAAAAGGCGCATGAAACAGGCAAACCTGATCATCTACAATCTTAACGATGGATTTCTGCGATTTGACCGCTATTATGCCTAAACAAATAATATAATCTTCGGGCAGTCATCTTCGAACTTCAGGCCAAGCTTTTGAACAATTTTATCAGAAATTTAAAACCAACCCGCGTCTCCTCTCTATTGGTGTTCGCGTTGGTGCTTGGAGCCTGCGGCCTTCCGCGCTCGGGCCCTTCTCAAAAAGAAATTCTTGCCGGTTCGGTTGAAAACGGTGGCAGCACCAATGTCGTTCTTGTCGATGATCGTGTCGCCGGGGCTGCCTATTCAGTAAATCCGCTCGGCTTTTCGCGCACTTTTCTGAACGCCGGCCTTGCCTCGGTCGATCGAATTCGCGCTGGTGACCTGATCGCCGTGACCGTATGGGAAAATGTAGATAACGGTCTGCTTTCCGCCCCCGGCACCAGTTCAACCACCCTCCCTGAAATTCAGGTAGACGAGCTTGGAAATATCTTTGTACCTTATGCAGGTATTGTCCGCGCATCCGGCCGGACTCCTGAGGAACTCAGAATTGAAATCACCCGCTTGCTCGAACGCCAGACACCTGATCCACAGGTTGAGGTCCGGCGCAAACCCGGAATCGGCGCCACGGTTAATGTGGTTGGTGGCGTGAACAACCAAGGCGTATATCTGCTTGATGCCGCCTCTCGACGCCTGACCTCCATGCTGGCCAATGCCGGTGGTGTCTCGCTTGATCCGGCTGGCACCAAAATCATTGTTCAGCGCGGAAACGAGGTTGGCGCAGTTTGGCTGCGAGACCTCTATGACAATCCGCAAAACAACATTACCCTGCGCGCAAATGACCGCATTATTGTTGAAAGAGACGAACGCTATTTTACCGTATTGGGGGCGAGTTCCGGACAAGAACAAATCGACTTTGAAAGCCGTGATCCAAGTGTTGTAGATGCTCTCGCTCAAATCGGCGGATTAAACGGCAATGCCGCTGACCCGCGCGGGATATTCATTTTCCGAATCGAACCCGCTGAAATTGCCAACGCGGTATTGGAAACCAACCAATACACAACTCCGCAGCGCATTGCCTATGTGATCGACCTGACCGCAGAAGAAAGCATTTTCACAGCGCAAACCTTTCGCATTAAGGATCGAGACACAATATACGTGACCGAAGCGCCGTTTGTTTCTTGGTCACGCGTGCTTGAATCTATTTCTGGAACGATTAATACCATCGACAATCTCGCAACTATTGCGGATGTTCTTTAAGTATTAGGCTCTCTAAGGATTAAAATTGTGCAAAAGCTGGCGGTTTATACGCTTGGTTTCCTGCAAGTTCCGTATATTCGAAAAATGTTGCGGATATCGGGATGGCAGGTGCAACCCAGTCTCCTATCGGGAGCGGCAACTGCAGTGGCTGTTTGGGGACGCAAACCCCTTTCAAAGCGGGGCATTCGGGCGGCACAAAGACGTGGCCTTCCATTGTTGAGCGTAGAAGACGCGTTTCTGCGCTCGGTCCATCCCGGACCCAAGAGCGCGCCGGCGGGTCTTGTGCTGGATGATGTAGGTATTTTTTTTGATGCGTCGCAGCCTTCCAAGCTCGAAAATATTCTGAACTTCGAAGCCTTGGACGACCCGGTTTTATTGGCCCGAGCGCGCGACGGAATAGGTTTTTTACGCCATTACGGGCTATCAAAATACAATCCGGTACCCCGCGGCTATGGCACGCTTCCAAAGCAGGGTTATGTATTGGTTGTCGACCAAACCCGAGGCGATGCTTCCATCACCTGTGGCGGTGCACAGGAATATACTTTTGCTACCATGTTGGCCAAGGCAAGAGTTGACCACCCCGACAAACACATCGTTATCCGCACCCATCCGGCGGTCGGCCCCCGCGCAAAACAGGGGCATTTTGAAGTTGCCGATCTGGACTCGAACACCACGATCGTGAGCGAGCAGTTCAATCCTTGGGACTTGCTTGAAAGCGCGACAGCTGTCTATTGCGTAACATCTCAACTCGGGTTTGAAGCTATTCTTGCTGGGCATCGGCCCGTGGTTTTTGGTTTACCCTTTTATGCGGGTTGGGGCTTGACGGAAGACCAGCAAACCTGTGATCGCCGGCAAAGGCAACTCACGGCTGAACAACTGTTTGCAGCTGCTATGTTTCGGTACCCAAACTGGGTTGATCTCTCCTCCAACCGCAAGTCAGATTTCGAACAATCTGCGCTCGCTCTCCATGCCCGTGCAAGGCACCACTGGAAGACAAAAACGCCGAGCATTGGCTATGGAATGCGCTATTGGAAAAGGCCACAGGTTTCACGGTTTTTGGATCGACCGTTATTTGCAAACAATGCGGGCAAAGCTGTCAAATTGGCCAATCAGCGAAACGCGCGTGTTGTGGCATGGGCCAGTCTAACCACTCAAACCCTCGAAGAAGCGTGTTTCAGCGAAGGCGTTGACCTTTGGCATATGGAAGACGGTTTTCTGCGCTCCAAAGGCCTGGGTGCCGCGCTCACACCTGCTGAGTCTTTAGTCCTTGACGATCTCGGGATCTATTACGATGCCCACCGCCCGTCCCGCCTCGAAAAACTGATCGAGCAATCGCCTGAATTGCCAGATGTTGCGCTCGCGCGCGCTTCAGATTTGGTGAAGCAAATAATTGAAGCCGATATTACGAAGTATAACCTTGATTTAAAAACAGAAAAACTCGACCTCCCGAGCGGAAAACGCGTGATACTTGTACCCGGGCAAGTCGAGAATGACGCTTCAATTAAGTACGGTGCCGGTGGCGTAAATACCAATCTAGCATTGCTTGAGGCTGCCCGAAGCGCAAATCCGGATGCCTATATAATTTACAAACCCCATCCGGATGTCGAAGCAGGTTTGCGTCCGGGAATTGTTGAAGATGCTGAAACCATTGCGGACCACGTTGCTGCAAATGCGCCGATCACCCCTTTGATGGATGCCGCCCATGAGATTTGGACAATCACGTCTTTAACAGGGTTTGAGGCCCTGCTAAGAGGCAAGAAAGTAACATGCCTCGGCACGCCATTTTACGCTGGATGGGGGTTAACGGAAGATATCGGCCCAGCCTGCCCCCGCCGCCATGCCCGGCCTTCGCTCAAAGCGTTGGTTCATGCGGCACTCATAGAGTATCCGCTATATCTGGACCCGAAAACCGGTCAGCCTTGCGCCCCCGAATTGCTCATCGAGCGGATCGAAAAAGGTGGTTTTACGAAAAGCCGCTATTTGAAAGTGCTTTCAAAGATACAGGGGCGGCTTTCGTCATTTGCTCATCTCTGGCGGTAATTCTTTTTGGCAGCCGGATGGCTCTTTTCGTAGATATCCATAAGGCGCGTTTGGTCTAGGTTTGTGTAAATTTGCGTGCTGGAGAGCGAGGCGTGTCCGAGCAATTCCTGAATCGTTCGAAGATCTCCACCAGCTTCCAGCAAGTGCGTGGCAAATGAATGCCGCAACGCATGCGGTGTGGCTGAAGCCGGCAAACCAAGCTGACCTCGTAGAGATTCCATCAACTTTTGCACCGCGCGTGCCCCCAGCCTCTTCCCACGCACACCAATGAACATTGGCCCGTCCGGTGAGAGATCGTAAGGGCAGGCCTTGAGATAGGTTTCGACGGCCTCTCGCGCTACGGGCAACACCGGCAGCATCCGTTCTTTCCCCCCTTTGCCGACAATCCTCAGAACTTCCGGCAACGGGGCTTGGTCTCGATCCAATGACAGAGCTTCGGAAATGCGCATACCGCAGCCATACAATAGCAATATAACCGCTGTATCCCTAGCGCCGACCCACGCTTCTTTATGCTGGATATCGACCATAGAGATCATTTCCCGCGCGTCACCTTCTGCCACAGGTCGCGGCAGGCGCGGTTTGATCTTTGGCCCGCGCATCGAATCCACCGCCGCGTTATCGACCCCTTCATTCTCGCTTAACCAGCTAAAAAAACCTTTGACCGCCGAGAGTGAACGGGCAAGGCTACGGGCTGAAATTCCACGCCCGCGCTCATGGGCCATCCATGCGCGCATGTCGGTAACCGTCAGCGCGCCAAGTGCCGCTAGCCCCGCGTCTCCACCTTTGTATCCGGTTAAAAAACCGAGAAACCCGGCCACATCTCTCTGATAAGCTTCTATTGTTTTCGCACTCATTCCCTGAACCTGCCGCGCCTGCAACCAGCGCTGCATTAGATCAACCGCCTGAGGCGATGCAATCATGCGACCCAGCGGCGCAATATGCGCTCAAAGGCTTCGGCAAAAAAGGTGAGCAGGTCGATACCCTGATCAGGGCTGAACCGGTCAACGTTTTCAGAGCCGAATGCCAGCAAGGCAGGCAACTGTTTTTGCCCAAGGTCCAAACGCAATAATGCCTCGGATTTTACCCGCCCGGCAGCGGCCGTGAATACCCGTGCCTTGTTTGGGCCTGCCTCACGCAGTGTCACTTTGCGCATCGCCACATCCCGGCCATTCAGGATAATTTCGCGAATGGATCCGGGTTCCAGCGGGGTAATCACACCGTGGGGCAAACCGCCATCCTGTGATTTGCTCTCAATACAAAGCCGCACCATATCAACACCCAGAATGCTCGCCACTTCGTTTTGCAAAACATCGAGAAAGCTCGGAAAATCGCGCGGCTCCAGCACCGCAAGCACCGCCCGTTGCACCTGATTGGTGCCCGCCATGTTGTCAAATGCCGCAGCAATTACGCTGGCGTGGGTGTCTTCCAGCCGCTCCAGCCGCTGCTCCAGACGTTCCAGAAAAACATTGCGAAGGTCAACCACACGATCCCCGTTTGCGGAATCTTGTGCGTGCAGCAGCGCGCGCATCACTTCGGTATCTTCGAGCACAACCGACGGGTCGCTCAATATATCCGCTCTCAGTTTTTCTATCGCCTCGCTCATGCCACGCTCCTAAAGAATTTGCTGGCCGGTTTTGGCCCAGTCCGCCATAAAGGCTTTGAGGCCGTTTTCGGTCAGCGGATGGTCGGTGAGCTTTTTCAGCACGTTTGGCGGCGCGGTGACCACATCGGCACCAATTAGCGCTGACTGCGTTACATGGTTAACCGAACGAACCGAGGCCACAATGATCTCGGTTTTGAACAGATAGTTGTCATAGATGGTGCGAATGTCGTCAATCAAGTCCATGCCGTCGAGGTTTACATCATCGAGCCGCCCAACGAAGGGTGAGATGAAAGTGGCACCTGCTTTGGCCGCCAGCAACGCCTGGTTCGCAGAGAAACACAGGGTCACGTTAACCATTGTACCCTCGTCGGAAAGGGTTTTGCAGGCTTTTAGCCCTGACCATGTGAGTGGCACTTTCACGGCGATATTCTCGGCAATTTTCGCAAGTTTGCGGCCTTCGGCGATCATATCATCTGCTTCAGTGGCAACCACTTCTGCGCTCACAGGACCTTTGATCAAGGCGCAAATCTCTTTGGTCACCTCCAGGATATCCCGGCCGGATTTCAAAATTAGCGAAGGGTTGGTGGTTACCCCATCCACAAAACCGATGTCATTCAGCTCGGCAATGGCATCAATATCTGCGGTATCTGCGAAAAATTTCATGCGTATAGTCCGTTTTTTGCGCGCTCCCCATGAGCGGGTTCTGTATAGCATATCGCAAGGATTCAGCGGATGGAAGTCAACATGACGCAGGCAATGGATTTTATCGAAGGTGATCCGGTGGCGGTTCTCACGACGGAACCGGTGAGCCGGCTTTTTGATTACCTCGCGCCAGCTGGTGGCGTAAGCATTGGTGCGCTCGTTAAAGTCCCGCTTGGCCCACGCGGGGTGCTTGGCGTGGTTTGGTCTGCGGGCACGGGGTTTGATAAATCAAAGCTTCGCCCGATCTCGATGGTTGCTGACCTGCCCCCGCTCGCGCCGGATATGATTGAGTTTCTGACCCGGGTCGCTGATTATAACGTTGCACCGCTGTCCCAAGTGCTTCGCCTTGCGACCCGTGCGCCGGGCTTGCTGGACCCGCCAGCCAAAAGAAAGCTCATTTCGCTGACTGGGCGTAAACCGAATAAATCCACCGCTGCCCGTTCTCGGGTTATTGATTTCCTGAAGTCTGAAGGTGGACGGCCCTTCGCGCCGGTTGAGCTCGCCCAACTAGCGGGCGTTTCCCCGAGCGTGGTCAACGGGCTTGTCCAGCAAGGCGTACTGCTCGTGCAAGATGCCCCGCGAGATATGCCCTACCCCAGGCTCGACCCTAACCACCCCGGCAAAGCCTTGTCGGTCATCCAAGCAGATGCCGCCGAGGCCCTCAGAGGCTCGGTCCGCAGTGGCAGCTACAATACAACTTTGCTCAAAGGCGTTACTGGCTCTGGCAAAACCGAGGTTTATCTGGAAGCAGTCGCGGAAGCGATGGCGCAGGGGCGGCAAGGGTTGGTGCTGCTGCCGGAAATTGCCCTAACCGTGGACTTTCTGGAGCGTTTGCAAGTGCGCTTTGGCAGCCGCCCTGCCGAGTGGCACTCTGGCGCGACCATGTCCGAACGCCGCCGCTGCTGGCGCGCGGTGGCCGCCGGGGAGGCTCAGTTGGTAGTCGGTGCTCGCTCAGCGCTGTTTTTACCGTTTCAAGACCTCGGGCTGATCGTGGTCGACGAGGAGCATGATGGCTCCTACAAGCAGGAAGAAGGCGTTTTTTACCATGCCCGCGATATGGCGGTGCTCCGCGCTTCCATTACCCAAGCAACGGTGGTGCTGGCCACGGCGACCCCGAGCCTCGAAACCTGGGCCAATGCCGAGGCGGGTAAATATACCCGCCTTGACCTGCCCGAGCGCTTTGGCACCGCCAAGCTCCCCGAAATGGCTGCAATTGATATGCGCGACGAGGCCATGCAACCCAACCAGTGGATATCCCCGAACCTTCGGGACGAAATGCGCAAGGCTTATGCAGAGGGCTCGCAATCCCTTTTATTCCTCAACCGCCGGGGCTATGCCCCGCTCACGCTGTGCCGCGCCTGTGGTGAACAGGTTGGGTGCGATAGTTGCGACTCCCGCATGGTCGAGCACAAGTTCCAAAACCGGCTGATCTGCCATCAGTGTGGCGCGTGGAAACCCATTCCCACAACCTGCCCGAGCTGTGATGTGGCTGGCAAAATGACAGCCCTCGGCCCCGGTGTGGAACGCATTGCCGAGGAGGTTGCAGAGGTTTTCCCCGAGGCCCGAGTTGAAATTCTTTCCTCCGATCTTTCGGACAGCGCTCGTGGCTTGAAGGCGCGGATCGAAGCCATTGCTGCAGGGGAGGCTGATATCATCATCGGTACACAAATGGTGGCCAAAGGTCACAATTTCCCGCACCTCACGCTGGTTGGCGTCGTCGATGCCGACCTAGGATTGCAAGGCGGAGACCTGCGTGCTGCCGAGAAAAGCTTCCAGCTTATCCGGCAGGTTGCGGGCCGCGCCGGGCGGGCCGAAAAACCCGGGCGGGCGCTGCTGCAAAGCTTCCAGCCCAACCATCCGGTTATCGAGGCTATCCTTTCCGGTGATGAAGAAGCGTTTTGGCGCACCGAGGCGGAAGCCCGCCGCAGCGCGAATGCGCCCCCATTTGGCCGAATGGCCGGGGTGATTGTAACTGGTCCGAAGGAGGCTGAGGTTTATGAAATAGCTAATCAACTGGCCCGCAATGCCCAGCCTCTTTTTACAATCGGGGCCCAGCTTTTTGGACCTGCGGCGGCACCGATCGCCAAGATACGGGACCAATATCGTGTTCGCCTTTTGGTGAAAACCGCGAAGGGCGCACCGCTGCAAAAGGCGCTTCGCCAGTGGGTGGCCCCGATTAAAAAGCCCAATGGGCTCCGCATAAAACTAGATATCGACCCCCAGACTTTTTTCTAACATCGCCAGTAAATGCCAAGAAGTGTGGTGCGCCGGATCGGATTCGAAGCCGCAGCCATTGCAATTCAAGCCCGTTTCCGCTTGGATAAACAAAACAATAACGGAGCCCCCATGACCATCGACCAAATTATCTTGTTTTCGCTTTTCGGCGGGGTTTTTGTCTTTCTCCTTTGGGGGAAGTTTCGGTATGACTTTGTTGCCTTCACCGCGCTCCTAATTGGGGTTGTTGCTCAAGTTGTACCAACAAAAGATGCCTTTTCCGGTTTTGGACACCCGGCCACAATCGTGGTTGCGCTCGTGCTCGTGGTATCTGCCGGTTTGGTGCGTTCGGGTGCTGTTTACCTCATCACCCGCACGCTCGTAGATAGCTCCCGCTCGCTTGGGGGTCACATCATTTTAATGGGCGGAATCGGCGGCGTGCTTTCAGGTTTTATGAACAACGTGGCGGCTTTGGCGCTCCTTATGCCAGTGGATATCCAAACCGCCCGTAAAGCCAAACGGTCTGTCGGGCTTAGTCTGATGCCGCTCTCCTTTGCCACCATACTTGGCGGGATGGTCACGCTCATTGGCACGCCACCTAATATCATCATCGCCGCCATCCGCGAAGACAGCCTCGGCGAACCGTTTTCGATGTTTGATTTTGCGCCAGTTGGTGGGGTGACAGCCCTTGTTGGGCTCACCTTCGTGGCTTTAATCGGCTGGCGCTTTATTCCACAGCGCGAAGAGGCGCTCTCTGGCAGCAGCCCGATGCTGGATCTGGCCGAGTATATCGCCGAACTGACCGTGCCGAAAGACTCAAAACTCATCGGCAAACAGCTCCAGGAACTTTATGATACCGCCGAAAAAAATGACGTCGCTATCCTTGGCCTCGTGCGTGACGGCAAGCGGCGCTTCGGTAGCGCTTACAGAACCAAACTTCTGGCCGGAGACGCGCTTGTTCTAGAAGCCACACCAGACGCGCTGGACGAATATCGCGCGGCCCTTTCGCTCGATTTTGCCGATGAAAAAAGGCAGGAGGCTGTTCGTGCCAGTGGTGAAGGTCTCGACGTCATCGAGGTTGTCGTGACCGAGGAATCCCGTATCGTCGGCAAAACGGCTATGTCAATCGGGCTGGGGTGGCGGCAGCAGACTGTATTGATGGGAATCTCGCGCCAAGGGCACAAGATTAACAGCCACATTCGTAAAACCAAAATTCGCATGGGTGATATATTGCTCCTGCTAGTCCCGAGTGATCAAAGCAGCGAAGTCATTGACTGGTTGGGTTGCCTTCCGCTGGCTGAGCGTGGGCTGGCGGTCACCGAAGACAAGAAAGTCTGGTGGGCGATCGGGATGTTTGGTGCAGCGGTGCTGGCCGCAAGCCTTGGCATCGTTTATTTACCGGTTGCCCTCGGGCTCGTTATTGTAGGTTTTGTGCTCGCCAAAATCCTGCCGATAGCCGACATCTACTCCCACATTAGCGGGCCGGTAGTTGTGCTGCTGGGCTCGATGATTCCGCTCGGCGCGGCTCTTGAGACCTCGGGCGGGACCGAACTTATTGCGGGGTGGTTGGTTGATGTCACTGACGGAATGGCGCCTTGGGCCATTTTAACCATACTGATGATTGTGACGATGACGCTCTCGGACGTACTCAACAACACCGCCACGACTATCGTTGCCGCTCCCATTGCCATCCAGATGGCCACCACGCTCGAAGTTAACCCGGACCCGTTCCTAATGGCCGTTGCTGTTGCGGCCTCCTGCGCATTTCTTACGCCCATTGGCCACAAGAACAACACTTTGATTTTGGGTCCCGGAGGGTATAGCTTTGGCGATTATTGGCGCATGGGATTACCACTTGAAGTAATTGTGGTCGCTGTTAGCATCCCGTCAATTCTGGTTTTTTGGCCGCTGTAAATGAGGTTAGTTAACGATGAAATTAGTAAAAAAAGGTATCAAGTATCTATTACTCCTCACAGTGATTGGCACAATTGCCTTGCTGATATTCGCCCCCGGCTATGTCGAAAGGGGCCGCAACGCAGTGGCAGAGCATGCGCCCTATCCTGTTTCCTCTGAAGCTCAAGCCCTGCACGATAGCTTAATAATTGGTGACTGGCACGCCGACAGTTTGTTGTGGAACCGTGATCTGACCGAACGGGGGAGTTACGGTCAGGTCGACATTCCGCGGCTCCTCGAAGGCAATGTCGCTGTTCAGGTGTTTACCGCAGTCACCAAATCTCCCGCCGGGTTGAACTACGAAGAAAACGACGAAGAGGCCTTTGACAATATCACCCTGCTCGCTGTTGCCCAATTATGGCCGCCCCGGACGTGGACAAGCCTCGCCGAACGGGCGCTTTTTCAGGCCGAAAAACTTGCCCGCGTTCAGCTCGCTGCCCCCAAGCAACTTAAAATTATTCGCACGGCAGGTGACCTGGAGGAGGTTTTAGCGCGGCGCGCCGAGGGCGAAAGCATCGTCGGTGCGATGCTGGGTATTGAAGGGGCTCACCCCCTCGAAGGCAACCTTTCGAATTTGCTGCGCCTCGAGTCGGCGGGGTATCGCCTTGTTGCGCTCCAACATTTCTTTGACAACGAGCTTGGCGGCTCGCTCCACGGGAACTCAAACGCCGGGCTAACAGATTTCGGCAAAGAGGTTGTTGCCGAAGTGCAAGCGCGCGGGCTTATCCTTGATCTGGCCCATTCTTCCGAGCAGGTTGTTCGGGATGTGCTGGAACTCACAGAAATACCGCTGGTCCTCAGTCACTCGGGCATTCACGGTCATTGCGAAACGAAGCGAAATATAGCCGATGAACTGATGCAGCAAATCGCGGCAACTGGCGGAGTGATTGGCATGGGGTACTGGATGGAAGTTACCTGTGACGACACACCGGAGGGAATTGCAAAATCTATCGTGGCCGCCATTGAAACCGTAGGGCCCGACGCGGTTTCGCTGGGGTCTGACTTTGACGGATCTGTCGCCACAACATTTGATACATCGGAACTGGCAGCCCTTACGCAGGCCCTGTTAAACGCGGGCGTGAGCGAAGAAAACATCCGAAAAGTGATGGGTGAAAACATGCTTAGGGTGCTGCGCGCACGGCTTGAGACGCGACCTTAAAACAAAGATTTCCGGGACATATGTTCTAAAGAATATTGGTTTCTGTGCCTAAAAGCAATTCGTCGACAACATCTTTCGGGCAAAGCTGACTACCACGGGTCATCACTGCGGCTGCGGCAGCTGCGGTTGCTAGCCGTCCCGCTTCGGGTTCTGTCAACCCGCTGGCAAGCCCATAGGTGAATCCGGCGACAAAACTATCTCCAGCGCCCACTTTACTAACGACTTTGCCCTTAGGGGCCACGCAGTGAAAGCGCTGGTGCTTGGTCGCAAATACCGACCCTTCGGCGCCGCGCGCCACAATAACCATATCGGCATGGTTCTTTTTTACGAGCGATTGAGCAAACTCAGCCGCCTCTTCTATCGACCCGAGCGGCTTCCCCGCCAAAATTTCCGACTCGTGTCTGTCCATGCGCAGAATATCAATCAGGCCCTTACCGTTTTTCAACAGCGCTTGCTGTGCTTCACCCGAAGTATCAATAATCAGCTTGGCTTTAGCTGCGTGAACAAGCTCACCAACCTTTACATAAAAATCGGGGGCCACGCCCGGTGGCAGGCTACCGCTCGCGACGACAAACATGCCTGGCTCAAGGCAGCGCTTGATCTCCGCCAGTGCGGCCTCGGCTTCGGCGGCGGCCCAATCCGGCCCGGGCTGGCCAAAACGATACTGGTGGCCGGTATCAGATTCCGTGATCGCAAAATTCTGCCGCGTCAGACCCGGGCCATTAAAATGGAAAAGGCGCACGCCGTCTTGGGCCAGAAGCTCTACCATCATATTACCGGTAGCCCCACCGAGCGCCACAAATGCGGTGCTGTCGCCGCCCAGCAGTTTGATCGCACGGGAGACGTTGACCCCGCCGCCACCCGGCTCCAAAGATTCGTTCTCGCAACGCAGCTTAACATCCGGCAAAACCTGCGGCACATCGGCCGCAGAATCGAGTGCGGGGTTCAGGGAGATCGTCAAAATATTGCGCATTTCGGCCCTCATGCCCGCTAAAACGGGAAAGCTATAATCATTGGGGCCTTGGTCATACTAGCATCAAAGCACAGGCTATCAATCTGAAACACGCGCTACCTGCAAGAAACTAAAGAGGAGCCAGGAGCCACCTAGTCTTTGGCGGCTTCCATTCCCATTTCAGATGCCAGCTTTGTCATTTTGCTCTGCAACTTCTCAAATGCGCGCACTTCGATCTGGCGGATACGCTCACGGCTCACATCATAGACCTTCGAGAGCGCTTCTAACGTCATCGGCTCCTCGGACAATCTGCGTTTCGTCAGGATATCCTGCTCGCGCTCATTGAGGTCTTTCATGGCCTCAGCCAAAAGAGTCCGGCGAATATCGAGTTCGTCTTTCTCGGCATAGTCAGAAGCCTGGTCAGCGTTTTCGTCTTCCAACCAATCCTGCCACTGGGCTGCGCCATCACCATCAGATTTTATCTGCGCGTTCAGCGAAGCATCGCCGCCCGACATCCGGCGGTTCATCGAAAGCACCTCGGCCTCGGTGACGTTCAGTTCAGAAGCAATTCGCGTTACATTTTCCGGCCGCAAATCGCCCTCTTCCAGCGCGCCGATCTTGTTTTTGGCTTTGCGCAGGTTGAAAAACAGTTTTTTCTGAGCCGACGTGGTACCCATTTTCACGAGCGACCATGAGCGCAGGATATATTCCTGAATGCTCGCACGAATCCACCACATGGCATAGGTCGCCAAGCGGAACCCTTTTTCGGGATCAAAGCGCTTAACCGCCTGCATCAGGCCGACATTGGCCTCGGAAACGACCTCGGCTGTAGGCAGGCCATAGCCACGATAACCCATAGCAATTTTGGCCGCGAGGCGCAGATGGCTTGTTACCATTTTATGAGCGGATTCAGTATCCTCGTGGTCAACCCACGCTTTTGCGAGCATGTATTCCTCTTCGGGCTCCAGCATTGGAAATTTGCGGATTTCCTGCATATAGCGCGAAAGCCCTTGCTCGGGCGACGGGGCCGGTAATTTTGCGTAGCTCATCTGTCTCTCCTCATTCTTATTCTTTTTGTCACTTGTTGTTAATATGGGGTTAACCTGTGCAGGTTTCAAGATTGGCGCGCTGAGATCACGCGCTCGTGTTCCCGTTTTGGTCGGCCTTTAGTACAAAACCAAATGCAAGCCTCTCCCTGTACTACTCAGCAAATTATGTGTTTAAAAACAGTATCAAACGCGCCATATCTTCGGGCAGCTCTGCCTTAAACCTGATCGATTCACCGGTCACCGGATGCACAAATCCAAGCGTTGCCGCGTGTAGCGCCTGCCTTGGAAAATCTCGCAAAGCCTCACTCCCCTCATCGGAAAGCGCTCCCTTCGGGATCGCACGGCGTCCGCCATAGGTTTGATCCCCCACCAGCGCATGGCCCACATAAGACATATGCGCTCGTATCTGGTGCGTGCGCCCGGTTTCCAACCAGCAGCGCACCAACGCGGCCACCGGTTTTTCGCTCGGGCCAAAGGCTTGCTCTACCCGTACGCGGGTGATCGCGTGTTTTCCGGCATCCTGTACCACACACATGCGTTTGCGGTCTGTTTTATGGCGCGCGATATTCCCCGAAATCCGAACCACATTACCGGGTTCAAAACGCACTCCGTTAATGCCAGCCAATCGCGGATCCATCGCGCTGGGAAGACCCCAGCATACCGCCTGATACTCCCGCTCCATAGAGTGGTCAGCAAATTGGGCAGCCAACCCTTGATGGGCGGCATCCGATTTGGCCACAACCAAAAGCCCGGACGTATCTTTATCAATTCTATGTACGATCCCGGGTCTTTTGACCCCGCCAATTCCCGAAAGTGAGTCTCCACAATGATAAAGCAGCGCATTCACCAGCGTGCCGGTTTCGGAACCCGGGGCGGGATGCACAACCATTCCTGCCGGCTTGTTGACCACGATTAAGTGTTCATCCTCAAACACAACCTCAATCGGAATGTTTTCGGGCAAAGCTTCGATTTCGATAGCCACCGGCAACACCAGTTGCCACACCTGACCAACCTCGGGCCGTGCCTTGATCGAGCGCTCGATCTCACCCTCGCAGCTCACCTGCCCGGCTTCGATCAGCGCCTGAATACGGGCCCGCGACAGCGTCACCCCTTCGGGCACTGCCTGCGCTAGGGCTTTATCAAGTCGCTTGGGCAATGTATCACCAAGGGGTATTTCTAGAATCTCGGAGTCGGCCATGGATGCCCCAATTGAAGAACCACCTCACCTGCGCACATTGCGAAGGCTGGTCAACGCGCTGACCGTGGTGTTAATTCTTGGCTTCATAACCATTGTTGTGGTGATTGTCATGCAGTTTGCGCGTCCGGCGAGCACACCCTCAGGGCCCGAACTGCCGCCATTCACCTCCCTTCCCGGGAGTGAAAGCGCTCAGGCGGTAACTTATGGCAAAGATTGGATCGCGATTGTGACCGTGGATGAAGAAGGCAATGAGCGCATCCGCACCTACGGGTTGGATGGCCTGCCGCGACAGACTATCGATATTGAGCATTACGAATGAGCCTGCCTGACGGATTTCTGGATGACCTACGCACGCGGCTTTCTATCGCTCAGGTGGTTGGGCGCAAGGTCTCTTGGGATGCCCGCAAAACCAATGCCGGCAAAGGGGACTATTGGGCCCCCTGCCCCTTCCATCAAGAAAAAACCGCGTCTTTTCATGTAGATGACCGCAAAGGATTTTACTATTGTTTTGGCTGTCATGCCAAAGGGGATGCCCTGAGTTTCGTGCGCGAAACCGAAAATATCGGATTTATGGACGCGGTTAAACTGCTTGCCGCTGAAGCCGGAATGCCGGTGCCAGCCTCTGACCCCCGCGCTGCCGAGCGGGAAGCCAAGCGCAACACGCTGGTTGATGTGATGGAAGCCGCCGTCCAGCACTACAAACTCAACCTCAAAACCGCTGCGGCGCAAGAAGCGCGCGCCTACCTCGAACGCCGCGGTCTACCTGCCGAAATTATCGAACATTTCGAGATCGGCTACGCCCCTGATAGCAACACCCTTTCGGCGCATTTGAAAGATAAGGGGATTGAGGAAGCCCAAATCATCGAAGCCGGTCTTTCTATCAAGTCAGACCGAGGTGGTGCGCCTTATGACCGTTTTCGCGGGCGCATCATTTTTCCGATCCGCGACCAGCGTGGTCGGGCCATAGCCTTTGGAGGCCGCTCACTCGACCCGAACGCCCGCGCAAAGTACCTCAATTCACCCGAAACGCCGCTGTTTGATAAAGGCCGCAGCCTTTATAATTTCGGACCGGCCCGAGCCGCAGCGGGAAAATCCGGCACTCTCATAGTGGCCGAAGGTTACATGGATGTGATCGCCCTACATCAGGCCGGCTTTCCGCAAGCTGTTGCCCCGCTCGGCACAGCCATAACCCAAGAACAACTCCAACTCATGTGGCGCGCCCATCCCGAGCCTGTGATTACGCTCGACGGGGATACCGCCGGGTTGCGCGCAGCGATGCGTTTGATCGATGTGGCTCTGCCTATTCTCGAACCCGGCAAAAGCCTGCGATTTGCGATTCTTCCCGAAGGGTTGGACCCGGATGATTTACTAAAGTCAGCCGGTGCTCCGGCGATGAAAAACCTCATGGACAACGCGCGCCCGATGGTGGACCTGTTGTGGCAGCGAGAGACCGAAGGGCAGGTTTATGACAGCCCCGAGCGCAAGGCTCTGCTCGATAAAGACCTGCGCATATTGCTTGGCAAAATTAACGACCCGTCGATCAAATCCCACTACGGTGAAGAAATAAAGCGCCGCCGCCAGTTGCTGTTTTTCCCAAGCCAACCAAGGCAAAACCGGTTCACCCCGTGGAAAAAAGGCAGCCCGCAAACAGCCTTGCCCGATACCAAGAATTCGCTCCTCGCCAGCCAGAACACGGGACCCGAGGCGGAAGCCCGGGTCCGTGAAAGCGCCATATTGCTGGGCTGTATCAATCACCCGGATCTGGCCGCCAAATTTGAAGCTGAGCTTGAGCGCCTCCCCTACCTGTGCCCTGATCTTCGTCAAATTGGCAACCAACTCCTTAATTTGCTGCCCGAGGCCCCGAGTTCGAATTTCGCAGAGCAGATATCCATAAGCCTCGATTTTGATGTGATCGAAAAACTATGTGCTATCCGGCAGGTCGCCGACAATCGCCATTTACGAATCACAGCGCCAAAGGAACTGGCGGAGCAGGCGCTTACGGCCGATATTGCCCGCCAGTTTGCAATTGTTGGCGTTATCGAGGAAGTCCGGGAGGCAGAAGACGAACACGACCCGGATGAAGGTTTAACTTGGCGATTGAAAGAGGCGCGCAAGGCCGTGCACGAGGCAAATCGCGGGGCTCTGAACGATGATGACAATTCCGATGCTGATCAAGAGGCTGCTAACAAACTCCAAGCCTACATTGACGCAAAAATATGGGAAAAAGGCTCCTAGCCAAATAGGAGGTCAGAAAAACCGCCCGCAGTTGCCAAGCTTTGAACGCTTTGTGCCCTCGCAATGGCAAAGCGCGATTATCGGGCTGTGGATCCAGCCAATCTGGCGTATACAGGCCCATAATTGACCTGATTCGCGCCGAATCAAAATAAACCCGGCTTTCCCCCTTGCGAATCAGCGATTCGGACCCCAGATTCGCACCAGCGATTCGTTCGCGCACACTACGAATATATTGGAGCATTTCATGGCCGCCAAAGACACCGACAAGTCCAAACGCACAGATCTTCCCGGCCCCTTGCTCGACATGAGCCAGACCGCCGTGCGCAAGATGATCGCGCAGGCCAAGGAACGCGGATATATTACCTATGACGAACTCAACGAGTTCATGCCCGCAGATCAGGTCTCTTCCGAACAAATCGAAGACATTATGGCGATGCTATCCGAAATGGGTATCAACGTCACCGAAGGCGAAGATGACGACGATGAAGAAGATGACACGTCCGAAACCGAAGAAATTGGCGCGACCACATCGCGCGAACTGGTAACCGCCTCCGCCACCACAGAAACGCTGGACCGTACCGACGACCCTGTTCGCATGTATCTGCGTGAAATGGGCACGGTCGAATTGCTTTCGCGCGAAGGCGAGATTGCGATTGCCAAGCGCATCGAGGCCGGGCGCAACACCATGATCGCCGGGCTTTGCGAAAGCCCGCTCACCTTTCAGGCCATTACGATCTGGCGCGATGAGCTTCTTGCCGAAGAGGTCATGATGCGCGACGTGATCGACCTCGAAACCACCTTTGGGCAAGCTATGGGTGAGGACGAAGAGGGGGACGGAGACGAGGATAAACCCGAAACCGAAGGTAAAGAGGAATCCCCTTCATCTGACGTATCCGATGATGACGATGACGACGATGATGACGAAGACGAAGTGGCCAACCTCTCACTCGCCGCTATGGAAGCTGCGCTGAAACCTCGTGTACTGGAATCTCTCGACCAGATCGCCACCGATTATGAAAAACTGGCCGAAATGCAAGACGACCGCATGGATGCAACCATGTCGGACGCTGGTACTTTTACGTCCGCACAAGAGCTCGAATACCAGCGCCTTAGGTCCGAGATTGTGACTTTGGTGAAAGCGCTGCACCTGCACAACAACCGGATCGAAGCCCTGATCGACCAGATTTACGGAATCAATGGCAAGATCAAAGGCGTCGACAGTGCCATGGTCAAACTGGCTGACAGCGCCCGCATTAATCGCCGTGAGTTTATCGACGAATACAAAGATTCCGAGCTTGACCCAAGCTGGATGGAGCGGGTGACCGCCAAAAACACACGCGGCTGGGATACGCTGGCAGAAAAGCACGGCGAAAAGGTCAACGATCTTCGTGAAGAAATGGCCGAAATCGGTGCGTATATCGGGGTGGATATCTCCGAATTCCGCCGCATTGTGCAGCAAGTGCAAAAGGGTGAAAAAGAAGCCCGCGCCGCCAAAAAAGAAATGGTTGAAGCCAACCTGCGCCTCGTTATTTCGATTGCGAAAAAATACACCAACCGTGGCCTGCAATTCCTTGATCTTATTCAGGAAGGCAATATTGGCCTTATGAAAGCGGTGGATAAATTCGAATACCGCCGCGGCTATAAATTCAGCACCTATGCGACATGGTGGATCCGCCAAGCGATCACCCGCTCGATTGCCGACCAGGCCCGTACCATCCGCATTCCGGTGCACATGATCGAAACGATCAACAAACTGGTCCGCACCGGCCGCCAGATGCTGCACGAAATCGGCCGAGAGCCAACGCCGGAAGAGCTGGCCGCCAAGCTGCAAATGCCGCTTGAGAAGGTTCGCAAAGTGATGAAGATCGCCAAAGAGCCGATCAGCCTTGAGACCCCGATCGGGGACGAAGAAGACTCGCAACTCGGTGATTTCATTGAAGATAAAAATGCCGTACTGCCGCTGGATAGCGCCATTCAGGGCAACCTGAAGGAAACGACGACAAGGGTGCTGGCCTCGCTCACCCCGCGCGAAGAACGCGTGCTGCGCATGCGCTTCGGCATCGGCGTGAATACCGACCACACGCTTGAAGAAGTCGGCCAACAGTTCAGCGTGACCCGCGAGCGGATTCGGCAGATTGAGGCGAAGGCGTTGCGCAAGCTGAAGCATCCTTCAAGGAGCCGGAAGCTAAGGAGTTTCTTGGATCAGTAAATGGTCCGGCCTAGTTGGCCACGCCATGCGACACGCCCCTGTAAAGCCAGCAGAAGCCGAACCTCTTTTCTTCTTTGCTGGGGAAGCAATCCCTCGTAGGTTATAGTTTCAAAGGGGGCAAAATGATCAAACGCGAATGGGAGCGGTTCAAACTACGGGCTAAATGGTCTTGGGAAGGCTGGCTGTATTGCTGGCGCAATGAACACAGCCTGCAACAGTGGGTTTTGGCCAATGTGGTTTCCGCTTCCCTCGCCTTTATTCTTGCTCTCACCCCCGCCGAGCGGGCTCTGATCCTCGCGCTTGGTATTCTGGTTCTGGCGGCAGAACTAATGAACACCGCCGTTGAAAAAGCCGTGGACCACATTTCGCTTGAAAAACACCCGCTCGGCAAAATTGCCAAAGATTGCGCAAGTGGGGCTGTGGCGATCACAGCTATTGCCGCGGGAGTCGCGTGGCTGGTTATCCTGATCGGATAGGACCATGCAAACCACTTTTACCATTCCCACAAACGGCCCCGGCTTGTATGAATTCACAGATCAAGTTCATTCTTTTGCCTCAGGGTCCGGCCTTCTAACGCTATTTGTGCGCCACACATCCGCATCGCTCCTCATTCAGGAAAACGCTGACCCCGAGGTGCAAACCGACCTGCAAAACTTCTTCCACCGCCTTGTGCCACCAACCACCGATCCGTCAATGCAATACCTAACCCACACCTATGAGGGGCCGGACGACATGCCCGCTCACATCAAATCGACCATGATGCCGGTAAGTTTGGGCATCCCTGTGCAAAACGGGAAATTGGCTCTAGGAACATGGCAGGGCATTTATTTGTTCGAGCACCGGAATGCGCCACACAGGCGCGAAGTAGCGGCGCATTTGGCATAAAAAAGGCCGGAGCATTACCCCGGCCCCTTTTATACTGTCATCAATTCTATTACCGACAGGTAAATGCCATCGAGTTATATCCGCGTCCGCCACGGTCGCCGCGGGTCAGTTGAATTACAGCCTGCCCCGGCCCGCCGCAGTAAATATCTGCGCCGTTGAGCACTTGCGTATCGCTAATAACATCGGTGTAATAAGCATAGATAACAGCATTTCCGCTCGCGGTTGCTGAATCCAGTTTCCCCATGAGCCCCGCATCGCGGATGAGAGTCGTGTCTGTTCCGCCAGAGGTTGAACTGCCACCGGCTGCGGGCGCCATTCCCTCTTCGCAGGCCGCCAAAAAGCCAACGGTAGAAAGGATGAGCAAGGTCTTTGATAATGTCATATTGAATCTCCCTAAGTGTTTCTCTGTTAACTTACAGATGTACACGCCTTCTGTAAATCGCTTTGCCATCCTTGGGCCACGCCCCAAATATAGGGGCGCGCATTTCCCTCTACACAAATTGTGGCCACCCCCCTATAGTGCAACAAATGACCAGTTCACGGAGACAGATATGCGCTGCCCCTTTTGTGGAAATATTGATACACAGGTGAAAGATTCTCGCCCTGCCGAGGACCATGCTGCCATTCGCCGCCGTCGCTATTGCTCGGCCTGTGCAGGGCGGTTTACGACCTATGAGCGGGTGCAATTGCGCGATCTTGTTGTGCTCAAGAAAAACGGCAAGCGCGAGGATTTTGACCGCGACAAGCTCGCCCGTTCGGTTCGTACGGCCTTGCAAAAACGCCCGGTTGAAGCGGAGCGGATTGACCAGATGATCTCTGGTATTGTGCGCCGGCTGGAAAGCTTGGGCGAGGTAGATATCCCGTCAGACAAAATCGGCCAGATCGTGATGGAGACCTTGGCGCGGATAGATACCGTGGCTTATGTGCGTTTTGCGTCGGTTTACAAAAACTTCCAGGCGGCTGACGATTTCGAGGAGTTCGTGCACGAACTCCGCCCCCCCGAAGATGGCGAATAACGACAAACGCTGGATGAAGCTGGCGCTCAGCTTGGGCGCGCGAGGGTTGGGGCAAGTGGCTCCAAATCCGGCTGTGGGCTGTGTGATCGTAAAAAATGGTCGTGTGCTCGGCCGTGGTTGGACCCAACCCGGCGGCCGCCCCCATGCCGAAACCATGGCGCTGGCCCAAGCCGGAGGTGCCGCAGACGGCGCGACCGCCTATGTTACGCTTGAACCTTGTAGCCACCACGGCAAAACCCCGCCCTGCTCTGAGGCGCTGATTGCCGCCGGTATCCGCCGCGTGGTTTGCCCCATGCTGGACCCTGACCCAAGGGTCTCGGGCCGTGGGTTTGCCATGCTGCTTAACGCAGGGGTTCAGGTAGACCGGCAAGATATGGATGAGCTTAAACACGAAGCCCATGAGGCCAATAAGGGGTTCCTCCTGAAAGTCACGCGCAACCGCCCGATGCTCACCTTAAAGCTCGCCACCTCTCTGGACGGTCGCATTGCCACCGAAACCGGTGAAAGCCGCTGGATCACCGGCGCTGAGGCCCGCCGATATGTGCACCACATGCGCGCCACCCATGACGCCGTGCTCATTGGCCGAGGCACCGCCGAAGCCGACAACCCGATGCTGGACATTCGCGGCCTTGGGCTTTCTCATCGCAATCCGGTTCGGGTTGTGGTGGACAGTCAGCTATCTTTGAGTCCAGAGTCCCGCCTTGCGACCTCAGCCCGCGATATTCCACTTTGGATTTGCCACGGTGGTGCCTCACCTGAAAAACAGACTTTATGGCGTGAAATCGGGGCCAAGTTGATCGAAGTGAAAACTGCCGAAAATGGCCTCGACATGGCGGATATGATGATCAAGCTCGCCGAGGAAGGATTAACGCGCGTGCTATGCGAAGGTGGCGGCCAACTTGCCGCCAGCCTGATAAAAGCGCAACTGGTAGATAGATTAGAGGTATTCAACGCGGGCCTCCTGCTTGGTGCCAAAGGCACACCTTCAATCGGCCCGCTAAAGTTTGACTCCCTCGCAGACTTCCCTCGATTTAGGCGGCTTGAAACCCGAACTCTAGGGGATGACACGCTCTCGATCTGGGAGCGAGGCTCTCATTGATCTCAACTCCCAAACTTAAAGAAAAAGATTTAGAGGTCGTAAATCTCCCCAAATTTACGATTGAGGTACTCAAGTAGCGCCGCGGCACTGGCTTTGTGCCCGACTGCATCTTCTATCAATTGCCCCGGGGCCTTTATGCGACCATGGTCGTGCACGTTCCGGTTCAACCATTCCAGCGGCGCAGCCAAATCCGCCTTGGCGATCATATCATCCAGCCCGTTGATATCACTCTGCATTTTGGCAAACAATTCCCCCGCATATAGATTGCCCAGCGAGTAAGTCGGAAAGTAGCCAAACAATCCGACCGACCAATGGACATCTTGCAGCACCCCGTTGGCGGGGGTATCTACCGCTACTCCAAAATCGGCCATAAAGCGTTCGTTCCATGCCGATTCAAGATCATCAACCTCCAGTTCCCCTTCAATCAGTGCCTGCTCCAGATCAAACCGCATCATAATATGCAGGTTGTAATGCACTTCATCTGATTCAGTGCGGATGTAGCTCCCGCGCACGTTATTCACCGCTTTGTAAAAATCATCCGCGCTCTCCACCCCGATTTCGCCAAAATGCTCTTTGAAGAGCGGGAACAGGTGCTTGGCAAAGGCGCGGGACCGCCCGATCTGGTTTTCCATCATCCGGCTCTGGCTTTCGTGCACGCCCATCGAGGCGTAGCTGTGGGCCGGAGCGAGCGTATCCGCATCTGGGATATTCTGCTCATAAATAGCGTGTCCGGTTTCGTGGATGGTGGAATAGATACAGTCAAACGGGTTGGCCTCATCCACGCGGGTGGTAATCCGCACATCGCCGCCATTGCCGGAGCAAAACGGATGCACCGCCAAATCCATCCTGCCCGCGTTCCAATCATAGCCGAATATTTCGGGCAAGGCGCGGGCGAGGCCCATTTGTTTCTCCTTGGAGAAATCCCCTTTAAGCGTTGGCGTCACTTTCCCGCTATCGGT
>Ga0209121_10001413_pt1 | contig 25222 bp, 22 predicted proteins | sample Cruoilmetagenom3_FD_187292 | JGI IMG/M metagenome (GOLD analysis project Ga0209121, IMG submission 187292) | Oil polluted marine microbial communities from Coal Oil Point, Santa Barbara, California, USA - Sample 3 (SPAdes) (version 2) | ecosystem: Environmental > Aquatic > Marine > Oil seeps ... | reverse complement strand
GATGAGACAGTCGGTCGGCCAGAAAACCTGGTTTTGGACAACGGGATTGGTGGTTTTGCACAGAATGGAAAAGAATATCAAATCTACATGCGTGACTATCCGAAATCAATAAAGGAACTAGGTCAAACAACGCCGGCTCCATGGATAAATGTGATCTCTAATCAGAATTTTGGTTTTTTAATTTCAGAATCTGGTGGGGGATTTACCTGGTCCCTTAACAGCGGAGAAAACCGGTTAACCCCCTGGACAAATGACCCGATTTCGGATCCTGCTGGTGAAAGTCTTTACCTCAGGGATGAGGTGACTGGCAGAATTTGGTCACCAACTCCGAACCCATCAGGATCTGGATCAGATTATTTGATCCGCCATGGTCAGGGATATACTATCTTTGAATCCGTGAATCAGGGGTTCAGACAAAATCTAAAGTTGTTTATCGATCCTCAAGCGCCGGTCAAGATGATTGTCCTGTCATTGGAGAACCTGACAAATCAGGTTCGTCGCATCACATCAACGTTTTATGCAGAATGGGTGTTGGGTTCACATCCGGATAATACCAGCGCATTTATCCTCCCTTCCTTTGATCACCAGTCGGGATCACTGATGGCAAGGAGCACTTATCATGCTGAATTTTCAGAATATGTCGCATTTATAACCTCCAATCAGCCTATCCATGGGATCACAACTGACCGGTAGGAATTCCTGGGGTCTCCAGGAAACCGACAGAATCAAGCAGCGCTCAGTCGAGTTGGTCTTTCAGGAAAAGTACAATCCGGGGTGGATCCTTGTGCAGCGCTCCAAACACATCTGAACTTTAATCTTGGAGAAAAGAAGAGGGTGATTTTTGTCTTGGGTCAGGGATCAAGTTTGAAAGAGGCTCAAAGGCTTGCATCTGAGTTCAGCAAATCAGAAAAAGTAGATCAAAGTTGGTCTTCTATCCTTAAATTTTGGGACGTCAATTTATCATGTTTGCTTGTGGATACACCAGAACCCACCATGGACCTGATCTTGAATCGCTGGTTGCCTTACCAGACACTCAGCTGCCGCATATGGGGACGCAGTGCTTTTTATCAATCCAGCGGGGCTTATGGTTTTCGTGATCAGCTTCAGGACGTCATCTCGCTTATGGCATCGAGATCTGAGCTGAGCCGCGGACATATTCTTCGGGCAGCCAGACACCAATTCGATGCTGGAGACGTCCTTCATTGGTGGCATCCTCCGTTTGGGCGTGGCGTCCGAACGCGGATTTCTGATGATTTGCTCTGGTTGGTCTATGCGACCACCGAATATGTCAGAAAAACCGGGGATAAATCTATCCTGATGGAGAAAGTACCATTCAGAAAGGGGAAACCCCTGGAAGATAAAGAGGATGAACGGTACAGCTACTATGATGAAAGTGAAAAAACATATTCATTATTTGAACACTGTCGCAGAGCCTTAGAATTAGGAGACACGCAAGGACCGCATGGACTGCCTTTGATTGGGGGTGGTGACTGGAATGATGGATTAAATCGCGTTGGTATTGAAGGTCGAGGTGAGAGTGTTTGGTTAGCCTGGTTCGTTTTTGAAAACCACAAACGCTTTGCTGAATTGTGTCAGATAACGGGTGACACAGAATTAGCCAGACAGCATGAGGAACGAGCAAGAGAGCTGAGAGAAATAATCGAGAAAGTTGCTTGGGATGATGATTGGTATCTGCGCGGCTATTATGATGATGGTTCACCACTGGGCTCTCATCGAAATCAGGAATGCCAGATAGATTCACTACCCCAGTCCTGGTCCATACTGACTGGTGGTGGCTCCAGGGAGCGTCAGTATAAAGCAATACAGTCAGTTGAAGAACACCTGGTTCGGAATAAAGCGCAGTTAATTCAATTGTTTAATCCCCCGTTTGATAAATCAAGAAAACATCCTGGATATATCAAAGGCTATCCACCTGGTATTCGTGAAAATGGTGGACAATACACCCATGCTGCGATTTGGTCTGTTTGGGCGTTAACAAAACTTGGCCTGGGGAATAAGGCTTTTGAACAATTTACATACCTCAATCCAGTGATGCACAGCCTGAATATAGACGCCGCGAACACCTATCAGGTGGAACCTTATGTGGTCGCTGCTGATATTTACAGCGTGCCGCCTAATATTGGTCGAGGTGGATGGACCTGGTACACAGGCTCATCAGGATGGCTATACCGCCTGGGAACAGAAGCCATCCTTGGTTTCCAACTATCTGGCGATCATTTCACCCTGGCTCCATGTATTCCACAGGAATGGGACGGCTATAAAATCAAATTTACCAAAGATAAAACTACCTATAACATTCATGTAAAAAATCCCGAACATATTGAAAAAGGTGTGAAATCTATTTCGCTGGATGGTCATGTGCAACTCGACCGAACCATTCCCATCAAACCTGAGGATGGGGAACATCAAATTATGGTATTGATGGGTTGAGTGGAGCTTGTTCCATATCCTGTGTGAGCAGAAATTCTGATAAGATTAGCCCGTGACTGACATTATTGAAATCGATCATTTGACATACCGACCACCATCTCTGCCGCCGGACGCGCCGGATATCTTGCATGATATTTCCCTAACGATAGATGAAGGCGCGTTTGTTGCCATTATAGGGGAGAACGGCTCGGGAAAAACCTCTTTGATCAAACAAATCAACGGCCTCATCTTGCCCACTGAGGGGCATGTCAATGTGTCCGGGTTGGATACACGGGATGCGGCAGATCGGTCCAGGCTGCATGGGTTGGTCGGGATGGTTTTTCAGGACCCTGTTGACCAGATTGTTGCTTCGACCGTTGAGGAAGACGTCGCTTTTGGCCTTGAAAACGCAAACCTGCCCTATCGGGAGATCCAGGCACGCGTCAGGGAACAACTGGAAGCAGCTGAGCTTACTGACGAGGCGCACCGGCCTCCCCACCTGCTTTCTGGGGGCCAGATCCAAAGATTGGCTCTGGCGGGGGTCTTGGCCCGCCAACCGAAAGTGATTTTATTTGATGAACCGACTTCTATGCTGGATCCGCGTTCTAGAAGTGAATTTCTGCAGCGCATTATCGCATTAAACCAGCAAGGAATCACCATACTATATGTCACCCACCACATGGAGGAGACCGTTCACGCGGATCAAATCGTCGTTTTACAGGGCGGTCAGATCGCCTTACAGGGATCACCACCTGAAATATATTGCCACAATGATAAACTACACGAAATCGGCGTGGAAAAGCCGGAGGCTGTTGATCTGGCAGATCACATGCGCCAATTGGGATGGGAGATTCCTCCACGTACTCTCACTTCGAATCAGCTACTTCAAGCCTTGCCAATTTACGAAGGGGATAAAATCGGACATGAACACATAAAACCCGAGGCGAAATCCCATTTAGATATTCAAATCGAAGATGTGCACTATGCCTACCTGGCAGGAACGCTACTTGAAAAACAGGCTTTGCGCGGTGCCAGTGTAAACATCCCTGAAGGTCAAATTCACGGCTTCGCTGGGACCAATGGTTCCGGGAAATCCACCCTGCTGCAGCACATTAACGGTATTCTGCGGCCATCTCATGGGTATATCAAGGTGGCTGATCTGAGATTGGAGGACCAAACAACACCCCTCAGGGAAATCATCAAGAAGGTTGGCCTGGTATTCCAAAATCCGGAAACCCAATTCTTTGAAGTCTTCGTCGGTGATGAAATCGCCTATGGACCAAAACAATTTCAGATGAAAGATATCCGTGAGCGTGTCCGCCAGGCTATGATGCTTGTCGGACTGGATTTTGAAACCTACAAGGATCGTCGATTGGAGACCCTCAGCGGTGGAGAAAAGCGGAAAGTCGCCCTGGCTTCCACACTAGTCCTGGAACAGGATATCCTTCTCTTTGATGAGCCAACCGCAGGCATGGACCCCAATGCCCGTGCGGCACTTTTAAAACTGTTTCAGAAGCTGAACAAGCAGGGCAAAACCGTGGTAATTGCCTCCCATCGCCTGGAAGAACTGGCATTGGTATCACATCAGCTTTCCATTATGGCAAAGGGGAAAGTTGAGATGTCTGATTCCAGCCCATTGGTTCTATCGGATATGGTGGCCATCAACAATTCAGGACTACAAGCACCACTAGCGGTCAGGGTGGGACTCAAGCTGATCGAACAAGGCTGGCCTTTTTGCGCTGCCGATATCATCACAAAGGATCAATTGCTTCAGAGCATTCGGGGAGTAATCTCGTGAGCAGCCGTTATGAATTTCTGGGGAAGACCACCCTCGGTCAATTTATCCCGCGTGATTCCTGGTTCCATGCACGTGATCCGCGGGCGCGCTTGATTGCATTTTTATTGATTTTTGCTGCCATTATCTTCACCCCGGACCTGCGCGGACTGGCGCTAGCATTTTTACTTGTGGTGATCATTTTCATTGCAGCGGCATTACCCATCCAATCCACCTGGCAGGGTATCAAACGCGCCCTCCCCTTTATTCTGATCCTGGCTGTCCTCCAAATTCTCATGTCAAGGGGAATGGGGTCTGAGAGAGTGCTTTGGATGGTGTTTGGTTTTGAAATTACCCAGGGTTCTGTGTTAAGTGCATTAATGCTGATCTTCAGGTTCGTTGTCCTGATTGCATTAATAAATGCATTTGTGATGAGCATTTCAACAGCACAAGTCACTGCCGCATTATTTCATTTACTCAAACCGATGGAGAGACTGGGATTTCCAGTGAACGACCTGACCATGGTGGTTCAGATCACACTGCGCTACCTGCCGCTGGTTGCACAGATGGCTGAAAAGACGGCAAAGGCCCAGGCTGCACGCGGTGGAGATTGGGAGCAAAAAGGTTTTAATCCCATCCGACAAGCAAAACGGGTGTTGCCATTGATCGTACCACTGCTGGTGAACAGCCTCAAACGCGCAGAAATCATGGCTTTAGCCATGGAGTCGCGTGGATTCAATGCAGGAAAGCAGCGCAGCAGCTTCTATGCAATGCAATTAAACTGGCAAGATGGCTTATTACTCGTGATGACTTTGATATTGTCAACGGTTGTAGTCGCATTTGGAAGGTTATTTTAGAACTTTGAACCTTCTTTTTTATTACGACGCTCGATGCGCTGCCAGATGCCGACCACGGCTAACACGAGGACTGCTGATGCAGCGGCTTCCAGCAAACCGTTTCCCAGGATGATCGGTGTCAGGGCAACCCAGGGCAGGAAACCCAGAACCCCAATCATTCCCAAAACCAGCACCGTATTGGTCAGACTACCGCCAATCCCGGCTGCAATCAGCGCAGGAATTTTCCAGCGTTTCAATGCAAGATAAATGACCCATGACAAAGGACCAATAAACAACCTGGGCAGCACGGACAAGAGAGGATTGGTAAACCAGACATCGGTTGGACCCGTTGGCGCGACTGCAGCCTGAATCAAACTGAATACGCCGAATATCAAACCGATCACCAATCCAACTAACGGGCCTTCCAGTATTGCGCCAATGATCACCGGCACATGCATGATCGTTAGTGACGCACCAGTGATCCAGGGGATAAAGCCCAGGCGCGTGATCCCAAGAAAGATCGATATCGCGCTCAATACACCGGTGATGACAATTTTCCTTGTTCTATCCTGTACCATATTTCTCCATTTTTTGAAAACCACCTTCATTCATTATCATATCATCAAATTGAGGGTTTATGTAGTCAAATTTTTGAGCGGTAAATGGGGGCATTTTTCATTTCGTGTGAATAAATCTGAAAGAACTCCCCCGGATCTATCCAATAAGCTTTGTATTGATTGGTACCTGTTGATTAAGTTGAACATCAAGTGGTTAATGCTATAATCATACAGTCAAATATTTTAACACCTTTTATGGATTGAGGACAATGAGGAGGAAGTTTATGAAAATTGCATTTATTACGGATAATGGGAACACCATCAGCCAACACTTTGGTCGTGCCGGATCTTACTTGGTTGTTCAGGTTGCGGAAGGACAGGTGTTGAACCGTGAAATGCGTGAAAAAATGGGACACCAGCATTTCGTGGTTGAAGGTCACGAACCAAACCGCCAGCATGGCAGCGGATTGGATGCCGCCTCTCACCGAAAACACGGCCAAATGGCTGAAGCAATTAAGGATTGTGATGTCATTATTTGCGGCGGCATGGGTAGAGGTGCTTATCAGAGCATGCAAGCGTACGGGATCAAACCAGTTGTGACAGACAAATTGGATATCGAGGAAGCGCTACAAGCTTATATAGAAGGAAAATTGGAAGATCAGACGGGCATGCTGCACTAGCCTTAGCAATAAAATCATTCAAGTTATGGACCCCTGCCAAATCAGAACTATTTGAATCAGGGGTCTTTGTTATCTTTTATCCGCATGATATTGCTTACAAAAAGTACAGCAATTATCGCATAGTAAGTTGGGTGAGATACATGTGGAAACGTTTCGATTTACCTTGCTGAAGAAGAATTTTCCACAATATGAGCGCTAGAACCATTAAAGTTTCGTAATTTTAAGCTTTTGAGCAATCCAGAAAAGGTCAGCAAGCATGATATGGACCGATCTATAAAATCTTACGAGTATCTCCAGGATGGTAAAATTGGTAAAATGATTTGTTGAGCCGAATCGTCCAGTTAAATTGAAAATTTTATATTATGTCGCTTGAAATCATATCGTCTGACGAAACACAAAAACAAAAAATGCTGCAGACTCGTGTTGAACGTGCTCACAGCAAGAATCCGGTTGTTTCCTACCTGGCAAGTTTGGGAAGTAAGGACAGCCGCAGGGTGCAAAAAACCGCCCTGGATCAGATATCCTCAGCGCTTTCAAGCGGTGCGATCCGCGATAGCCTGTTGTTTCCCTGGGAAGGACTGGATTACGGCGCTGTGACTGCGGTCAAAGCCTGGCTGGATGCGAAATATGCTCCTGCCACTGTCAATCGATACCTGTGTGCACTCCGTCGGGTGATGAAGGAAGCCTGGCGCCATGACCTGATCACGGCAGAAGCTTATCAAAGAGCTACAGATGTGCGATCGGTTTCAGCGCAGCGCCTTCCAACTGGACGTGAGCTTGATAATGAAGAAATCAAAGCGCTGATTGAGGTTTGTTTGGAGGATGAGGATAATCCGACCCTTGGATTGCGGGATGCAGCCATCATCAGCCTGATGTATTCTTCCGGACTTCGGCGTGCTGAAGTGGTCACGCTGGACTTCGAGGATATTAACCTCAAGCGTGGTGACCTGCAAGTCATTGGAAAGCGTAATAAGGAACGCAAAGCCTTCCTGGCACAAGGCGCGATCCGCGCCATTCAAAAGTGGATAGAGATACGCGGCACCATGCCTGGTCCTTTGTTTTATTCCGTCAATAAGGGGGGAAATATTGTCAGATATCGTAAAGAAAGGCTGTCGGCCGACCTGAAGCAAGCTGGCGTGAAACCAAAACGCATTGTCGCACGATTGAGTGATCAAACGATATATCACCTGATTCACAAACGTGCGGCGGAAGCAGGTTTGGTTAAGAAAACCACACCCCATGACATGCGTCGGACCTTTGTAAGCGATCTCCTGGATGTCGGCATCGACCTGGCGACGGTATCAAAAATGGCTGGTCATGAGGACACTAACACAACTAAACGTTATGATCGAAGATCTTCCCGTGTGATGAAAGACGCTGTTGAAAAATTGGATGTCCCCTACCCTGAAGAATAACTGGCAGACTCTCCGAAAACGATAATATTCATCCTTACGTCTGTACATACTTAAAAGAAAATCACTGTTCGGCAGATATCGTGGTGTTATCGCTTGACAGAACGGTGATGGTGGTATACCATAATAACATCCATAGACCATCCATTTGGAAGGTAAATAGATGTAAAGGAGTTGATGATGGCAGATACAGAGAAAGTAACCTTCAATCTAGGCATTGTGGATCTTGGTAGAATTGACTTGCTGGTTCAGGAGGGATTTTATTCAAGTCGAGCGGATTTCATCCGTACCGCTATTCGTAACCAATTGGAACGGCAGAAATCTGCAGTCGATTCCATTACGACACGCAAATCCATGGTCATCGGCACACAAACTTACAGTCGCGGCGAACTGGAAAAGAAGCGCGAAAATAATGAAATGGTCAATGTCAAGGTAATAGGTCTGTTGATAATAATGGATGATGTCTCCCCTGAATTAGCCCTTGATACGATCCAATCTGTAACCGTTCGGGGTGTGTTCAAAGCACCGGAGGATGTAAAAAAAGCGCTTCAGGATCGCCTTCATTGACGACCTGACAAAACAGTATTACCGTAATATGATCTCTTGAACCAAACATTTCGAGTTATAAAAACTTCAACGCCGTTAATTGAGGGACTTCACATGCTTGTTCTGGTAAGATATACGAGATCAAATTGGTTATAGTCAAAAGACTTATAAGGGAGCATCTGTTAATGGAAAAGAAAACCCTCCCCCCTCGTTCTGAGGTACCCATCAATGAAACCTGGAACCTTGAAAGCATCTTTCCAGATGTTCAATCCTGGAAACAGGCAAAAGATGACGTTGTGGAAATGCTTCCTGCTCTGGCAGATTTTCAGGGAAAGCTTGGAGAAGGAGCGGAAACACTGGGGGATTTTTTCACCAGGTACGAGAAAGCCTTGCGAAAAGCCGCATTGGTGATGGTTTATGGCATGCTGGACTCTTCAGTGGATACCGCCAATCAAGAGGCACAGGCCCGGGCTGGCCAGGGGCAGAGTGTTTTTGTCCGTTTGAATGCTGCCACAGCTTTCTTCAATCCAGAATTGATGGCCATTGGTTTTAGAACTTTGAGATCGTGGTTGCAGCAGGACCCACGTTTAGCTCATTTGAACCATTTCATTGACGAATTAGAGCGTGAAAAGGCGCATGTCAGGTCCAATGAAGTGGAAGAAATCCTTGCGCTTTCAGGTGAACCTTTAAACCAGTTTTTTAGAGCGTATACTCTGATTACGAATGCAGACCTTCATTTTGAGGATGCTGAAGATAGTGCGGGAAATAAACTTGAAGTTGGGCAAAGCAGTATTAATGCCTTGATCACCCACAAAGATCGTCAGGTACGGCAAACCGCTTTTGAGAATTACGCCAGGGGTTACCTGGATTTCAAGAATACAATCGCATCCCTTCAACTTGGAGCGATCCATCGCGATATTTTTCGAGCACGATCACGTAATTATCAGACCGCATTGGTAGCATCCCTGAGTCCTAACAACATTCCACCAAAAGTGTTTCACGCTCTGATCGATACCTTTAAGAAGCATCTCCCTACCTGGCATCGTTATTGGCGCATACGCAAAAAAGCACTCGGTTATCAGGATCTCCATGTGTACGATATTAAAGCGCCCCTGGTGGATGAACCTCCGGAGATTCCATTTGAACAGGCGATTGATTGGGTCAGTGAAGGCTTAACACCCTTAGGCGAAGAATACGTAGGTATTTTACGAAAAGGTGCATTGGAAGAACGCTGGGTGGACCGGGCCAGGAACCGTGGTAAACGGCAAGGTGCTTTTTCCAGCGGTGTTTATGATACCAATCCCTTTATCTTGATCAGTTATGCTGATGATATATTCAGCCTCAGCACCCTTGCCCACGAACTCGGGCACTCGATGCATTCTTATTACACTCGAAAAAATCAGCCCTTTGTGTACAGCCGCTATTCTCTGTTTGTGGCAGAAGTGGCCAGCAATTTCCACCAGGCAATGGTTAGAGAATACCTTTTCAATACGCGGACAGACCCTGTTTTCCAATTGGCCCTGATTGAAGAGGCGATGTCAAATTTTCACAGATATTTCTTCATTATGCCAACCCTGGCACGCTGGGAGCTTGAGATGCACACACGCGCAGAAAAGGGGCAACCCCTCACTGCTGAAACGATGAGTGAGGTCTGTGCGGATTATTTTGGGGAGGGCTATGGGAATGAAGTGGCATATGATAAAGATCATATCGGGATCACCTGGGCGCAGTTTTCACATATGTATATGAACTTCTATGTGTACCAGTATGCGACCGGCATTTCCGCTGCCCATGCTTTAGCCAAAGGTGTGCGTGAAGGCGGCCAGGAAATGGTGGATCGTTATTTAGCCTTCCTCAAGGCAGGTGACTCGGTTTACCCCCTGGATGCTTTACGAGCTGCAGGTGTGGATATGACCAGTTCTGATCCAGTTGACAAGGCTTTCGAAGTTCTGGCCAGCTATATTGACAGATTAGAAGCCCTTGTTGAGGGTAGAAGTTAAAAATAATCACTTTCATATGAGGACAACCACGAGGTGTTCATGCGGACACCTCGTAAATATTTTGAGGGGTTTTGTGTGATCCCTCTAACCATTGAACGCCAGTGAGCTGACACGAAAGCTGCCATAATTTTTCAGCCAATTGAGTTTTTTTTGCCTTTTTACTGGGATTTTTGTAACTGCAATTCTTAAAATAGAACCCTTGCTGCGTATCGATATTTTCATCACCTGCTAAATACAATAAAGTCTGGGCTGGCACTTCCGCTGAGGTCCCCTTCAAGCGTTTTCGACGCCAAACCCAATGGGATATGCCCCGGCCGCCTTTTGAGGCAATCGCTGTATTGACCAATCCCGGGTCAACGGCGAAGGCAGTTACCTGAGGGCATCTGCGATTGAGTTCATATGTGAAAAGCACGTTGCACAATTTTGAACGCTTATAAGCCAGAAGCCCGATATACGGCCATGGATCACAAATTCGGCTGAGGTTGAGAGGTGTTGTTCGATGCGAATATGAAGTCACCGTCAGAACTCGTGGCGATGGCCCTTTGGTTAAAACTGGCATGAGTCTATTAGTCAATAAAAAAGATGCCAGATAGTTGACAGCAAAAGTTCTTTCAATCCCATCCACTGTCATTTGCTTGCGTTCCAGATAACCTCCAGCATTATTGACCAAAACATCCAGTTTCCTGCGGTGTTTTCTCTTTAAAACATTCAAGATTTTCTCAGCAAGGTGATTCACCTCTTGCTGGACCGCCAGGTCAGCTAATAGAAATTTGATGTTTCCCTTAGGGACTTCCTTAATAATTTGATAGCTGGCAGTCTGGATGTGCTTTTCAGATCGTCCCACACCGATCACAAATGCACCTGAACGAACGTACAACAGAGTAGCCGCCAACCCAATTCCTGATGTCGCGCCGGTCACCACTATTGTTTTTCCACTCAAGTCCAACAATCTCATTCCCTTCCTTTTTGTCCCGTCAAATGGATAGTCCAAATATCCGAGTAATTATAACATGGTTTAGTCATGAATTGAGTGTGAATAATCACAGTGAATGAAAAAACGCCACCGGTAATCTGGAAGGATTACAAATCAAGCGCTGATAAGAATTGGCAACAATGGATGATCGTTCGATAAGTGTTTCAACCAATCAATTACAATTCATTTGATTATTACAATATGCTCATTTATAATAAAGCTTAATGTACGAACTGAAATTTATGAAAAAAAGGATAGAAAGGAAAAAACAATGGAACCCTTGATCGTCTTTTTTGTCACATTCATACTATTTATGGCTGTTTGGTTCATTGCCCTCCTGATTGGTCGATCCATTCAAAAGAAGAAACTGGCAAAATTCAAGATTTTTTTGCAAGAAAATTTTCCTGACTTTGATATAGAAAACGACAAGGTTTTGATTGCCAAACAAAAAACGAAACAGGTAAGACCGGATATTTCACTCTACGTGGATGAGAAAAACCAGGAAATTGTCCTATTAACTGATGAAAAACAAACTGGTATAACCCTGCATCGCTTTAACTTTGACCGCCTGACCAGCATTGATTCGTCACATCAGGTCATTAGTCGCGGTTTATTTCCAAAGAACTACAGTTATGAAGAAACGTTGACATTGGGTTTCGAGAATGGTCAGCATTTTCATTTGGTTTTGGAAAACCTGTCGAATAAACACGGGAGTGACCAGGGGGCTGACGTGGTCAGGAATTTACTCGCTCCCTGGCGCGAAAGATTTAATGCCATCATTCAAGACAAGCAGAGCGAATAAGAATTAGAATCAGTGGTTCATCAAATAATTTGTAGGTACCATTCGCATTCCATTTTCTGATGTTCACAGGTAACTGAATAGTTTTCATTGCTGTCCCTGTTTTTGGGATAGCTCTTCTACTGATTATTGATACAAATCTCCCTTAAGGATATTTAAAGACCTATAAAGAAAGTTTATATATAACTATTAAAACATTAAATATTATCAGTCATATATTGTAAATCCTAAAAACAGTACTTAAGTACTGTTGCAGAATTTCAAGAATTTTGATATACTCTAGTTATGAATAAAAAAAGCTTACGAATCATTGGCATTGTTCTTTTTCTTTTTGGCACATTCCTATTTGTATATATAGGAGCGCTGTCTATCTGGGGAGAAATTGAAGCTAGTTTCTTCAATTCAGCACTCAGGTCGGATCAGCCTTTAAAAGGTTTGAGATGCCCAGCGTTTATCACCTCCAATGAAATTGGCAAGGTGTCAAAAGAATTTATTAATATATCTGAAAAATCAGTTGATTTGGAAGTTCGTACGTATATCTCAGATGGTTATGTGACCTTATTAAATGAAATTATAAGAAAGTTCACCTTGGCTCCTGGTGAATCAGAAATCGTGGAAGTTCCATTTACAGAAGAGGATGCGGCTTACAAACGGATTATTATGGTCCGCATGCATCAGATGAAACGTTATTCATTTCCCTACCAGAACGCTTCCTGTGGGGTCGTCTTGATCAACATCCCATTCATCACCGGGACGCAATTCCTGATTATAGCCATCAGCCTTGCCGCCGTATGTTCTGTTGGTGGAATTGTTTTGTGGAAAGTGAATGCCAAACCTATTATTTGGAAACGTTCGAAAATATTTAAAGCAATGATCTTCTTGTTATCAACCGCGATTATCCTGACCATCTTCAGCTTACTGAATTATTGGGGAATTGCGATCATCATTACTGTCATCTGGTTGTTGATGGGGACTGGTATGATCTGGCAGTTTTCCACCACATCTCGAAAAAAGGATGTGCCGGAGATTGAAGACTAAAGTCGCCCAAGACTTTTTCCGGGACCCAATTAAGAAATATAGCTGAATCTTATTCCCAAAAGCGGTTACCTAACTAAATATTAATTAGCGAACTTACCTAAGCAATCCTTGATGGTTATTTTTAGATTCTTTCTTGGGTTGCCTCATTAACCACGAGTGGTCATCAAGAACGACATTGGATTATCAACGTAGAAAATCTCATCCTTAAAATATTTGTATGAGTCTTGATTTTTCGGCTATACTTATAAGTGTGTTACCAACATTCAACCTTATTTCTACTAAAAAGGAGTAGAGAAATGAAAAGAATACTGTATGTTTTGATCAGCCTGTTTGTGATTGCCAGCTTAGCATTAGCCGGCTGCCAGAAGGCTGAAGAACCCGAGGTGGAAGAACCAGAGGTAGAAGAGCCAGAAGTAGAAGAGCCCACAGAAGAACTGGCCGTTGGCATTGTGCTACCCACCAAGGATGAGCCCCGCTGGATCCAGGATCAAACCCGCTTCGAGGACAAGCTTTCTGGACTTGGCTACGATGTCGAGATCCTCTTCAGCCAGGCAGATCCCTCGCAGGAGAAAGCCAATGTTGAGGCACTGATCACCAAGGGCGCGCAAGTCATCATCTTGTGCCCGCACGACAGTGCTGCTGCGGCTGCCTCTGCTGAGGCTGCGCACGATGCTGGTGTGGCCGTCATTTCTTATGACCGGCTGATCACTGATACGGATGCTGTTGATTACTATGTTACCTTCGACAGTGTTGCTGTAGGTGAAGCCCAGGCGCAGTACCTGGTTGACAAGGCTGAAGGCACAGGCAATCCGCTTTACCTGTATGCGGGTGCTGCCACAGACAATAACGCCTTCCTGTTCTTCGAGGGCGGCTGGAATGTCCTCCAACCAAAAATTGCGGACGGTACATTTTACATTGTCAACTCGGATGAAGCCGTTGCGTTGCAGGACAAAGCTGAATTAACCCGTGATGAGATGGCTGATATCATCAGCCAGATCACCACCAACTGGGACTTTGATGATGCCAAGAGCCTGGCCGAGGCTAACCTGACCTCAGCAGGCGCAGAGGATAAGGGTGATGTCTTCATCCTCGCTCCGAACGATGGTACTGCACGCGCGATTGCTGATGCCTTTGGCGCAGACACCGATGTCGACAGATATGTGGTGTCCGGGCAGGATGCAGAGATTGCTTCGGTTCAATACATCATTGACGGCAAGCAGTCCATGACCGTTCTTAAGGATGTTCGTATGCTGGTTGATGATGCTGTTGATACGGCTGTTGCAGTTGTTGAAGGCAAAACCGTTGAAACCACCGGTGAATATGACAACGGTGTGACCATGGTCCCCGCCATTCAATCTGAAGTCATCACGGTTGATCAATCCAACTTGCAAGAAGCGATCATCGACTCCGGTTACTGGGATGCCAGTAAGTTCACAGGTTTGGACACCATGGGTCAAGAAGCTGAACTGGGTACTGAAGAGAATCCCCTGATTTGGGCGCTGGTTCCCTCTGGTGAAACAGAGAATGTTTTAGCTGGCTTTGATGCCGTCACCGACATCATTTATGATGAGACCGGGATTGTCATCGAATCATTCGTCGCCACAGAATACGTCGGCGTGATTGAAGCATTGGCTGCCGATCCTCCGAAAGCCCACATTGCCTCCCTGGCAACATTCGCCTATCTCGTTGCTGCGGAACGCGGCGTGGCTGAGGCTGAACTAGTCGCTGTACGATATGGCGCTCCCTACTACACGGGTCAGATTTTTGTCCGTGCGGATAGCGGCATTACATCAATTGAAGAGCTTGCAGGTACGACATTCTGCCGCCCTGATGAATACAGCACATCTGGCTGGATCATCCCATCCATCACACTGAGATCGGTCGGAATTGATCCTGATGCAGATCTTACTCTTGTGGATGCAGGTTCTCATGATGCCTCGGTCGTCGGTGTTTACAACGGTGACTGTGATGCTGGTTCATCTTATGTGGACGCACGATCTGGTGTGGCAGATGAATATCCGGATGTCATGGATGTTCTCACCGTCATCAATGAGTCTGTAGAAATTCCGAATGACGGCGTGCAGTATCATCCCTCTGTGCCGAGAGAACTCCGTGACGAAATTAACGGCGTTCTTCTCAGAATTGATGAAATTGAAGGCGCGGTTGAGGCTTTGGAGCAGGCTTATGAATGGACTGAGCTTGCAGAATTTGGGGATGATTTCTATGATCCCTTCCGCAATGTTCTTTCCGCTGCTGGCGTCAATATTGAGGATTACTTAGGGGAGTAATTCACCAAGAAGAGAAAATGATATAGGGGCTGGGTAAACCAGCCCCTATCATCTGTCAATTTGAGCTATTCATAACCAAAGAATGGATGCTTATGCTTGAAATACGAAATTTAACAAAGATATATGATGATGGGACATTAGCGCTTGATAATGTGAGCTTTTCTGTACCAGATGGTGAATTTTTAATCGTCATCGGTCTATCTGGTTCGGGCAAGTCCACACTACTGCGATGTATCAATCGTTTAATCGATCCAACTGAAGGTGAGATCATCTGGAATGGTGTGGATCTGGCAAAGTTGAAGGGTGAAGAACTTCGTAAAGTCAGGCGAAAGATCGGAATTGTCTTTCAACACTTTAACCTGGTTGACCGCTCAACGGTTATGATCAATATACTCACCGGCCGATTAGGGTATTCAAGGACATGGCCAACGATGCTGCATAGATTCTCAAAAAATGACAGGGAAAAAGCCTGGCAAACCCTTGAACGTATGGGGATAGAAGACCAGGCACACAAACTGGCACGCGAACTCTCCGGTGGTCAGCAGCAGCGTGTGGGGATTTCAAGAGCCTTGATGCAGGACCCTGAGTTAATGTTGGCAGATGAGCCGGTCGCCAGTCTGGATCCTGTTCTGGCACATTCAATTCTGCAACATCTTGAAGATCTGAATCAAGAAGATGAGTTGACCATTATTTGCAGTCTGCATTATTTGGACCTTGTTCAGAGATATGGAACCTCAGTAATTGGGTTACGTGAAGGCAAACTGGTCTATCAAGGATCGAAAGAAGATATCCAGAAGATGACTGACGAAGAATTCAAGACAATCTATGGTGAGGAGGCTGTTCGCATTAGTGACACTTCACTCGAGGGAAGTGTAGGAGAGGTGATCGAGTTATGAAAGCAAGGGAACATAAAATTTATCAGGAAGAACCCGCACTTCCCAGCCTGGTACCTCCGTGGTTAGCTGCTGTACTTTCTGCCATCATCCCGGGGTTGGGACAGGCATTAGGAAGAGCCTTGAAGAGAGGCGTTATTATCTTTGCCAGTTTTGTTTCTATCTTTGGGTTATTAATCTGGCGTTTCCAAATTGCGGCTCCGCGTGACACAGGCGTCATTAACATTGTGCTCAAGGCATTCAAGCTTCAGCCTGTTTTCATTGTTATCGCCATCTTTTTTACATTAATGTACATATGGAACATCATTGATGCTTACCAGGTTGCCAAAGCTGCCGGGAAGCCAGAAAAACGTAAACCTTTTTTGGTTTTTTTCCTGATTATTTTAGTTTTTTTCTTAATTGGGTGGCAGATTGGAAGAATCGATCTTTATGGATTTGTATCGCAATTTGATGATTCCTTTCCAATTCTCTCGCAGATTCTTTGGCCCTGGGAAAAGGCGATTACATACCCAACCGTGGAAGTCATCGGAACAGCACAACTGGAGTCCCCCTGCACAGATACACCTCCTGAACCAGAACCAAGAGAAGATAAACCTTATCTTGTCGCTGATCCAACTTGCGGATTTCCCACAATGGAGGAAGTTGGGAAAAATGAAGAGACGGGAGATTGGGAACGCGTCGTCACGCAAGGGACTGATTTTCATGTTGAAGGCTATAATTTTGACCCCGGACGGGAAGTTGAAATCTGGTGGCGTGATTCAGCAGGAAGGCCTTATATCCACAGAGACCTTGAAACGGATACAAACCTGAAGGTTATCCCAGATGAAGATGGCTATTTTGAAACGGACCTTATTTGGCCGTTTCCAATTGGTGATACGGTCAGAACAAATATGGAGGGTGTGGCTGAATGGGAACTCCAGGGAATACAAATCAGCCTGATTGGCACATGGGAATTTAGCGAAGAGATAGAGCTTGCTGTCGTTCTGATGATTGAAACCATCTTCATTGGCATGATGGCGACCTTTTTTGGTGTGATCCTTTCCGTACCGGTGTCCTTCCTAGCAGCCAGGAACCTGATGAATGCGAATGCCTTCACGCTGGGTGTTTACTATGCTATACGGTTCATCCTGAATATCATTCGGTCCATAGAACCTCTCATCTGGGCAATCATGGCCATCATTATTGTCGGTCTCGGCCCATTTGCGGGCATCCTCGCCCTGACGGTACACTCGATTGCTGCTTTGGGTAAACTTTACTCTGAAGCTATCGAATCGATTGACCCTGGTCCGATTGAAGCCGTCCAGGCAACCGGCGCGAACTGGTTCCAAATTGTGATGTATGGCGTTGTTCCCCAGATCATTCCACCTTTCATTTCCTTTACAATATATCGGTGGGATATTAATATCCGTATGTCCACCATCATTGGTATTGTTGGCGGCGGCGGAATTGGATACATCCTCGTCCAATGGATCAGAAATTGGAAGTATCAAGAGGCTGGCATTGCTGTGTGGTTCATCGCCATCACGGTGGCTATCCTGGATTACGTCAGCGCTGAGATCCGCGAGCGATTCGTTTAGTATCTTTACAACCCTGTCATCTACCAAAGGCTCTCTAACCATCGAGAGCCTTTTTTGATGACTTCTGCCATCCATTGGATCATAAAGATCATCAGAATATTATATGGAGTGATTCGTTTTTGGAAATGGAATGGAAGGTCTGTTATAATGCTTGCGTTATTTGAGAGTGATGTTACGAGGTCATTATGGCCAATATTCTAACGGATAGCTGTGCGGATCTCAGCCAACCCTATGCCCGCTCTTTTTCTCCTACCCTGTTCGAAGCCAGGATGACAGAAAACAGAACCACGAATCCCAGGCAGGCGGCGATGAACAGGGTGATCATGATCTGGTAACTGCCAATATATTCAAATATCTGCCCCAGCAACATCGGCATGACAGTCCCACCAAGGCTGCTTCCTAAGAAGAACAAACCTGCCACACCGCCTGTGATCTTCAAGCGTGTTTCCGCCAGGGCCATCAATGTGGGAAACACGGAAGATAGCGCCAGACCCAACCCGATGGACACAACCCATACAATCAATGCGTTTGATGGCCAAATCAGGATTAATCCAAGTGAAATGATCGCCAAGCCATAATTGCCGAACAGAATCTGAGCTGGTGAGAGTTTTTTTGCCAGCAGGATTGAAATCAAGCGGCCCAGGGTTAATGCTCCCCAATAGATTGAGTTGATATAAGAAGCCTCACCTTCACCTGCGATACCAAGTTCGGTGACATAGGTGAAAATCCACCCGCCAAAACCACCTTCAAGTCCGACATAGAGAAAGAAAAGCCCAATCATCAAAGCAACTAGACGATAGTCAATCTTGATTTCTTTTTCATCCTCACTCTCCTTTTCCGGGTTTTTGGGAGATTTTAACCGCCACAAACCAACAATTCCCGGGAGGAAGAGGATCGCTAAGACCCAATAAGGCCAATAAAGAGATCCACCAGCAATCTTCATGACGTTATGGATAATGATTGGGGATAAGAATGCCCCCACGCCGAAAGAGAAATGAAGCGCATTCATATAGGGTCCAACACGCGATTGAAACACCCACAATAAATTGACGTTTCCTCCAACATCCACCAGACCCATACCAAAACCGCCAATAAACATCACCAGAAGGAGAAGAAAAAACACCGGGATAAAGGGTATTAATATGCTTGTGAGGATCATCAGGACAAGTGCCAGTGCCATCAAGATATGTCCGGGAAAGCGATCGTATAACCGTCCCCCACCAGCTGAACCCACTAAGTAACCCAGGCTGCTGGCTGTGAACAAAAAACTAATTTGAGCTAATGACACATCAACATGTTCAGCCAGGTAAGGCAATATTGGACCCATCGCTGACATCCCCAGCCCAAGGGAAATGAAACATATCCCATAGGTAATAAAATAATAAATATCCTTGTGTGTATTTTTCTCTATTGGCAGCGTTGAAGATGGCATAATTTCTCTCTTGATATTATTTGACAACCTATCATAACATACTATCAGGGATAAGGAGACGCAAAGCGCATTCCCTCATGTCAATGGGTATCCTCTCGGTAAAGAAGGGCTTACGAGCTCTTACAAGCAGTCTGGGGGCATGCTGTTATTCATTCAACGGCCCCAGGTAAGTCTTTGCCTTTCCGAAATGGCGGTAATTTATCGCAATCAAAGATGCCATGACGGTCGTGATTGGCACGGCGGCAAACAAACCTAATGACCCCACAAGTGTACGAACCACTTCCTCAGCAATGAATTCCAGATTGATTGCTAAACCTAAATCTACATTGTGGAAAGAAAATAAAAGCAGCATGGGTAGGGCTGCACCAGCGTAAGCTAACACGAGCGTGTTGACCGTGGCAGCAATATGATCCTGGCCAATATTCATTGCTGATTTATATAATTGCTCGAAAGTTTGATTGGGACTGCTGCGGTAAAGTTCAAAAACAGCTGATGCCTGGGAAATAACCAGGTCATCCAATACGCCCAGAGTTCCGATCAGGATCCCGGCCAGGAGCAAGCTCCGCACATTTAGAGCGTTTTGTGTGAATTCGCTGATCAAGAACATGTTCTCATCCCCATATCCTGTCAATTGGCTGACATTGACAAACAGGAAAGCCAGCAAACCCGTAATTGTCAGGGCTATAAATGATCCCAGCACAGCTGAATGGGTTTTTATCGTCCACCCATATATGATGTACAGGCTGAATCCCACAAACAGAAAAGACCCAAGGATGCTGACGGCCAGGGGATCACGGCCTTCTTGAATTCCCGGGAGCACAATCAATACGATAATCGCCAGGCTTAGCAGAATGCCTGCCAGGGACCGTACACCCTTCCATCCGCTGATCAAAATACTTACGGCACAGAAAATGCCAAATAAAACGAACAGGGAGTCCCGCCGATAGAAGTCTGTGAAATATGCGGAGCGTGAACCATCTGGTAAAGATGAAATGGTGACCAACACGCGCTCACCTTCTTTGATCATGATCATATCATCGCGAATTTGCCTGGTACCATACTCAACATTGAAAGTCTCACCCTCAAATTCCCCTTCAGTGATTCTCACTAATAAGAGTTGAAATGGCTGCCGTACGTCCCCCAGCGTAACCTGGCCTTCTTCCAGAATAGACTCCACAACTGCATAAGTTGTGCCTGTGCTGTAACCAACAACATTTCCTTCATCAACGGGCTGTTGAAAATATTCAATAATTTTTGGCGTCAGAATCAGAATTAGGACAATAAAAAATGCAAATCTCAAGATCAACATAAATGTTTTTCTTGTCATCTTTAACCGCCTTCTGCTACGTGAATGGTTCAGAGATTTTAGCATAAAAATGAGCATACTCATTTTCAAGAAATGATTAACACAATCCGTAGGTCATGATATCATTGATATTGTGATGAAGGAGAACCATATGGAAGATCAGGCATTATCAGTCACCCTGGCGTATGTGAATCAGATCAATCAGGGTAATGCAAGTGACCTAGTCGGATTTTTGGCTGAGGATCATGAATTTATTGACATTAGCGGCAAAAGAGAGACGGGCGCTGAGCGGGTGGCAAAAAACTGGCAAGAGTATCTGGAGAAGTATCCAGACTACAAAATCTTTGTCAATCGGATATTTAAAATTAAGAATGAGATTTATCTGATAGGGCACACCATTGGGTCACACCTTGAGCTACCTGAGGATGTAGAGTTTATTACCGAAGGCGTGATTTGGAAAGCAGTCGTTAAAAATCGAAAGATCGTCAAATGGCAGCTGTTTAAAGACACATTGCATAATTTTGACAAGATGAAATTAACCGGTGGAGAAGAATTATTTGCAGCCTCCTGTTTTGCACGAACTATTGCAAAGAACTTAGATATCCTGCCGCCAGGTGCTCGTACAGCCGATGTACAAAATGTGCGAGAGTATTATTCCAGACTTTACCATAATGCTTCACCTCAAATCATGATTGACATCGCTGAACACCTGCTGTTTGATGAAGGATATCGACTCGTCCCCTATGAATTGATCTTTTTCCACCAAAATGCGATCGAACATCTTGACCAGAATCGGGTAGAGAGGTTAAGTCAGGGAATTGAAGATGGCTATTCTGCGGACATATTTGCCAGGTATATCGCAGGCCCCGCCTGGGAGAGAGGTGTTGTCAATGATGAATTATTCGACAACTGGATCAGTCATCAGACTGTCTGGTTGCGTCGTGCTGCGATAATGAGTACGATTTACCAAAATAAAGACCCTGGTCGCATATTTGAATATGCAGCCTATTTGGTAAATGACAGCGATGAAGATATTATTGAAGCACTCTCTAAGGTTCTAAGGGCTACCCATATTGGCCATCACCAGCAAGTTACGGATTTTATTGATAAATACCGGGATTCTCTGGCCTCCACCCTTGTTGAAATCATTTACGCTGAACAGGGGATGAAAGATAACGTTTGAATTATTATGTAAGCTACATACTATACGAAATCATTATAAATAATTATAGATAGTTTTTTAATTACAGGGAGCGCGGGTCAGGTCAAGTGATCCTTGTATGAAATTACTAAAGAGGTCCTTATAAGGACCGGATGCCTGATCCCGAGTCTGGTTATCCTGATTGATAATGCTCCCATAACCCGGTAAGTACTTTTTCCAACCTCTCACCTAAGGCAGGTCCCTGCTCCGTGGTCACATCATCAGCATTATCAAAGACAGCATAAGGGATTGAATAGTTTTGTATTGGCAGTTTTTCAGGATGTCCCTTTATCAAATTGAACCAGTCGGTAAATCGATAAAGCCGCTCGAGTTTTTCATCAGGTAAGCCATGCTCAAGGATGCTATCTGGTCGGCCCGGGTTGTACCGCTGCTGGTTTTTTCTGAGGGATTCCTCCCAAGGGACATCAATATACAAAATCGCCACGTCTTTGAGGATTTCATTTGAAAGATGCTCAAATGCCTGCCTGTAACCGCCGTGTTCCGATCCACGAGAGAATTCTAAAATAACGGTATCCCCATCAAAATCGCGGATGAGTTTTTGATAATCCAGGCTAATCCTTTCAATCAAAAGATCCCAAAAATATGGTTGGCTGAAATAACCATTGGGGGTTGTGTGCAAACGAGGATGGCCCATTTGTGACAGCAAAGCATCTTCCTCGAACCAGCTCCACAACATTGGAAAGTCATCAATCTCCTTAAATGTGCCGATATGAAAACGCCTGGCCCTCTCAGCCCTAGGTATTCCTTTTAAATAATTTATGACTTCACTCTTCCCGGCTGCTGGTCGGGCAATTAATAGTAATATATTGAATGTATTCATCCTGCCTTCTTTCTAGATGATGCTGCTTGCTGATTAGATAAAACGCGATGAACCGTAAAGGACAGTAATTATACATGGAAATTCTCATCCGGGAACATGTTGACTCAGAGCAAGAGGTTCTGAGAGGTTTTCTTTATCTGGCGATCTACACACCCACTGGTCAACCTCCCCCATCCGTTCAAATTATTCAAACCCCTGAATTATCAAGATATGTCGAAAATTGGGGAAAACCTGATGATCAGGCTGTTTTTGCTGTACTTGATGAAAAAATCGTTGGTGCCTGTTGGACGCGATGCTTTTCAAGCTCCGAACCAGGTTACGGCTTCATAAAGTCTCGTATTCCAGAATTGTCTATAGCCGTCCTCCCGGAATACCAGCAAATAGGGATAGGGACCAAACTCATCGTAGCGTTGCTCAGGAAAATCCAGGATAATTATCCAGCAATTTCATTAAGCGTATCAACAACAAATCCTGCAAAACACCTATATGAGAAGCTAGGATTTAAGTGCTTGTCTCAATCCAATCAGCAAATGGTCATGATCAAGAGACGCCCCCCCTCGAAGTGATCATTGCATCTCGCTGAAAATCAAATAGAATCGTTTAGTGATCCAGACACTAAAATAATTTGTCGATTCACTTCCAAAACCTACACTGCACATTGGAGAGTTCATGGAATGTAATCAAGAACGCAATCTGGTTCAATGCAACTGCACCTATTCACCCTGCTCCCGGAAAGGTATATGCTGTGATTGTATCCGTTATCATTTGAATATGCGCGAACTGCCGGCATGTGTATTCCCAAAGGATGCTGAGGCAAGCTTTGATCGTTCTTTTGAGCATTTTGCTCGATTGGTGAATCAGGGCAAAGTCTGAATAATGAGACTGCCCTGGATATAAGCCTCGGGGGGCAGGCATTATTTTAAGAAAGCGGGAAGTTCTGTAAAACCAATCCGCGCACATCCAAGGTTTAACACTTCAGCTAGATCATCTTTGCTGTTAAGATTTCCCACGATACCCAGTAGGTTCTCTCTCAGGTTGTCCTTCAGCATAGTCATCAATCCCGTTGGAGCTATGGACGATGATTGATCCAGAAAGTAGTAAATCAGATCAGTTTGGGAGTTGATTAAGATATTCGTTCCCCTCAACAGCTGTTCATCCGACAGATATTGACAATCCAGGATGGTCTTTGTTATGGCACCGTTCATATGAACCAAACCAATCAATTCCTGCATAGCTTCAGTAAAGGCGTCCTCTCGTCCTTCGAGCAAATACCCCAGATTGAGAAACAAAGATAATTCCTGTGCTCCTTCAGCCAGCGCATGTTTGACTTCCGCGATTTTCACATGTCTTGTTCGAGCCCCGTCGGGATAACCAACAATCGTTCCTACAGCGGTATTGCTTCCTCGTAGGTGCGACACAGCTGATCGCAGGTAACAGGGTTTGACTGTGATACAAGCAAACTTGTTTTCCATTGCTAAAGTACACCCCGCCAGGGTTATGTGTTCGGTAACCATTGGGCCGATCAACCAATAATCAACAGCATGCTTTATGCGCTTTATGGACTGGGCCTTATTAGTGGTCATCATTGCTCCTCTGATATAATCAAGTCGATCGCTTATTTGATTTTATCAAAAATATTAAACTACTGAAGACTATCCGGATTAATGGAAAGTTTTCCTTATGCATAAACTTGAACCGGACCAATACTATTTAGCCGCGCCGTATTTATCTGAGTTTTCAAACCACACCGTATTGAAGACGATTCAGTCTGGCATAACCCGCGGTCATTTGTATGTTGACTCTCTCCACAGGCCAAGTGTAGTCTTTGCTCAATTCAGACATCGAGTTTTTTATATCAACAATAACGATGCAGCAAATCCCGATGATTTCAATAAGTTTGTGATGGATGTGGTTTTTAATTACTGCCGGCAGTCGAATGTTCCCTTATTTCGCCTGACAGCTGATTCACCTGCGTCGCTGACATTTCTCAAGCAGCAATTAACCGACCTGGAACCTATCATTGGGGATTACCAGATCTATCAATATGAGATTTCAAGTCCCATCCAGGCTTCAGCCTTACCTGATGGATATGAGCTGCGCAGGGTCAACCAAACCCTGGTTGCAGAAGAATTTGAAGGCAAACAAGATTTACAAGAAGAAATGTGTTCAGAAAGGGAGTCTGTCCAAGCCTTTCTTGATAACAGCTTTGGCCTGGTAGCACTTAAGGATAACGCCCTGGCTGGCTGGTGCCTATCAGAGTACAACTATCAGCAACGCTGTGAAGTTGGCATCGCAACAATGCCACCTCACCGAAAATTGGGAGTAGCAAAAGCCATGACGCGTTCTTTTCTCAAGCTGGCTGCTGAAGAGGGGATCGAAACAATCCTTTGGCATTGCTCTAAATCAAATATCGCATCTTCACGCACAGCATTGAGCGCAGGTTTCACATTGGCTGAAGATAAACCTGTGCTGATTGTCTATTTAGACCGGTCGATCAATCTGGCCGTGCATGGAAACATTTATTTTGAAAAAGGTGATTTTGGAGAGGCGTTGGATTGGTATCAAAAAGCATTGGCAGGCAAAGCGCCGCAAGCCTGGATGGCATGGAATGCGGCTTGCGCGGCTGCTCATTTAGGACA
>Ga0209121_10001412_pt1 | contig 25222 bp, 23 predicted proteins | sample Cruoilmetagenom3_FD_187292 | JGI IMG/M metagenome (GOLD analysis project Ga0209121, IMG submission 187292) | Oil polluted marine microbial communities from Coal Oil Point, Santa Barbara, California, USA - Sample 3 (SPAdes) (version 2) | ecosystem: Environmental > Aquatic > Marine > Oil seeps ... | reverse complement strand
ATGGTGTGAAAAGATGAGGTTTACAGAAAGAAAAAGAGAAATACTTAAGAAGGTAATTGTAAAATTCATAGAAAAAGCAGAACCTGTTTCTTCGCAAAAAATTGCTAAAGGTTTAGATCTGGAGTTAAGTTCTGCAACAATTCGAAAAGAAATGGCTGGTCTGGAAGAAATGGGTTACCTGACTCACCCACATACTTCTGCTGGCAGAATACCAACAGATAGAGGATACAGATATTATGTTGACAATATTATTTATGAAAAACCAAAGCTAAATGTTGAGTCTAAAAATAATATTCCGTCTATTAATTTAGTAATAGATGGGGATATGGAAATAGAAACTATCCTGCAGAGATCTTCTGAACTGCTTGCTAAAGTCACTAATTATTTATCTATGATAGTGGCACCTACTATCTACCAGAGTAAATTAAGACATATTGAATTATTAAAGTTTCAGGAAGGTAATTTCATTTTAGTTTTAATTACAGACACTGGGAGGGTTTACAAAAGAAAATTTGTTGCCAGAGGTCCCTATAATAGTTTAGACCTGCAAAGAGTGACAAATATATTAAATTTACAGCTTAGAGAAAGAAATATAAAAGATATTGATATTAATAGCATAAAGATTCCAGAAAGTGATGCTTATTTGGTATTGTTAATAAAGAAAACAATAGAACTGATAAAAAGCTGTGAAGAAAACAGCATCTTGTATAATAGAATTTTTGTTTATGGGACTTGTGAAGTTTTGCAGCAGCCCGAATTTATAGATTTAAAGAAGATTCAAAATATCTTGAGTATAATTGAAAATGAGTATTTGCTTATAAGGATGCTTTTAAATCTTTCTAAAGAAAAGGAGTTTGTTATAAAAATTGGATCTGAAATATCAGAAGAAGGGGCAGATGATTTAAGTTTGGTTGCATCTAAATACAGAATTTGCGGTAGTTCTATGGGTGCTATAGGTATTTTAGGGCCTAAAAGAATGGATTATCGCAAGGTTGTAAGTGTTCTAAATATTTTTAAGGAAGATCTATCTGATATTTTAAATTCCAGGACATAGCAACTGATTATAATAACAGGAAAAAATACTGGAAAAATTAGTTAAAGTATACTATTATTTTTTGAATTTTGTTATTTTTATTTTTATATTTTAAATTTTTTTTGAGGTGATTTAGATTGGCTTCTGACAAGAGAGATTATTATGAGGTTCTTGGAGTTTCCCGTGATTGCAGTCTGGATGAATTAAAGAAGGCATACAGACGTCTTGCTCGCAGGTATCATCCTGATGTTAATAATGGGGATCAGAGCGCAGAAGAAAAGTTTAAGGAGATTTCTGAAGCTTATGCTGTGTTGAGCAATGAAGAAAAAAGAAGGCAGTATGATCAGTTTGGCTTTAGTAGAGACTTATTTAAAGACTTTGATTTTAGTAGTGCATTTTCTGAGTTTGGTTTTGGAGACATATTTGATATGTTTTTTGGGAACAGTTTTGGTGGAGGATTTTCGACCAGACAGAGGAGCAGAAGGCAGAGAAGAGGCTCGGATATTGATATAGATATAGAATGTAGTTTTAAAGAAGCTGCATTTGGAGTAAAAAAAGAGGTAGAGTATCTTGTAAATGATATTTGTGAAGTATGCGGTGGTAGAGGGAGTGCAGATGAAGAGGGAATTATAACCTGCAGCGTGTGTGGAGGCACAGGTCAGGTAAGAAATGCAAGGCAAACTTTTATTGGAAGTATAATAACAACTTCTATCTGTAAAAATTGTCAGGGAACAGGGAAAGTAATTAAAAATCCATGTAAGAAATGTGGAGGCAATGGCTACTATAGAAAAAAGAAAAAAGTAAAGGTAGATATCCCTGCCGGGATTCATGACATGGATAGACTTAGAGTTAGAGACAAGGGTAGCTACGGAGGAATAGACTCTATCAATGGTGATCTTTTCATTACTGTAAGAGTAAAGCCTCATCCTGCTTTTAAAAGAGATGGAGACGATGTTATATCCAGTGTTGATATATCATTTGCTCAGGCTTCTCTTGGTTGCAGGTTGCAGTTGGAGACACTTGATGGGATGGAAGATGTAATAATAAAACCAGGGACTCAGCCGGGGACAAAAATAGTTCTTAAATCTAGAGGAATGGTACATCTTAATGGGTATAGAAGGGGAGACCATATAGTTAATGTGAATGTAAAAATTCCAACTAAACTTACTCAAGAAGAAGTAGATCTTTTAAGAAGGTTTGCTGAGGGAAGAGAAGAAATAGTAAGTGACGGAAACAGCAGCTTTTTTTCAAGTTTAAAAGATGCCTTTAAGAAATAATGGCTTAATAATAACTAATTCTATAAAAATTTTATTTTAAATAAAAATCCTTTTTTTATTTAGTTCTAATTATTTTTGGTTACTACGCAATCTTATTATGATGATTAAATCTTCTATTTTTTCTTTTTAACAATTAATTGTAAAGATATAAATGATAAGTGCATAAATAAAATGAGTTATCCATATTTTTTTATAACAAAAGATAATGTTAATGGAAATGAAATAACAGTTAAAGGGGAAGATCTAAATCACCTGGTAAATGTTCTAAGGGCAAGGAGAGGGGATTTAGTAGAGGTATCAGACAATAGCAGGTACAGATACAGGACTGAAATTTTAAAAATATGTAATTCAGAAGTGGTACTGGCTGTCAAAAAGAGAATGGAAATTATCAGGAAAGTCCCATACCTTGTTTTATTTCAATGTGTCCTTAAAAAAAATGCTATGGAGATTGTTATTCAGAAAACAACCGAGATAGGCATTGACAGGATTATTCCAGTTTTCAGCAGCAGGGTAGTACCAGATAGTAAGAAAATAAAAAGCAAGATTAAACGCTGGAAAAGGATTGCTGTGGAGTCATCCAAACAGTGCAAGAGAGATTTTATATGCGAGGTTTCATCCCCTATGGATATTTTTGATATTAAAGTACCAAAATTTAGTATTTTTTATCTTCCTTATGAGGGAAATAAAAAAAGTGATGGGGCTGTAAAAAGCGAATTTGAGGAAATGGATAACTCGGGTAACTTTTATAACCTTTCTGACAATATGAGTGATAGTTTCAAAGAAATAGGCGATGCAGAAAGTATTGGATATGCAGTAGGTCCTGAAGGTGGGTTTGAAGAGGGTGAAGTATCATTTTTGGAAAACAGAGGAGCAGTTGTAATAAATTTTGGGAAAAATATCTTAAGGTCAGAGACTGCATCAATTTATTTTTTATCTATATTGGATTATATACTGAAGTTAAAAGGTTATAAAAGCCACAGGTAAAGAGATGCAAGTAAAGAGCTGATAGTGGAAACAAAAAATGAGCAGTGTAAAATTTTCAATAAATACTCTTGGGTGCAAAACCAATCAAAGTGAGTCAGACTATATTACGAAAGAATTATTGGATAAGGGGTACAGTCTTGTATCATATAATGATAATCCTGATTTCTGTATTGTTAATACCTGTACAGTGACTTCTAAGAGTGATAGGAAAGTCAGACAGATTATAAGAAGAATAAAATCAAAAAGTCCTGACAGTACTGTGATTGTTACAGGGTGCTACGTTGTTTTTAACAGGGAGTTTCTACTTGACAGTGGGGTTGACTGTATTGTAAAAAATAGGGATAAATACAGCATCCCTTCTTTAATTGAAGGATTGGCAAGTAGAAGTGAAGGCATAAAGGTAGATGTAAAAGCTGAGGTTAATACTGGTTCTGGCAATAAAGAGTTTAAAGATGCAGCTCACAGTAGAGCACTGGTAAAGATTCAGGATGGATGTGAACAAAATTGTAGTTACTGTATAATCCCGAAGGTGAGAGGTGGTTACAGGAGTGTACCTTGTGAATTTATTTTAGAGCAAATTAAAAATTTGGAGGCAGCAGGTTTTAATGAGGTAGTACTTACTGGTATTCATATTGGAAAATATGGTGTTGATTTTAACTTAGAGGATGATGAAGGAAAAAGTAGTAGTGAGGGCAGAAGGGCGAGCAATTTAGCTGATTTACTGGAAAAAATTATAAAGTTCACAAACATAAAAAGGATCAGGCTTGGCTCTATTGAAATAAATGAAATTGACAGCAGGATTATAAACTTAATTATGAAAAGCGGCAGGTTTGCACACCATCTTCATATCCCTCTTCAGAGCGGGAGTGATAAAATTTTAAAGCTAATGGGAAGACCATACAGTAGAGATTATTTTTTAAAAAAAGTAGGAGTTATTAAAAAATCTATTCCTGATATAGCAATAACTACCGATGTTATGGTAGGATTCCCTTATGAGGAAGAAGAAGATTTTTCCAAAACTATAGATCTGATAAAAAGGGTTTCTTTCAGTAAATTGCATGTATTTAAGTATTCGCAAAGGATACACACTGAAGCTGCCAGGATGACAAATCAAGTTTCAGAGAAAATTAAGTCTGAGAGAAGCAGGATTTTAAGAAGAATTGGAGATAAACTCCGAAAAAGTTATATAAAAAAAAGTGTTGGAAAAATTTTGGAGGTAGTTGTAGAGAAATTAGATAATGAGAATGTAATTATAAGTGGAACCTCAGAGAATTATATAAGAGTTTATTCCCCACTGGATAAAACTAATGGAATTTTAAAGAAAGGAAAACTGGTTAAAGGGAAATTGGTTAAAGTTCTTGCAGAATCAACATATAAGGATGGCCTCTGGGGCAGATTTTATAAGATTTAGAAATATCATTGTAATGAATAAAATGTTTGCAAATAGTACATCTGTTAATATGTTTTGATATAAATTCTTACAAAATTAACTCATGGCTGCAAACAGAGAGATGAAGGGGTGAAGATGAAGGGTAAAATGAAAGCACAACTTTTTTATGGTCCAGAAGATGTAAGATTTGGCAGTACAGATATTCCTGAAATAAGAAATGATGAGGTACTGGTTAGAATAAAAAGCGCACTTACCTGTGGATCTGATCTTAAAACATACAGAAGAGGCCATCCAACTATGATAAAAGAGGGATCAGTTTTTGGTCACGAATATGCAGGAGATATTGTAGAAGCTGGAGCAGATGTAGATAATTTTATGGTGGGAGACAGAGTAGTAGCAGTAAATAGTGCTCCCTGTTTTAAGTGTTATTACTGCAAGCTGGAAAGATATTCAATGTGTGAAAATATTATATATAATAATGGGGCATACGCTGAATACATTAAAATTCCTGCAAATATTTTAAAGATAAATACTTACAGGATTCCAGATAATATAAAATATAGGGAGGCTGCACTGCTGGAACCTTTAGCATGTGCGGTACATGGAATAGAGGAATCTAATATTAAATCTGGAGACATGGTAGTTATAAATGGAGCAGGACCTATTGGGCTTATGTTTGTTGCGCTGGCTAAACTTAAAGGGGCAGTGGTAATATCAACAGACCTGTCTGATGAAAGACTATCTTACGCTAAAAATTTTGGAGCAGATTATTTGATAAATGCAGCAAAGGTAGGAGATCAAGTTCAAGCAGTAAAGGACTTGACTGAAGGCAGCAGGGGAGTAGATGTAGCAATTGAAGCTACTGGCTTTCCGCAGGTATGGGAAAAAACAATACTTATGGGAAGAAAGGGAGCTACTATAAACTTGTTTGGAGGATGCCAGTCTGGTACTTCAATAAAAATAGATACAGGGCTACTTCATTACTGCGAACTGACTATAAAAGGTGTTTATCACCACACTCCTTATTATGTCAAAAAAGCTTTTAAACTGATTACATCCAGGCAAATAAATGCAGCAAAGTTTATAACATCTGATATGCCACTGGAGAGATTAATAGATGCCCTGGAACTGGTGAGCTCTCAAAAGGGAATAAAATATAACATTGTTACATAATTTAGGAATAATTCAGAATAGTTCTGGAATATTGTAAAAAATAAAAAAAAGAGTATAATTTGCGGTTTGATAATAGAAAGATACGGCAGGAGGGCTATGGAAGATTGTCTTTTTTGTAAAATAATAAGAAAAGAAATAGACTGTGATATTGTTTATGAGACTGATAATGTACTGGTATTTAAAGATGTTAATCCTAAAGCACCAGTTCATTTCCTGATGGTACCAAAAAAGCATATAAGCTCTATTATGGAAATAAAAAAATTGGATTGTAGTATAATTAAGGAAATGATGGAAATAGTTGCAAAAATAGCTAAAAGTTTTGAGCTTGATAAAGATGGGTTCAGATTAATTACTAATACAGGCAGTGGTGCTGGGCAGAGTGTAGAGCACTTGCATTTTCACATTATGGGTAAAAGAAAATTTGGCTGGCCTCCTGGCTAAAGAGGAATAAAGAGAAGCTCCAACTATTATTCAAAACAGTTTATTAAATATTAATTTTAAAAGGGTGTGGTAGCTTTGTCTCTTACTAAACAAAAAATCACTCTTGATTTTATAGAAAATCATTCAATCGCAGAACTACTTGGGGATAGAGATAAACAGATCAGACTTATAGAGAGAGAGTATAATGTAGAAATTTTTGTGTTAGGTAATGATATTGAGATATCTGGTAAAAATAAAAATGTAGAAAAAGTAGTAAAATTATTAAATGAGCTAGCACTGCAGATTAATCTTGGGCAGAAAATAAATAATCAAAAAATTAGTGATTCAATGAGGATTATGGAAAGTAAATCGGGGCTGAAGCCTCACGAAATATTTAACAATTTTATTGTAGTAAATAGTGGTAAGAAGATTAAGCCGCGTACTGAAGGACAGCAAAGATATGTTGAGGCTATTAAAAGGGATACTATTGTATTTGGGATAGGGCCTGCTGGTACAGGCAAAACTTATTTAGCTTTAGCCATGGCTGTAAATGCACTGAAACAAAATGAGGTTGGAAGAATAATTTTAGTAAAACCAGTAGTTGAAGCTGGTGAAAAATTAGGATACTTACCAGGAGATATGTATGATAAGATAAATCCTTATCTCAGACCTCTTTATGATGCTTTATATGAGATGGTGGATGTAGAGATATTTCAACAGTATATGGATATGGGTATTATAGAAGTAGTCCCACTGGCTTATATGAGGGGACGTACCTTAAATGATTCTTTCATTATTCTTGATGAAGCACAAAATACTTCTCCTGAGCAAATGAAGATGTTCCTTACCAGGTTAGGATTTGGCTCTAAAGTTGTAATAACAGGAGACATTACACAGGTAGATCTGCCAGAGGAAAAAAAATCAGGACTTATCTTAATAAGGAAAATACTGAAGAATATTTCAGGAATAGAGTTTATATATCTTACTTCTAAGGATGTTGTAAGACATACACTGGTTCAGAAGATAGTAAATGCCTATAAGGTTTATGAGGAAGAACTTAAAAATGGTAGCAAAAAATAGAAATATAAGAGATAAAACTAAAGAACTTATAAAATCTGAGAATGGTAATAAAAAAAAGGCTCAGGGATTTTTTCGTAAGTACTTTTTTTTCAGAAGTAAACAGGCTCAGAGAGTGTATTTATTTGTTTTAACTATAGGTCTTGTAATTACTATTCTTTCCTATAATTATACTCCTGATATAGGAATAGAACTGGGTAAAACCAGCTCTCGTACCATTAAAGCAAATAAAAATATAGAATTTGAGGATATTGAAAAAACAGAGGAAGACAGGAATAAAAATGAGGCCGAGGTAGAAGATATATATAGTTATGATGTAGGTATATTGAATGGAGAGGAAGGGACTCTTTATCAGATTAGGTATTTCTACATCTTAACTAGAGTTGTTCAGAAAAAAGAGGATATATCTTTTGAGGAGAAAGTTAGTTATTTGGCTAATATGTTAGGAAACATATATCCAGAATCTATTATTTCATCTGCACTTAAGTTGCCTCTAGAAAAAATTGACTTTCTTATGGATAAGACTCAGGAAATAGCAAAACAAATAATGGAAGAAGAAATTAAACCTACAGAACTGGATTTTGCTAAAAATAAAGCTGCAGAATTGGTTAAAGAGGACAAGGAAATAGAAACTGAATATATACCTATAGTTACTGAGGTTCTTCAAGAAAATATCCAGCCTACTTCAGTATTTGATCCTGTAGCTACAGAAAATGCTAGAAAAGAAGCAAGGCTAAATACTCCTTCACATATTATTAATATTATGAAAGGGCAAATCATTATCTCTGAAGGTGAAATTGTTAGCAGTGATGATATATTAATATTGACAAAATTAGGTCTTCTGAAAAAACAATACAACTGGAGTAGGTTTTTATATATATTTTTTATAGTTTTTGTAAGCTTGTTTTTATTTGGATTTTATATATACAGGTTTAATTCGGAGATTTATAGTAATACCAAAAAATTATTTATAAATTCTTTAATTATAATTATATTTACTGCTCTAATAAGGATGCTTACACTTCTTTCATCTGTCCATTTAGATTTATGGAACTGTATGTTTCCTATAATTGCTGCGTCAATGCTTTGTACTATTATATTTGATACTCGTATAGGTATAATGATGACTATCTGCCTTGGTGTTTTTTCAGGAATAGCCACTGATTTTGATTTCAGTATTGCTCTTGTTTATATACTTGGGGGAATTTTTGCTACATATTTAGTATCAAATGTTTCTCAACGGTCAGAAGTAATGAAAGCTGGATTTATAAGCGCACTTATTCTGGGATTTTTATTTTTAACTGTAAATCTTATTGGCGGAGAAGTAAAAACTATAGCTCTATATACAATGTTAGGGGTGCTAAATGGTATTATATGCACTATCCTTACAATAGGTCTGCTTCCGTTCATTGAATCTACTTTTAATATAGTAACAGCAATGGGGCTGCTGGAACTTTCCCATACTGATAGGCCACTCTTAAAAGAACTTTTGATTTCTGCTCCTGGTACATATAATCATAGTTTACTGGTAGGAAATTTAGCTGAAAATTGTGCAAAAGCTATAGGTGCGGATTCTCTTTTAGTAAAGGTAGCAGCCCTGTATCACGATCTTGGAAAGATGAGAAGACCAGAGTATTTTTATGAAAATCAGGTAGGTATTGAAAATATTCATGATCGGTTGAACCCATCAATGAGCAGAAATATAATAGCAAATCATATAAAAGATGGTATAGAGATAGCTATTAAGAATAAAATTCCTAAAAAAGTGATAGAAATTATCTCACAGCATCATGGAAATTCACTAATAACCTATTTTTACAGAAAACAAAAAGATATAGAATCTGTTAAAAAATCGAATGGTACTGCTGAGAGCTTAAAAGGTCATTTTAGATATCCAGCTAAAAAACCTCAGAGCAAGGAGGCAGCTATTCTTATGCTTGCCGACTCAGCTGAAGCTGCGGTCAGGTCTATTGAGGAAATAACTCCTAAGAAAATAGAACAAATGGTAAACGATATAGTGGATGATAAAGTAAAAGATGGTCAACTGGATAAAGCCGATATAACTATTAAAGAGATAAATACTGTTAAAGGTACTTTGATTGATGGTCTTATTTCTTTATATCATTCGAGAATTTCTTATCCTGAATCCAGCTTAGAAGTTGTCACTAAATGATTTGCATGGGTTATATAGCTTTTATTAAAGGGCTTTGTTTAGAAAGGTTCTAATTAATTTAAAAATAATACCTCTGGTAACAGGAGATGTTAAATGAAGGTTATCTTAATTGATAATCAGGGTAAAATAAAGTTAGATTTAGGCCTTATAGAAAAGATTTCAACATATATTTCAAATAAATTTGATAGAGATCAAAATTGTGAATTAAATATTATTTTTACTGGAAAAGAAAAAATAAGATTGTTAAATAAAAAGTATAGAAATGTTGATATGGAAACGGATGTCCTGTCTTTCTCATATACTGGAGCTGAAGACAGGGATCTATTTGGTTCTTGTGAAAATGCAGATGAATCCAAAGACAGTAGTGATGTTTTTACGATTGGTGAAATAATTATTTGTCCTGAAGTTGCAGATGATAATGTTTCCAGACAGAAAGAAAATTGGAATTTAAATTTAGAAATAATCTTACTTATAATACACGGAATCCTTCATATATATAATTATGATCATGAGAAAAGAAAAGATAAAATAGATATGGAGAATGTACAGGAAAGTATTTTAAATGATGTAAGGTCTATTTATCTTTTTAATGGTTAATTGAACTACAAGTTTTTCATAAATTCCTTTCATAGATCCTATTGACAGGTATTGTAAAATTAAAGATAGGGTTACTGATGTGTGCTGATGCTGCAGTACTATTGCTTGATATTTTTTAGGTGGTGAAGTTTATCCATTATAGTCAGCAGGAAACATGATAGATATAAGTATAAATGAGGTAAAGAGTTTTGATTATAGGTTAATAGATGAAATAAAAAACTTAGAGAAGAAAAATTTAGGAAGTGAGGCATCAATTAACCAATGGGTTATACCAGTCATAATTAGATATGGAAAATTAATAATAGCTCAAAAAATAAGTGATAATAAAATTGTCGGAGTATGTGAGCTGGTAAAAAACTGGTATGACATGCGAGCAGCTTTTATTCATTCTCTTTATGTTGATAGAGAATTTAGATCAAAAGGTATCGGTAAAAAACTTATTAGCGAGGTAATCAATATACTGAAAAAGGAAAATTTAGAGAGTGTAGAGTTGACAGTAGATCCAGAAAATATGACTGTTATTAATTTATACAAGGGGTTTGGATTTATACTTGTTAGCTTAGAAAAAGATGAGTACGGAAAGGCAGTGGATAGATATCTAATGAGATTAAAATTATAACAGGAGGATAGATTTATTTGTTCTAATGATATTTAGAAATGGGGATATAAATAATGATGTAAATAATCTGTGTGTAAATAAAAAGAACTATTTAGAAAGGTAAGGTGATAAAAACGCTAACTAAAGAACAACTTGGAAAAACTATAGATCAGACGCTGCTTAGTCCAACTGCAACTTTTAAAGATATAGATAAATTGTGTGTTGATGCTAAGAAGTATCATTTTGCAGCGGTATGCATAAACCCATCTTTCATAGTCTCTGCAAGAAAAATATTAGCAGGAACTGATGTAAAGATTTGCTCTGTAGTTGGGTATCCTTTAGGAGCAAATACTATAGAAACGAAAGTTTTTGAAGCCAGAGATAATATAGGAAAAGGTGCAGATGAATTGGACATGGTAATAAATTTAGGGATGATAAAAAGTGGAAATTATTCATATATTGAGAGGGAAATTGGAACAGTAGTTAATATTATTAGAAGAGAACAGATGGCAGAATATAACAAAAATATTAATATTAAAATTATTATTGAGACTGGTATCCTTACCAGGGAAGAAGTTGAAAAAGTATGCAGGATTGGAGAGGAATCAGGAGCGGATTTTATTAAAACTTCTACAGGCTTTGGGGTAAGAGGAGTAGATCTGGATGATGTAAGGCTTATAAGAGAGGTTGTTACTAGAAATATAGGCGTAAAAGCATCAGGAGGAATTAGAACATTTAAAGATGCACAAGCTTTAATAGATGCTGGTGCAACCCGACTTGGAACCAGTAATGGTATAAGTATAATAGAAGAGTATGCTAAAATTTTTAATAAATAAAATGTCATTATAAATGCCATCTTATAAAGCTAAAGCTGTTATTTTAAAGTCATATAAATTGGGGGAGTCAGATAAAATCATTAAATTGTACTCCCAGCAAGATGGAATAATAAGTGCAGTTGCAAAAGGAGCAAGGAGGATTAAAAGCAAGTTTGGGGGCAGGCTTGAACTTTTTAATTTGGTAGATTTAGAAATTGCTACAGGAAGAAATCTGGATATTATAACTCAGGCAGAAATAATTAAGAACTTTAAAAATATTTCAAGTGACTTCTACAAATTCATCTTTTGTGAACTGTTTAGCGAGGTTGTTCTAAAAACTCAATCCAGTGGAGGATCCTCTGTAGTGCTGTTTAAATTGCTTTATGTATGTTTAAATGAAATAGATAGCCTTGATTATGAAGATATAGAGTCACTTAAAAAAATATCATGTTTCTTTGGGTCAAAGTTTATAAAAATTATAGGTTATAGCCCTCTGCTTAAAAGTTGTTGCAGGTGTAATTTAGATATGAAGGAATTGTATTCTTTTCACAAAAGCAGTATTCCATTTTCAATAAAGTTTGGTGGGATTCTTTGTGAAAAGTGCTCAAGTCTTGTAGAAAGCGCGGTAAAACTGAATGCTTCCAGTTATAGGTTTCTGTGTGATTTATTTAATCTAAAGATTGAAGATTTTAGAGATATGGAAGTAAATCCACAAGTTTTAAAAAAAATATATAAACTGATAGAAAATTATATGATATATCATACTGATTGCAAGATAGAGAGTTTTAAATACCTAAAAAAGGTAGGGGTATAAAAAACTAAACAAGAATAGATTTATATGCAAATCATGTAACTCCTCTGCGTAGAATAGTTAATGATAATCCTTCCTTTTGTGAAAAAGAGAAATAAATATAGCTAAAAAGTATGTTGTGTGAGGATATAGTTTCATGGAATTTTGGTGTGACAATGAGGCAAATTATAATTGACAACTAATCAATAAAGTAGTAATGTTCTTATTGTGAAAAGTTAAAGTTGGCAGCTTATCGAGCTTTTGAAAGATAGCCTATTTATGTAGGCTATCTTTCTTTTTGGTAGGGGTGACGGGATTCGAACCCGTATGAGCTTTGGGCTCGGTAAGTTGGCAGCTTATCGTGTCTACCAATTCCACCACACCCCCTTGAAATTATTTTAGCATATATTAATGCATTTGTGTAAATATCTAATGTGCTAAAAGCATAGGTCGTTTCTGAGCTGATAAAAAAGTATCCTTACATTGCTGTAAAAGGTTAAAAAGAAAAATAGCGAAAATATTGACCTTGGTGCAACTACACTGTAGAATACTAAAATGATAGAATCGATGCTGACATTAAAGGAGAGAAATATGCTTATAAATGAAAGAATTGTAATAGATCCAGAAATACAACATGGCAAACCAATAATTCGTGGAACACGAGTCCCAATTACTCGAATTGTTGGTGGTTTAGCTGGCGGTATGACGAAAGAGGAAGTTATGAAAGAGTATGAAGTTACTGATGAGGATATTAAAGCTGCTCTTAGTTATGCTGCTGAACTGGTTGAGAAAGAAGAGTTTCATCCTCTCCCATTAAGGATGTAGTTATGCATTTTCTGATTGATGAAGATCTTCCCCGTTCAACAGGTAATCTGCTGAGACGATATGGACATAAAGCAGTTGATGTACGAGACATTGGCCTTAGGGGTGCTAAAGATTCTCGGATTGCGTCTTGTGCTCAGGATAAAAGTCTATGTATTATAACAGGTGATTTTGATTTTTCAGATATTAGAAACTATCCTCCCAATCAATACTCTGGGCTGGTTATTCTCTCTATTCCGAAAAATGCAACGGCTTCTTTTATACTTGATTTGATTAAAGGTTTTCTACAACAGGAAGAACTTATTTCTCATATGCCAGGTAAATTGGCAATTGTTGAACCTGGACGGGTGAGAATTCGTGCAAAATAGAGTCTGATAGGTAGTATGCATTTAATAATAAAATGTTTTAATAGCTTATGGTATTTTTGTTTATTTTAAAAAAGCAAATTCGTATTTGAAAATACTGTAATAAATTGACTATTAAAATTAATATTATTAAAATAAGAGACTATGAATTTTCAGGAGATTATTTTTAACTTACAAAAATATTGGGGCAGCAATAGTTGTATAATAAAGCAGCCCCTGGATTTAGAAAAAGGTGCAGGTACATTTAATCCTGATACTTTTCTTAGATGCTTGGGCCCTGAACCATGGAATGTAGCTTATGTTGAGCCAAGCAGAAGACCTACTGATGGAAGGTATGGAGAAAATCCTTTCAGGACTCAATACTATTATCAATTTCAGGTGCTGCTGAAACCATCTCCTGATAATGTCATAGATTTGTATTTAGGTTCTCTTAAAAGTCTTGGAATTGATTTAAAATTGCATGACATTAGATTTGTAGAAGATGATTGGCAGTCTCCGACTATAGGCGCAGCAGGTTTAGGCTGGGAAGTGTGGGCAGATGGTATGGAAATAACCCAGTTTACTTACTTTCAACAAATGGGTGGGATGCTGCTAAAACCAGTCTCTGCAGAAATTACTTATGGTTTAGAGCGGATAGCTATGTATCTCCAGGATAAGGATAGTTTCTGGGAGCTGGCGTGGTCAGATGATATAACTTATGGAGATGTTCAACTGGAATCTGAAAGGGAGTGGTCCAAATATAATTTTGAAGTAGCAGATATTGATATGCTTTTAAGTTTATTCGAGAAATTTGAAAAAGAATTTAAAAGAACAATAAGCGAGGATCTTGTATTTGTAGCCTGTGAATATGTACTGAAATGTTCTCATATTTTTAATATGTTAGATGCTAGAGAAGCTATCAGCGTTGCAGAAAGAACTTCTTATATAGCACGAGTTAGAAGTCTTGCAAAGACTTTATGTCAAGCTTACCTTACTCAGAGAGAAAAATTAGGTTATCCGCTTTTGAAAAAGAAATCTTAGAAAATTTATAAAATTATGAATGAAAATTTTATTTTTGAAATAGGAACAGAAGAACTTCCGTCTGCCTGCATAGACGAGGGAATTAAAAGCTTAAAAGTTATCTTAGAGGAGAAGTTAATTCAAAATAGAATTAATTTTGGTGAAATCAAAACATATGGAACTCCTCGTAGGCTGACGGCAGAAGTTAAAAATTTAAGCAGCATGCAAATGCAAAGAGAAAAGACAGTAACTGGTCCTTTAAAAAAAGTAGCATTTGATAAAAATAATTCTCCAACAAAAGCTGCAGTTGGTTTTGCTAAAAGTTTGGGTATAAATGTTGAAGAGCTGGAAGAAGTTAAAACTAAAAGAGGCGTATATATTGGTAAAAAAATTGTAGAGGAAGGTAAAAAGACTATAGATATTTTGCCAGGTATCTTAAAAGACACAATACTGTCTTTGTCATTTAACAAAAATATGAGCTGGTCTGATTACAGTATTAAATTTGCTCGTCCTATTAGATGGTTGGTAGCTTTGTATGGCAGCAAACCTGTAAAATTTACTATTGAAAACTTAATATCTGGAAATACTACTTATGGGCATAGAACTTTATATCCACAGGATATTTTTGTCAAAGATGCTGATAGCTATTTTAAAATATTAAAAGACACAGGGAGAGTTATAGTAGATTATAAAGAAAGAAAAAATATGATACTAAGTTCAATAGATCGTCTTGAAGAAGAGGAGTGGAATAAAAAGTTTAAAGTGGTTTTAGATGAGGATTTACTGAATGAAGTCGTTAATCTGGTGGAAATACCCAATGTTCTTGTTGGTAATTTTCCTGAAAGGTTTCTTTATATACCAAAGGATATATTGATAAATGCGATTCAGTACCATCAAAAATATTTTGCAGTAATTGATAAAGCGGGTAGTGTTAGTACAAAATTTGTTATAATACAAAATGGGGTAGAAGACTGCAGGGGTGAAATTGTAAAAGGCAACGAGAGAGTACTTAAAGCAAGACTTGGTGACGCTGCATTTTTTTATAAAGAAGACAAAAAACATGATTTTAGCTATTGGTTTGAAAAGCTAAAAGGTGTAATTTTTTACTCGCGTCTTGGTAGTATATATGATAAAGCTTGCAGGCTGGAAAAGATATGCTTGTATATTGTAAATTTATTGAAAAATAAAGATGTACTCAAGAGGAACGATATCTTAAGTGATTTAAGAAGAGCAAGCATGCTTAGTAAATGTGATTTAGTTACTAATATGGTAGTGGAATTTCCTGAACTTCAAGGAATAGTGGGAAGAGAATATGCTAAAGAAAAATTCGAAAAATTGGAGGTAGCAGATTCAATATTTGAACATTATCTGCCAAGGTTTTCAGAGGATATGCTCCCTGCAGCAGATATAGGATCAATTTTGTCTATAGCTGATAAAATTGATACAATTTCAGGGATGTTTTTAGTGGGTAATATCCCATCTGGCTCTGAGGATCCTTTTGCGTTGAGAAGAAAGGCTGCTGGAATAGTGCTTTCCAGCCTTAAAGCAAAGTATGATTTTGATATAAGTAGTCTAATAAATTATAGTTTAGACTTATATACAAGTAAATTTGATTTTAAAGATATCAATAAAGAAAAAATCAGCGGTGAAATTATGGATTTCATCATTGCCAGGTACAGATTTCTGCTTGAAAAAAAAGGAAAGAGGCTGGATATACTGGAGGCAATTTTAGCAGCAGGGTGCTGCTCTCTTTTAGATATAGATTTAAGGTATAAATCAATGGAAGATTTTGTAAAAAAAGAGGATATAGAAACTATTTCTACTCCTATGTTAAGGTGTAAAAATATTATAAAGGGAAAAAGTTTTTCTAAAGTAGAAACTGATCTTTTAAGCGAGAAGTATGAAAAAAAACTTTTTTCTGCTGCTGCCAAAAAAAGAAATATTATAATGAATTACGTAGAAAAAAAAGAGTACTATAGTGCTCTTAATGAACTGAGTAGATTTAGAGAAACTGTAAACATCTTTTTTGACAGGGTTTTAGTAATGGATAAGGATGAAAAAATAAGGAAAAATAGGATTAATCTGGTTAAAGATATAATGGATTTATATTTGCTTATAGCAGATTTTTCCAGGCTTATAATGGGGGATAATAATAAAGCTTAAAGAAATTTTTAGTATGGGTAAAATTTAACTTGTTTTTAATCTATTGATATTTTTACATATACCTTTATTTATTGATAAATTTCTGGTTATCTTTATTATATTATATAATTAGCTTGTAGTGTATAATTTACCAGAATAAACCAAAGGATATTACTATGTTATAACTACTTAGATGATAGCAGATGTAGATTATTGAAAAACGCAGTGAATCTAAAAGTAATTATCAAAAACTAATTAAGTATGAAGTATTATTGAAATGACATAAAAAAGTGGTATGAAGAATAAAATTGGCAAAAAGTTTAATAGAAAGGAATGAATAAAAAAATGGCTTCTAAAAAATATGTATACTTTTTTGGGGAAGGTACTAAAGAGATGAAAAAACTTTTGGGTGGAAAGGGTGCAAATCTTTCAGAAATGACAAATATCGGTCTCCCTGTACCGTCTGGATTTACTATTACAACTGAGGTTTGTAATCTGTTTTATGATTTAGGTGAAAGGTATCCTGAAGGTTTAGATGATCAGATTGATGAGAACTTAAAAAAGTTAGAAGAGAAAATGGAGTTGTCATTTGAAGACAAGAAGAACCCACTTTTGGTTTCAGTTAGATCTGGCGCTGCTATTTCTATGCCTGGTATGATGGATACTGTGCTAAATCTGGGCTTAAATGATAAAACAGTAGAAAGTTTAATAGAAAAAACAAACAATAAGAGATTTGGGTGGGATTCTTACAGAAGATTTATTCAGATGTTTGGTGATGTTGTAATGGGTGTAGAACATGAAAAGTTTGAAAAATCTATACAGGCAAAAAAGGATAAGAAGGGTGTAAAAATTGATACGCAGCTTACAGCAGATGACCTGAAGGAGTTAGTAGAAGATTATAAAAAAATAATCAAAGAGGAAAAAGGTAGAAGCTTCCCGCAGAATCCCAGGGAGCAGCTTCAAATGTCAATTGATGCTGTTTTTGGATCCTGGAATAATAGGAGGGCGATAGCATATAGAAATATTCATGATATTCCTCACAGCCTTGGGACTGCTGTAAATGTTCAGGTAATGGTATTTGGTAATATGGGTGAGACATCAGGAACTGGAGTTGCTTTTACACGTAATCCATCGACAGGAGAAAATAAAGTGTATGGGGAATATTTAACAAATGCTCAGGGTGAGGATGTGGTTGCAGGAATTAGAACCCCAAAACCTATTTCCAAATTAAAGGATGAAATGCCCAGTATTTATAAGCAACTAATTGATATATGCAGGAAATTAGAAGAACATTACAGAGATATACAGGATATGGAATTTACTATTCAAAAAGGAAATCTATATATGTTGCAGACCAGAACAGGGAAGAGAACTGCACCAGCTGCTCTACAGATAGCAGTGGATATGGTAAATGATGGATTTATAGATACAAAAACTGCTGTAATGAGAGTAGAACCTGAGCAGCTGGATCAGCTGCTTCATAAACAGCTTGACTGGAAAGCAAAAGAAAATGGGCAGTTAATCGGCAAGGGGCTGCCAGCGTCTCCAGGGGCAGCAGTAGGTAGAGTAGTTTTTGACGCTGACTCTGCAGTTGAAGAATCAAAAAATGGAAAAGTAATTTTAGTAAGGACCGAAACGTCACCTGAAGATATCCAGGGTATGGCAGTGGCTCAGGGAATACTGACTGCAAGAGGTGGAATGACTTCCCATGCAGCAGTTGTAGCAAGAGGTATGGGCAAATGCTGTGTTGCTGGATGTGAAGATATAAAAGTATTTGAAGATAAGCAATATTTTGAAGTTAACACTAAAAAAATTAACAAGGGAGATTGGATTACTCTTGACGGTTCAGTAGGAGAAGTATTTTTAGGTAAAATTTCAGTAGTAGATCCTGAGATGACAGGAAATTTTGAAATTTTTATGGATTGGATGGATAATTATAAAAAAATTGGGGTAAGAGCAAATGCAGATACACCAAAGGATTCTGAAGTTGCTCGAAAATTTGGAGCAGAAGGTATTGGTCTCTGTAGAACAGAGCATATGTTCTTTAAAAGTGATAGGATTAAAGCTGTTAGAAAGATGATAGTAGCTGGTAGTGAAGAAGAAAGAAGAAAAGCTTTAATGAAGCTTCTTCCTATGCAGAGGGAGGATTTTGTTGAAATATTTAAAGTTATGAAAGATCTACCTGTGACTATCAGGCTTCTTGATCCACCATTGCATGAGTTTTTACCCACGGAAGATGAAGATATTAAAGAAATTGCAAATGAGCTTGGTATAGAATTTGTTGAGCTTAAAGCAACTATAAATGCTCTTCATGAAATAAATCCAATGTTAGGGCATAGAGGATGCAGACTTTCCATTACATATCCTGAAATCCTTGAGATGCAGACAAGAGCAATATTTGAAGCTGCTGCAGAACTAACAAAAGAAGGATATAAAATTATACCTGAGGTTATGATACCTCTAGTTGGTATTGTAAAAGAAATAAAAGTATTAAAAGAGCAGATAGTTATTATTGCTGATCAGGTAATGAAGAAAAGTGGTGTAAAATTTGACTATAAGGTTGGAACAATGATTGAAGTTCCAAGAGCTTGTATTACTGCTGATGAAATTGCTACTGAAGCTGAATTTTTTAGTTTTGGAACCAATGATTTAACTCAGCTTACATTTGGTTTTTCTAGAGATGACGCTGGTAAGTTCCTGCCTGATTATATAGAAAAAGGAATACTGGAAAAAGACCCATTTGCGACAATAGATAAAAAAGGTGTTGGGAAATTAGTAGAAATTGCAGTTGAGAAGGGTAGAAAAACAAGAGAAGATATTAAAATTGGGATTTGTGGTGAACACGGGGGAGATCCAGATTCTGTAGAGTTTTGTCATAAGATTGGTTTAGATTATGTTAGCTGTTCACCGTACAGGATACCTATAGCAAAAATGGCAGCGGCACAAGCTGTGATAAAAGAAAAAGAGATGGAATAAACTGTTTATTTGTTTAAGTCAGGTCTTTAGATCTTTAGTATTTTTAATCTTAAAGGTAACACTCATACGTATACTTAAATTTGAATATCGCATACTGGTAAAAACTTATATCACGGAGATTTAAAGAATTATTTATTTTAGAGAAGTAAGATATAGTGTAAAATAACTAATGCAAATGTAAGAGAATAAATATAAATATAAGAAAAATATGAATAGGAGTTTAAAAGAAGGCGAAGTAGATGAGCTAAAAACGAGGGCAGATATATATAGTATTGTTTCAAGTTATGTAAGTCTGAAAAGAACCGGAAAAAATTTTGTAGGTCTTTGCCCTTTTCATAAAGAAAAGACTCCCTCGTTTACAGTAGATCCAATCAAGCAATTTTATCATTGTTTTGGCTGCGGAGAAGGTGGTGATGTAATAAGTTTTATAATGAAAATAGAGAATATGCAGTTTTTGGAAGCAGTAGAATTTTTAGCTAATAAAGTAGGTTACAATTTAAGTTACGTCTACAACAGTTCAACCGAATCAAGGGAGAAAAAAAATAAGCTACTGGAATTAAGTGAGCTTGCTAAAAAATATTACAATTATATATTATTTAAGAGTAAGAAAAGTGTTCCTGCCCTGGATTATTTAAAAAAAAGAAAGTTTGAAAAACCAATAATAGAACAATTTGAGGTTGGGTTTAGCCTGGATAGCTGGGATAATTTCTCAAATTTTGCAAAAAAAAGAGGATACGGCTGCGAAGAAATTTTAGAATGCGGACTTGCTATTAAAAGCAGGACAGGTAGAAATGGAATATATGATAGGTTTAGGGGAAGAATAATGTTTCCTATAAAAGATGTTGTTGGTAAAACAGTAGGATTTGGGGGAAGGATCATCCCTGATGCCAATAAAGATAAAGAGCAAACCGCAAAGTACATAAATACTCCAGAAACCAAGCTTTATTCTAAAAGTAAGAATGTATATGGAATTTTTGAAGCTAAAAGTTACATTATTGATGAAGACAGGGTATTTATAGTTGAGGGATATACAGATGTGATGGCACTGAATCAATATGGGATAAAAAATGTTGTAGCCAGTTTAGGAACTGCTCTTACTTCAGGTCAAATTAAACTTTTAGGAAGATTTACTAAAAATATCGTACTTGTATTTGATAGTGATGAAGCAGGGAGAAGCGCTTCTCTTAAAGGAATGGAAAGACTAAAAGAATATAACGAAAGGCTGGATTTATATCATGAAAACAATATGAATATTAGTGTATCTATACTGGAGGAAGGCTATGACCCTGCAGATTTTATAATGAAAAGAGGTAAAAAGAGTTTTATTGAGAGAATTGAAAATTCTGTAAGTATAATAGATTTTACTATTGATGTGATACTGAGGAAATATAATATTTCTAATCTTTACGAAAAACTAAAAGCAAGTGACGAACTATTGCGATTTATATCTGCCCTATCATCAAGGATTGTGCAGGAAGAATGTATAAAAAAAATAGCATTGAAATTAAATCTTAGGGAGAGTTTATTACTTGAGGAGATGCTAAAAAAGTCTTATGCTTATAAAAATAGAATGGCAAACTGGAGTAGAAGTTATAGAGTTGACAGTGGTAAAACTCAACAGGAAAATATTCCACCACCAAAAAGAATAGAGATAGAAGCATTAACGCTTATAGTAAATGGAATTGGAAATTCAGCTGGCGATTTACTAAATTTAGGCTCAGAGTACTTTAGATTTGATGATACCAGGAAACTTTATCTGATAGCAAAAAATAAAATTGATAAAGAAATGGCAGAAGGTAAAAAGATAGATTTTCCTTTAGAAATTTCGCCAGAGGAGATAGAAGATGAAGACACAAAGAAGTTGTATAATTATGTATTTTTCAACAAGAAATATTATAAGAATGGGGATAAAGTTTATCTGGAAGTATTGAATAACTTAAAAAGAATTTATATTTCAGGAGTAATTGAAGATATTAGAAAACAAATGTTAGAACTTGAGAATAATCAAAAGAGAATGAGTTTAGTACGAAACAAAAACGGAGAAAGTGAGTTAAAAAAAGAGGAATTAGAAAATAGAATTGATAAGCTAAATCGAAAAATAAATGAGCTTGAAAAAGAAAAGAGGATGTTAAGTATTTCTGGTTAAAGATGGTAATATCTAATATCCCTAAAGTATATTTAAGTATGTTGATTTTTATGTAATATTTTGTAAAATAACTTTCCTAAGCTGATATATTTTTTTGGAGAATATTGATTTGTGATTGTTTGTAGGATATGTAATAAGGTATATAATATAATAGGTAATATTTACAATCTGATGATTTGTAATAATTTTTTAATAAATTTTGGGGTGATCCAAGTATGAAAAAGGGGTCTGAATTTAAATTAGAAGAAGTAAAAGAACTGATAAATAAAGGTAAGGAAGAAGGTATATTAACTACTGAAGAAGTTGGGGATATGCTTTCGGATATAGATTTAAGTAAAGAGCAAATAGAAAATATATATGATATCATACAAAATTTAGGAATAGAGATTGTAAGTGAGGAAGATGAAGATATTGATAATATAATTAATAAGAAAAAGCAGGAAGATATTTTAAAAAGGAAGTTGAATTTTAATATAAAATCTCTTACTAATGACCCGGTGAGAATGTACCTTAAAGAAATTGGCAAGGTTAGGTTGCTTATTGCTATGGAGGAAGTCCAGCTTGCTAAAAAAATTGAAAAAGGGGATATGAATGCTAAAAGAAAGCTTGTTGAAGCGAACTTGAGGCTTGTAGTAAGTATTGCTAAAAAATATGTTGGCAGAGGAATGCTGTTTTTAGATCTTATTCAGGAAGGAAATCTCGGACTTATAAGAGCAGTGGAAAAATTTGATTATAAAAAAGGTTATAAATTTTCTACTTATGCAACATGGTGGATAAGACAGGCTATAACAAGAGCAATAGCAGATCAGGCGAGAACTATTAGAATTCCGGTACATATGGTGGAGACTATTAATAAGTTGATAAGAACTCAAAGGCAGCTGCTGCAAGAGCTTGGGAGAGAGCCAACTCCAGAGGAAATAGCAAAAAAGATGCATTTTACTCCTGAAAAGGTAAGAGAAGTTATGAAAATATCTCAGGCGCCAGTGTCACTTGAGACACCTATTGGAGAAGAAGAAGATAGTCATCTTGGAGACTTTATTGAGGATTCAGAAGTTGAGGCACCATCAGATGCTGCGTCTTTTACTATGCTTCAGGAGCAGCTTCAGGAAGTGTTAAATACTTTAAACAAAAGAGAAAGAAAGGTAATTCAGCTTAGGTTTGGACTGCAGGATGGTCATCCAAGAACATTAGAAGAAGTTGGTAGGGAATTTGGAGTAACCAGGGAAAGAATAAGACAAATAGAGTCTAAAACTTTAGGTAAGCTCAGACATCCAAAAAAGAGTGGAGTTTTGAGAGATTTTCTAGAAACTTAAATATTAAATTCCCCGGTAGCTCAATGGTAGAGCATTCGGCTGTTAACCGAAGGGTTGTAGGTTCAAGTCCTACCCGGGGAGCCATTCTAATACATCTTTTAAAATATTTATTAAAGGGGGGGTAGTCGGTTAGCTCCACTTAACGGGCAATCATTCTACTCGTACGGCAATTATTATGGTTAAAACAGGCTCAATCTCCCACCTTCAGTAGATATAGTAGCGTTTTCAGGAATCCACGCTCCACGGGTGGAGCTAACCGACTACCCCCCTTTATTAATTATTATATTTATAAATTATTTATGGTTTGAATCCTGCCTCCCCAGAGATAATACAAAGTTCGAACTAAAATCTTATAGATCCTCCATAATTTTCACTCTAATATTGACACCTGATACGTAATAGGTTACAATGCTATCAATGATTAAGTCGTTTAAACATAAGGGACTAGAAGAATTTTTCTTTAATGATACAAAAAAGGGTATCATTCCTGGTCATGCATCTAAATTGGCCAGAATATTAGATCGTCTGGATGCTTCATTAACTGTTAAAGATATGAATCTTCCAGGATTTAATCTCCATAGACTATCAGGAAAGGAAAAAAGTATCTGGTCTGTATGTGTAAGCGGGAATTGGAGAGTAACTTTTTATTTTAAACAAGGCGATGCTTATATTGTTGACTACCGTGACTATCACTAGGAGGAAAAAATGTTAATTAAAAGAAAGCCAGTTCATCCGGGAAATCTTTTCAAAGAGGAAGTGTTAATTCCTTTAGGACTTACCGTTACTCAAGCAGCTTCAGATCTTGGGGTGTCCAGAAAAGCCTTATCGGAGTTTTTAAATGGTCATTCTTCCTTAAGCCCTGAAATGGCAATAAGAATAGGAAAGGCGACTAAGACATCCCCAGAGAGCTGGCTCAATATGCAAACTAAATTAGATCTATGGAAAGTAGAGCAAAAAAATCCTGAAGTTATTCCTTTTCCAGTTAAAACCAGTGATGGAGAAAATAAAGAAAAGCGAAAGAGTGCAATAATATAGGATATATATACTTATAGTTTTTTATTTATACTTCCTATAGTGAAGTTAGAACTTTGCTTTAAAAATTTTGGATTTTTCAAATATATAATTTTAAGTTTGCAATCTCAAACAAGAATCCGGTGTAATCTGTTATCAACATTGACCAGTCCGGGGAGCCAATTTTGACGATTCGAACTCCCGGTTCTTCGCCACTAATGTAGCAACTAGCCCCTAGCAACATAAAGCGTTTACTCTTAATTTTATATTGACTAAAGGTATATATAAGGTATAATAATTATACCATGGAATTTGAGTTTGATCATAAAAAAAGTGAAAGCAATAAGCGGAAACACGGTATTGATTTTTATGAAGCTCAAAAGTTATGGGACGATACAGACTTTATTGAGATTCCAGTAAAAACCAGTGATGAACCAAGATTTATAGTAATCGGAAAGATTTCAGGAAAGTATTGGTCGGGAGTTATTACATATCGTAATGAAAAGATAAGAATTATTTCAGTACGGAGGGCCAGGAAGGAGGAGGTTGATATATATGAAAGCTCGTGAGTTTGATAAGAAATTTGATGGAAACAAAAATATTTCAAAATACCTTGATATATCAAAAGTGAGAAGACCAGGACAGGAACAAAGGAGAGTCAATGTAGACTTCCCTTTATGGATGATCGATTTATTGGATAAAGAGGCAAAACGGTTAGGTGTACCACGGCAGTCCATTGTCAAAGTCTGGATAGCAGAGCGTCTTGAAAAGGTATCTTGAAAATATCTGATGCTAAATTTTTCAATATATTAGATAAAATAATTAGCAAAATAAAATTTTCACTTAAAAACAGTGTAATTTGTTATCAACATTGACCAGCCCGGGGAGCCAACTTAATACTTATTTAAATACTTATATCTATGCATTTATTAATAAGTTATTTGAGGTTCGAATCCTCTATCCCCAATAATTCAAGTTTCGAACTTGACATAATCCTGACCACAGTGGCCAGCCAATTACATATCTTATGTTTATCCCAATAACTACTACTAATTTGTAATAAAAGTAATATAATAATTTTTAGAGATCACAATTAAATATATATATTAATTAGTTTCAGA
>Ga0209121_10001411_pt1 | contig 25236 bp, 25 predicted proteins | sample Cruoilmetagenom3_FD_187292 | JGI IMG/M metagenome (GOLD analysis project Ga0209121, IMG submission 187292) | Oil polluted marine microbial communities from Coal Oil Point, Santa Barbara, California, USA - Sample 3 (SPAdes) (version 2) | ecosystem: Environmental > Aquatic > Marine > Oil seeps ... | reverse complement strand
CAAATTACTGAATTATGCGATATACACGTTGAATTATTCAAAGACACATTGGAGGAAAAGGAACGTCCAGAAACGATTTCAGGGCACCCAATTCACACTTATATGGAAGAAAATAAGATAGCAATGGATTTAATTCAGAAAATACGTTCTGCAGCCGATGAGAATAAATTAGAATTGTTAAAAGAATTAGCAAAGATAGAGATTCATTATACTCGCATTGAGAATCAGCTTTTTCCAATACTAGAGAATTTGGGCATTTCTGGGCCACCTCAGGTATTATGGGCAGTTCACGACGAAATACGTGCTGGCTTTAAAGAAAATAAGCTTGAAGATATCGAAGAGCTCATAGAAAAAGTTGACGAGATGGTATACAAAGAAGAGCATATTTTATTTCCAATGGCACTTGAAAAATTCAAAGAATCGGATTGGGTCCGTGTCAAACAAGGCGAAGAAGAGATTGGTTACGTTTGGGTACGTCCTGGAAATAAATGGAAACCAGTAACGCCTGATGACATTCATGCCCCTGAGATCAAGTTAGAATCCTCGAATTTGCTTGATTTAGATACGGGTAAGTTATCTCTAGAGCAAATTAACCTGATGTTAAAACATTTGCCTATCGATGTTTCGTTTGTTGATGTTAACGACGAAGTAAAATATTATTCTGCAACTGACGACAGAATATTTCCCAGGAGCCCAGCGGTCATAGGACGAAAGGTTGAGAAATGCCACCCCCCCAAATCCGTGCATATTGTAAAAGATATTGTAGCGAAGTTCAAAAGCGGGGAAAAGAACGTGGCCGAATTTTGGATACAACTCGGCGATAAATTTGTAAACATTCGATATTTTGCAGTAAGAGACACCCAAGAAAAATACATCGGTACATTAGAAGTATCGCAAGACGTTACTCACATTAAATCACTAGAAGGAGAACGACGCTTAGTCCAATGGGGAGATTAACTCTTACTTAAAATAAATTTTTTTAATTTTCTCTGATTTTTCGCTTAAATTTTTTACGAATTAGACACTTCCTTCCCGCAATATGGACATATTTTTGCGTTGTAATCGATCTCTTTCTCGCAAAATGGGCAATTTACTTTTAAACCCCTACGCAATAAGACGCTCGTTCCAGTAGATAAATCGTTGAGGAAATCCTCAACTGTATCTTGATTAACGATCAAGTAGTCCCCATCTATTAAGAATTTAAATCGTTTTGCCCATTGAAACACCTTTTCCGTAAAAGTCTTTTCGTCCATATCTAACGCAATACGCATCATATCAAACCTTAGTCGATTTGAGACTTCCATCATCGATTTGACCCGTTCGATCCGTTCCTTGTCTTCTTTTTCTAATCGAATTTGCTCTGATGTTTTATATATCTTCGCTTGGTTAATAATTTCAAACAATTTTTCCGTTTTTGATTTATCTTTTACGTACAAACCCAATTGTTTTTTAAGCGCTATGTACGAATAAATTTTGTTTTGATTCGTTTGAATCTTTACAGATGGACCCAAATCGGTATCACCTTTCGTAATACTCAGAATATTCAATATAGCAATTTGGTACGTCGTTTTCTCGTTAAATGGCTTAAAATATAAATAATTTTCGTTTAAAAAAATAATCCCTTTTAGCGTTTCAGGTGCAGAATTTTCACCAATGGAAACATCGTCCATAAACCCGCCCTTAGTTTCAAATAAAATCGGGCTATCCTTTTTGTATGTAATCCTTGTTAGTTGTCTAAAAAGTTCTCCTGTTGAATTTTTTGACGTAGAAAGCGAACTGTTTTCTTTTTTATGAGGATAAAACGTATAAACGATTCCTTGAACGCTTATCAATTCGATCGTTGGAAGTTTTAATCGATTTCTTGTAGAAAAGTTTTCAATATCGCGTATTCTCAGTTGAAATAATACGTTATCTTTTTCGGATTTAAAAGAAAACTCCTTGTCAGTTAACTTGATGGTCCCTCTGGATTTTTTTGAAACGAGAGCCAAGTATGAAGTCTGCCCAGTGGTAAAGTTACCAAAAGATTCGAAAAGGATTACCATTTCAAGTTCTATAATATAATTTTAGTCATATATAATTTGACATTATACTTATGATTTAAAAATAATATAATAATAAAAAAAAGGGGGAAATTCAAAAACCAATAAAAAGTAAAAATTTTCTCCCAAGAGCATTTTGTGCGTTTCTATTCTTCTGATATTTCCTTTAATATATATTGTTTTTTAATGTGTGTTCTAAATTAACTACTACGTTAATTCTTAATACCGTCTTGATCTAGTATTCTCGCGTGGCCCTCTTTCGACAATAGTTAAGTCAGTTGCTTGAGGTCCTTTCTGTCCCTCTGTGATTTCAAATTCTACGATATCTCCTTCATAGATAATTTTAAATTCGTCATCATCTCCTTTGATTGCTGAGAAGTGAACGAAAATATCACCTGAACCATCTTCACGAGTTATAAATCCAAAGCCTTTGCGGCTGTCAAACCATTTAACTGTTCCTTTTACCATTTTTAATAACCTAATAAAACAATTAGAGTACACATCTATATCTGTACTCTTCACTTAAGAAGTAGATATCATTTATAATAAATTTTGTTAAATTTTGTCAACTGAATTTTAAAATTATAAAAGTGAGATTTGATTTTATTAAATATTATGTCGTTTGCTGATGTAAATGGAACATCGCTTTTTTACGAAGTTAATGGAGATGGATACCCTCTTGTATTACTTCATGGTTTTGGCGCAAAAAAGGAAGTTTGGATGGCTCAAGTTGGTGCTTTATCAAAAAATTTTAAGGTTATCACTTACGATTGCCGTAGCTCTGGAAAATCAGAACGCCCTAAAGATCCTTATACGATGGATACATTAGTTGAGGATTTAAAAGGTTTATTGGATTTTCTAAAAATAGAAAAAGCTAATATAATGGGGCAGTCTATGGGAGGTTGGGTGACTCAAAATTTTGCGTTAAAATACCCAGAGCGTGCTAATAAATTGATTTTAGTTGGGACTAATCATAAGGGAGCCGGTATTCATATAATGGAAGGAAGTATGAGTAACTTTTTTGAACTTCGGAAGGAAAATAAAGAGCAAGCTTTTTGGGACTATTGCAAATTAACACATTATCGGGCGTTTATAAAAGAAATGAAAGCAGACCCTAAAAAGAAATTTCATGGATTGTGGTCCGCAGAGGATTTAATCAAAGAGACTACGGAAGATCAAATGACCCCCCACGATTATAAGCTTTTAGCGGATGCGATTGATGCGCACGATACAACGGATAAACTCTCCCAAATTCCTCATCCAACTTTGTTAATCGCAGCTTCCAACGATAAATTGTCTCCAAAATTGGTAATGGACGAGTTAAACGAAAAACTTCCAAATAGTAGAATAGAAGTTTTTGATAAAGCAGGTCATCACGTATTTTTAGAATATGCTCCTCAGGTAAACAAGTTAATTATTGATTTTTTGAATGAATAGGCTTAATAACTTCTTTTTTTTTATTTAATCTTAATTTTTTAAGATTTTTAATTTTTAATAACGATGTTTTTAAAATCTGTTGCAACAATATTATTTAAGCAATAATTCTCCTAATATAATTCTCTTAATAATATATAATAAAGAAAAATAACAAATTATTCGTGGACGACTTTAAATGGCAAATTTGAGCGAATTAACCGTTTCCCTATTGGACCGGTTAGCTAAAGAGTGCGGGATTAAACTTAAAAAAAACACTAAAAAGACAGAGAAAATTGCCACCATAGAAAATGCTGGTATTGAAGAAACATATCTTGAACAACTCATAATTAAATATTTAGCACAAAAATCTATTCCAAGAAAGTCTAGTAAAGACGCGATATCAGAATTGAAAGGAAGAGTTAAATTACTCGAAGAACAAGTTAGGTTTTTAATGTCAGAAATAAGCGTGTCCAAAGTTTCTCTAACGAAAAAAGACGATCGCGATATTATTACCGTTACGACTGATTTAGCTGATATTAAGAAATTTATTAAATCTATTATTTCGCCTGGAGAATCTATTACGATCGACGAGTTGATAGAAATAAAAGAGATTCAAAAAATACCTTTAATCGCGTTAAAGCATTCTATTTACGACTTGATTGAGGAAGGCATATTTAATGGCGTGCAGGGTAATTCTAGGCAAAAAATCGGGGGAAAAATTGGTACTTTAATCCGAAAGTAAATTTTTACTTTACTTGATAATATTTATTTTTTGCCTTATATAAAATAAGAATGTAAAAGTTGCACCTTTTTTTTTATAATCTAAAGAGCTTTCTTTATTAAACATTTTATTCAAAACGATTACAAATGGATTTAAATAACGAACAAATTAGAAGATATTCGCGTCAAATAGTTTTAAAGGAAGTTGGAGGAATTGGGCAAAAAAAATTGTCATGATATAATATAAGATAAATACGAATTTAACTTGATATTTGCATTCAAGCGAGAAGTATGATTTATAAGATATTATCGCTATTTGAACTACTTTTAATGATGCAAAATTCATCACTTCCCTAAAGGAATGTGTTTTCTTTTGCGAAAAATGATAAATAAGAAAACACTATATAAATAAGAAATAGCACTAAATAATCATTAAAAAAAAAGTGATTTTACTAATATGGTTGTTTTTACTTTTGTTGTGTGCGCGGAACCTTATAAATTTGAAGCGATAGATACGATGCTTAACTTAGGAGAGGCAATCTTAAAGAAAGGGCATCAAATTTTAGGTATTTTTTTCTACGGCAGTGGCGTGTATAACGTCAAACGTGAAATAAATATAAGCTCAAATATGAGGAATATACCCGAACACCTTGAGAATTTCATAAAGAAGAATAACCTAAATCTATCTGTCTGTAGTACCTGGGTTAACTTCACGGGGCTAAAGTCCGACGATTTTATTGAGGAAGCGCGCCAAGTGGGATTGGGTGGATTGTCTGAGTGGATGGCAGAATCCGATAGAGTTGTAGTATTTGGTCCGGGGGTGTAAATTAATGGCTAAATCTGTGGTAATTTTGTGCGAAGATTCTCCCATTGGTAAGAACTCAGCTGTCGAAGCAATCCGTATGGCTGCTGGAATTATGGCAGTGGGTGATCTAGACGATTGTAAGATTGTATTTATCGGCGATTCGGTTTATTTTTTAAGTAAGAATTTTGATCCTGAGAAAGTCCGCATGGAAACTTCATCGAGCATTTTTAGAATGATGGAACTATCTGACTTCGAGGTTTACGCGTTAGACTCCGCCTTAGAAATAGCCGATATTGAGCCTTCCGATTTGATAGATTTTGACAATGTAAAAATTGCGAGCTGGAAGGAGATTTCAGCGTTTATTTTAGAAGCAGATGTGTTTTATAGGTATTAGGGTGGTGAAATCATGGTAATACAGATGGAAGATATAAAAAAATTGGTGTACCTTTTTGGATTTAGTACGAGAAAAAGTACGTCCATAGATAATCTATATAATATTGTAAAGGAACAGACTAAAGATAATGCAGATGTCGCTGTTGTTTTAATCCACAACGGAGTTATAGGGGCCTCTAAAAAGGGAGTGATGCCTACTTCTTTAAATTTATTGTTAAATCTGCCCATGACAGTATTTGCGATGACACCCGATCTTCTAGCCCGAGGGATCGACCCAGACTCAGTTGACACAAGAATAACATGTATTGAATACGATGTTCTCGTCGATATTTTAGCGAAAACTCCAAAGATAGCTTCGTGGATGTAACGACTTATTTAATATAAACGAGTCAAGAAATTAAAATAATTTTTTTTCATATACTTTTATTAATTCACAAGTTCTATCATAATTATACTTTCAAACAGTTTAGAATGTAATGTCAAAAGTAAAGGATGCGTATAAGGAAATAGAAGGAATAATCGGTTCCGATTTTATATCAGACAAGGACTTTATGAAAGCGGCCTATTCCCGAAATGTTGACCCGGCGTTTCCAGATAGATGGGCAGACATTATAGTTAGGCCAGAATCATCTGAAGAAGTCTCTGAAATCGTGAGAATCGCTAATAAATACAGAATTCCAATGGTTCCGAGAGGTGGTGGCGCAGATCTCGTAGGGGGATCCGTTAGCGAAGGTGGTATTCTAATTGATCTTACGCGAATGAATAGAATTATTGAAATAAACGAAAAGGATTATTATTGCGAGGTAGAATGCGGAATCACATGGGGTGCGTTGCTTTCGGAATTACAAAAACAAGGTTTAACAACAGGAGTACTCGGTCCGGGGAGTGGCTATTCAGCAACTATTGGAGGGGGTCTTTCTAATAGTACTGCTGGTTTCGGGTCCACAAAATACGGTGTTATTCCTGACATTTGTTTAGGTGTCGAAGTAGTTTTACCAAATCCACAAGGAACGATAATTAGGACAGGAGCGGCGGCTAATAAATACGCAGAGCCATTTTGTAGGTACGGCGTTGCTCCCGATTTTACGGGATTATTTATGGGGGATGTAGGAACTATGGGTATTAAGACTAAAGCTTTCCTACGATTGCATCCCGAGACGCCGTTTAAGGCGCAACGATATTATATGTTAAAAAAGAACGATTATAATAAAGTTTCTGAGCTCATGTATAAATTACGGAAAGAAATACGAGACGGATTACACGATGTACTTGTAATTCCTATTGTTGTAGTTCAATTAATGGCAGGTATGGTGGAAAATAAACCCGTCAAAAGACCGAGATTAAAAGGACCTGTTTTTTCGATATTAGTGGAATCTACAGATGAGCGAGTGCTAGATGTTTACCTTGAACAAATTGAAAATCTTATGAAAGACGATGCTCGACCGTTTGAATGGCAAGAAATTGACCCAGAAGCGCCTCTATCCAAAGATTGGGAATTTAATTTAAAATATGCTTATCATTACTTTAATAAATTTATATCGGTTGCCCCGCCGAAAATTTCGTGTACCACTTGTCATAAAGTTCCGATTTCTGCTTTACATAAAGTAGCTAATTTAAGCGATCAATTTGATATTAACTACCGGGGTGAATATCCACCACAAAGTGTTGCATTATTTGCAACGGTTATATTTCTTTTACCTAACGGTAATTGTGTAGTTGTAGGCGGATTCAATGCCGACAATATAGATGAACAACGCGAGAAATCCATGAAAATGTGGCACAAAAAGCTACGCTTTCAAGTTCGATATGGAGGAGTGCATTATTGGCTTGGAGAAGCAATTTCTCAATCTATAGTTGAGGCTAACGCCTATACGCCTGAATTTATTCAATTTTTCAAAGATATGAAAAAAGCTGTAGATCCAAATTACTTGCTAAGTCCTAAAAAGTTTCACATGTATAGTTATGACCACGATTTATCAGAACATTTTGTAAAAGAGGAAAAGAAGGTGATTTAAAATTAGTTTTAAGCGTTCAATAAAAGATATAGAAGAGAGAAAAGAAAGGTTAAGGACGAGCGTATTTAAAAGTGCTGAAATGATAACCGTTTTATGGGAAACTAAACCTGAGGTAGTCAAAAAGATTTTACCCCCTCCTTTAAAGCCTGTTAGTAGACCCGTAGTTATGTCGTTTATAGCAAATTACCCTAGTACCAATCAAGGATTACCGTATTTTGAAGGTGCTTTGACGTTAAGATGTGAACATAATGGCTTACAGGGAAATTATTACTTAGCTATGCCCGTTGACGACGATCGCGCGATGATTGGAGGGCGCGAGATTTTTGGATTCCCTAAAAAAATGGCTAAAATCCATTTTCATCGAAAGGATAAAGAAGTCGAAGCTTGGTCTGAACGGCTTGGAGTTAAGAATATTGAAATTAAAGTAAACTTAACTGGTAAATTCAACGATAGCGAAACACCAAGTATCATAAAAGAGTTGGCTCTTCTTCCGGGAAGAAAGAAAAATACGATTAATTATAACTTTAAGTACTTTCCAGCACCTAATAAAAAGGGTTTTGATTACGATCCGTGGTTAGTTAAGCAGGAAACTTCGGTTAGTCCAAAATCAATGGAAATGGGTGTAGCTGAAATAAAGTTAAACTCAACTGCGCACGATCCATGGGCTGAAGTTGAAGTTGTAAAGGTATTAGGCGCGTTATATCTTAAAACAGACAATATTATGCTTCCTGGAGAGGTTGTTGCTAAAGTAGATCAAGGAGATTTTTTACCCTATTCGTTTCTCAAATGGGATTGGTATTAGTTATATTACAAATTTATTATTTGTTAATATTGAATCATGTCTAAAATTGATAATGTATACAAAGAAATTGAAATAGCGGTTGGAACAGATTATATCACCGGTAAAGACTTCATGAAAGCTGCCTATTCTAGAAATGTTGATCCTGCCTTTCCAGATAGATGGGCGGATATTATAGTTAGACCAGAAACTACGGAAGAAGTCTCTGAAATCGTAAAAATTGCTAATAAATACAAAATTCCTATAGTTCCGAGAGGGGGTGGCGCAGATCTCGTAGGGGGATCCGTAAGCGAAGGGGGAATCCTTATAGATCTTACGCGAATGAATAAAATAATTGAAATAAACGAAAAGGATTTCTATTGTGAAGTTGAATGTGGAGTAACCTGGGGGGCTTTATTATCAGAACTATATAAAAAAGATTTAACGACAGGTGTTCTTGGTCCCGGAAGTGGGTTCTCAGCCACAATTGGAGGAGGTCTTTCTAATAGCACTGCTGGTTTTGGGTCCAGTAAATATGGTTTAGTTCCAGACATTTGCTTAGGTGTTGAGGTGGTATTGCCAAATTCACAAGGAACGATAATTTGGACTGGGGCCGCAGCTAATAAGTACGCAAAACCTTTTTGTAGGTACGGCGTTGCTCCAGATTTTACGGGGCTATTTATGGGAGATGCCGGGACTATGGGCATTAAAACTAAATGTTCTTTAAGATTATTCCCTAATTCGCCTTATAAGATACAGAAAAATTACATTCTTAAAAAAAACGATTATAATAAAGTTTTCGAGTTAATGTATAAACTACAAAAAGAAGTTAAAGACGGAATACACGATCTTTATATAAACCCACGAGTAGTTGTCCAACTTTTGGCTTCTCTAGCTAAAATTCGACCACCAAAAAGGGCTAAACTTAGTGGACCCGTCTTTATGTTTATACTCGAAGCATTCGATGAAAGAGTTTTGGAGGTCTATATTGAACAAGTAAATAAAATAATGACCAACGATAATATTGCGAGACCTTTTGAATGGCAAGAAATTGACCTAGAAGAACCTCTATCCAAAGATTGGAAGTTTGATTTTAAATTTCCTTATAGTTATTTTAATAAATTTATCGCATTAGCTCCTCCTAAGATATCATGTACAACCTGTAATAAAGTACCAATATCGTCAATAGAAGATAAGAAAAAAGCAAATGAGTTGTTTGATAACGAAAATAAAGGAAATTTTCCAACTCAAAGTTTTTCGTTATTTGCTAGATCAATCCATTTATTACCAAATGGTCATTGTGTATTTGCTGGTGGTTTTAATGCCGAAAATTCAGATGCACAGCGTGAACTTGTGATGGATGTTTGGCATAAAAAGGTAAGATCTCAAGTCCGATATGGGGGGATACATTATTGGTTAGGGGAATCAATATCTCAATCAATAGTGGAAGCAGATGCGTATACTCCCGAATTTTTACAATTTTTTAAGGACATTAAAAGGGTAGTAGACCCTAATTATTTGTTAAGCCCTAAAAAGTTTCATATGTATAGTTACGATAATGATATTAGACAAAATATTATTAAAAGTGAATAGTAGATGGAAATAAGATGACTGAAATAAACCCTAATGAAAAGTATAAACATTTAAGTAAAATTGGTCCGATGCTCTTACAATGTATAAGTTGCGGAGATTGTCGAGAAGCTACGGATTATACTTCAGATCCCCAAAAATGGGGCGTTTGCGTGGTAAGAGATCATACCTCTGGGTTTGAGCCTTTCTTTGGGAGAGGAAAAATGCAGATAATTCGCTCTCTTTGGCAAGGAAAATTAGAATTAAGTAAAGATATGGCTGAAGTTATATATCAATGTCCTACTTGTAACGCGTGCTCTGAAGCTTGTGCTTATGACATTGATAATGCGGTTATTTACGAGGCGTTGAGAGCAGAATTAATAGATGCTGGCTGTGGTTTAGAAACATACATACCAATGAATCAAGCAATGGTTGATTTATTAAATCCATATCAAAGAAATAACAATGAGAAAAAGAATTGGATGGAAGAAATTGATTTTAAGATAAAAAATGCTTATTCTGAAAAAGCGGATGTTCTCTATTTTGTTGGGTGTACTGCGGCTTTAACTCCAGAAATTCAACCAGTAGCTATTACTACAGCAAAAGTTCTTCATAAACTTGGAGTTGATTTTTCCGTTTTTGGAGAACAAGAAGTGTGTTGCGGGAGCGTAGCAAAGAGAACTGGGGATATAAAAGCATTCAATTCTGTGGCTGCTAAGAATTACGACTTATTCAAAAAAAGTGGAGTTAACACTATAATAACTAGTTGTGCGGGCTGTTACAGGACTTTAAAAGTAGATTACGCTGATATTTTTGAGGACTTAGAAATTAGAGTGCTTCATACAATCGAATTTATAAAATTCTATTTAGATGAAAAAAATTTGATTCTTAAGAATTTAGGAATTAATGTTACTTATCACGACCCCTGTCATACCGGCAGAAATTCTGGCCTTTCACCGCTTTACGAAGAACCAAGAGAGATATTATCAAAAATATCTAATCTAAATGAAATGAAAACGATTAAAGAAAATGCTAATTGTTGTGGAGCTGGTGGAGGTGTAAAGAAAGGATTCCCTGATTTAGCTTTAGAAATCGCAAAGAGTAGGGTTTTAGAAGCGGAGGAAACTGGCGCGGATTATCTTGTAAGCATATGTCCATTTTGTTATAGAAATCTATTGGATGCAATAAATGCATTAAATTCTGATATTAAGATGATAGATCTCATGGAACTAATAGATCAAGCATTGCCATAAAAAATAAATAATCAATCCAGTAATTTTAAATTAAAAATTGAAATAATAATATTAGTAAAAGTCTAATTTGAGGTGAAAATAAAACGAGTTTTTTAAGATCTTCGGGAGGATTTATGACTAATAGAGAAACCGCCGACTTCTACGACGCAGAAATGCTGGCAGTGTATTGGGAGACAAAACCCGAAATAATAAAACGATTGCTGCCACCACCGTTAAAACCTACGAGCGATCCAATTGCCTACGCGTTTGTCGCCTATTATCCTAAAACTAATTTCGGAGTGACATATAACGAAGGCGCTCTTTTTTTAAGTGCAGAATTTGACGGTGTAGAAGGAGGTTATTGTCTATCAATGCCGGTTACAGACGACCAAGCGTTAGTCGCTGGTCGAGAAGTATTTGGATATCCAAAAAAAATGGCAGATATCTATTTTAAACGCGAAAAGAGAATCGTTGAAGGATGGATAGAGCGCCAAGGAACGAGATATTTCGAAGTGAAGGCAAAGCTGAACGGTAGATTAAATGCACCTGATGCTATGGAGCTTTTTACTGGCACAATTGGTGATGGCTCTGAAATTGTATCAATAACATATAATTTTAAGCATTTTCCTTCTCCAGATGGTAAAGGTTTTGATTACAACCCGCGGTTAATAAGAGAAGAGGTTCCATTAAGACCTAAGGAATTAAAACTGGGGAACGCAGAAATTACACTAAGATCATCTGAGAGCGACCCTTGGGGCGAAGTAGAGGTGGAAAGAGTATTAGGAGCAGCATATTTAAAGGGAGATAACTCTATGAAAAAGGGATACGTAGTAGCAGAAGTAGAACAAGAAAAATTCTTTTCGTATTCTTTTCTAAAGTGGGATATCGGTATTTAATTAAATTTAATGAAAATAAATTTTAGACTTACCATCAATTATTAACAAAAATAAAACCAGAGACTTCTTTTTATCCATTTGGTAAGATAATCTAGTAATTAAAAAAACGTTATTTGGGCGATCGATAAAATTGAAATACCAACTTTCGTTATGGAATGGAGGAAATGTCCCCCAATCGTGGCTATATTCGTCCTCATCGGATAAATCAAAACTACCATTGACCTGTTTCTTTTGTTTTTTCTCTTTTGTCATAATACATCCATTCAAAAAATTTTCTCCTAATAAAAACTAGAAATATAGAATGTTATTTAAAAATCTTCATTTATCAATCAAAATAGGAGTAGCTAAAAAATCAATAAATTGTTTTCGAATTTTAAATAATGAATAAATTAAATATTTATTTAATTAAAGATTATACTTAATATACTTAAAAACAAGGTTTTTATATGATATTTGAAATTTTTAACGAAGATTGGGCTCAAACTTTTAGCACTCTTGAAGGAATAATGTGGTTTCTTATTTTTTATTTGATCTTTCTTCTTATAATGGCGATTTTTCTTAAGCTTGCCTTAAATATTTTCAGTAGTGCGAGACACACAGAATTCGGACAAGTCTTTATAACATCATTCATCATAACCATTATTTACGCTCTTACATTTCTGTTTCTGGGTGGATTGTTAGCATGGATCATAGTTTTAATTGCTGCGTGGTTAATAATTAGCGGACGGCACCATGTTGGGTTTTTAGGAGCGATATTGGTTACAGTTATAGCTTTTATTCTCTATATTATTGTTGCTATATTGCTAGAGATACTATTTAGCATTACTCTAATCGTTTTACCATTTTAATCTTTTTTTTTTCTTAAATTAAATGAAAAAACAAATTTAATAATTATAAAAAAAAGGATTTTTTAAGTATTAATCTTTAACTTTAGCTAAATACTTTATTCTCTCGTCAAATATTTTCTCCGTAGATTCAATTTCCCTTACGGCATTTTTAAGGACTGGAATCCAGAAAAAGGGAATAAAAATCCAAAAGAGAATAGAAGTCATCATTCCAATAACAAAGCCGAACATATCTGCGATAATGGTTCCGATTAATGGACCAATCGCTCGACCAATGATGTCAAAGAAATTTGAGGTTGCCAACACAGTTCCACGGTTTTCGGGTAGGTTTAAGTCTACGACTGTGGCGTACCAGTTCCCGTTTACGGCTCCATTTATGAACATTCCAATACTGAATAGTACGATCCAAATTAATAAGCCTGGAAATAAATTCGGAGCGTTAAACGGAATAATTAATGCGGCGAATAGAAATGGAATAGGGGCAATGTTGCCGAATAATGCTAAAAGAACTCTCGCTTTTTTATTGCCTTTTTTAAATTTCCTATCTCCTATATACCCAAACACTACGGTTCCAAGTATGATACTTACGAGGATGATTAAGAAAATTAGCACAGTAAAATCCGCGGTAATTCCGTGATATACTTCCATATATGCGTAAAGTAATGTTAATATAATGCCAGTCGGAATCGTATCTACAAAATTAACAACTAACCAAATGTTAGCTTTCTTTTTAAAAATTATCCTTACATCTGATAGCTTTATCCTATAAGAGTAATCGACAGAATCTATATCAAAGGAGTGATCTTTACCCAAACGAGAAGGTTCTTTAAAAAGCAGAAATAATAGCGATGCCAGAATTCCAACAATGCCAATTACTAGAAAAGGAAATCTCCAATCAGCACTGCCCGCATATGTAGCTAAAGCGCTACCAAAAATAATTCCAAAAAAAGATGCGATCGAGAAAAACGAAAAACCTTTAGAGCGATTCTCACGCGAGACCAAATCCCCCATTAACGAAAAAATGCTTGGAATTAATGCGCCGTATCCTATTCCTGTTACGATAGTTAAGAAGAAAAAAACGGAATAACCAATAATTCCAGTTGGAACAATTATAATGAAAAGCGAAAAGATGGAAAATATTAATGAACCAAAAAACACGATCCATTTTCTAACGATTTTATCGGCCAAATACCCAAAAATTAACATCGTTATTCCAGTAAAAATCATAAAAGAGAAAGTAAGTACTCCAATAGGTGCAGTATCACCCCCAAACCCGAAATAACTTGAAATCACGAGTAAATTCGGCGAAATCATGTTCGATACAGAATTAATTAGCATAATGATCAAAACAAATAGAATAATTGACAATAACGGCATTTTCTTAGAATTATCGTTCATGCTATAAATTTAAACTTCATTCTATAAAAAGATTAAAAAAGACTTTGAAACTTAAATTAATTCACAAAGAATTAGATTGCAATATTTAAATTAGTAATTTTTACTTTCATCAAAGGAAGAGTTTAAAAATATAGATATGCCGATTAAAACTTAACAAAGCTCTCCTTGTTTTTCGTAGCAATCAAAAACACTATCTAAATTTTCGATATAGTTTAGCATAGATGCGTACCATCTGTCTAGTAATTCGCGAGTTTGTACCTTAACTATTTCTAGATCTTTTGCTCCGTAAACATATAGATATCCACGTTTAGTCGTTTCTTCTCTATTCTTTTTTTCGCTGAAATCTTTTAAAGACATTGATTTTCTTTCGATCACATTAACTTCAATTAGAGTTTGGAGGGCTCTTTGAATTGAGCTACGATCTTTTTTGAATATTTCAGTTAATTCCATCGTACTAACATTATCGTGTTTCAATAAATAAGAAAACACAACTGATTCTATAACGTTAAGTCCTAATATACATTTAAACAATTTTCCACTTTTAAAAATCTTTTTCTCTTCTAACATACCTTTTAATTGTTCTGAAATACTTTCCAACGAATCACACCAATAATTATTGTTGTTTAATTTAAAATTTAATAAAATAAAAAATAAAAAATAAATTACGCGAAAGACTTAAGTTTTTCCAAGACTCTGTTCATGTAATCTTCGTTTACTGAGCCAACAATTTTATGTATTACCTTATTATCTTTAATAAATAATGTCGTAGGAATTCCAGTAATTCTGTAATTTTGGGCTATAGAGCCGACTTCGTCAACATTTACTTTAGTAAAGATAAAATCTTGATAGCGCTCCTTTTGAAGTTTTTCGAATATTGGCGCAAACATCATGCAAGGAGCGCACCAAACCGCCCAGAAATCTATTATTATAATCTTATCAGAAAAATCTTGGGTTAATTTATTAAACTCTTCTGGTGAATGAATTTTAACTATTTCTGTTGGCATCGATTGAGCTTTTAACAGCATTTCGGTTTTTCTTAACCGAATCTTTTCTAAATCATGATTTTCTAAATCAGACATTTTTTTTTCCGGTTTTGTGTTGTTTACTAATATGTTTAAAGTGGTGATATAGTGCATCACAATCACATAACTTTATTAATTTATAAAATTTAGCCTTCTATTTAAAGCTCGCGATTATGAAAAAAAAGTCCCAACAAAAGAACGAAAAAACGAAAAATTTTCTAAACTTTTTTTTATATTTGATAAAGATTAACAATATTAGTAGACTATTCTTCTTTTAATAACACTTAAAAGAGCAAATTTATTCTATTTTTCTATAAGTAGATTTCGGAGTAACTTAAGATGAACATCCATTCGCTTTTTATATTAAAAAATACAGGAGTTTGTATTTACAGCAGAAATATCACGAGCGATTTTGATAATATTGAACCTAACTTAATTACGCCCTTTTTTTCAGCGTTATTTTCATTCTCAGCAAATGTTATAGCTAAACAAACTCCGGAAATTCTCGAAATGGGTGGATTTAGAATTATTTTTAAAGTGAAGGGAGAATTTATTTATGCTATTTTAGCGGATTCAAGTGCTAGTTTATTGTTTATTAATTCCCGTTTGGTCAGTATAGTTGATCTTTTTGAAGAATTTTTAGAGAATAACGATGTTGAAGATTACCAAGAAATCGAAAGCACCGAATTTGACTCTAAAATTGATTCAATTATTACCGGAGAAGAGGAATTGATCGATAGTCAACCTTTATATAGAAAAATTATAGATCTCATTAAGAGATTAACTTTAGAAAATGAGATATTAGGAGCTACTTTATTTACGATCAAGGGAAAAGTAATTTTTACTTCTCTTCCTCACAATATATTGTTATCCTCTTTAAAAGAATTAGAAATTAGACATATGGTGGCAAACGAGTTCAAATTGACGTTTGTTAGCTTAGACAATGGACAAAAAATCTTTACGAGAAAAATAAATATTCCGTGGAAGCTCGATCCATTATTGATCGTAGTGTTATTTGAGTCTTCGGTCCCTCTCGGTATGGCTGAACTAAATTTAGATAAATTAGTTAAAACAATCGAAAATATCCTTTAATTTTTTGATTTAATTAGTATTCTATATTAGTGAATTTAAGAGGTTCTATTAAAATTCTATTTAATAATCTTTTTTTTTTATTAATAATTTAAAGATTTAATGAATTACGATATTATTATTATCGGTGCTGGGATTTCCGGAGCTTCATTAGCGTATAAGGCATCAAAGTACGCAAAAACGCTTCTAATTGAATCGCAAGATTACGATCGGGAAATTCCCGTTAGAACAAATATATTTGCAGATCATAATAAACCCTTTATTGACGATGCCTTCTGGAACGACGATTTAATCTTTCCACGACATTTTCTCCAATTAAATTATAAGAGCGATAAATATGATGGCTTTTTGAATTCGAAAGAATTTGGTGCGCCGTTAGGAAAGATTTCACACACAGAAGTATTCATTAAAAAACTTATCGATAAATTTAAAGATCAAGGTGGTACAACGCATTTTAATGAAAAGGTAGCAAAAGTAGTAAAACACAGTGATTATGTTGAGGTTATTAACAATAAAGGAGAATCTTATTCCAGTAAACTTTTAATTTTAGCTACAGGTTCTCGTGGATTTGATTTACAGAAATCGTTAGGTTTTGAAGTTCCTGACTCTTTTATGGGAATATATACTAACACCTACGCTGATGAAAGTTTGCTAGATGAGAATTTTAACTTTCAATATATGTTTCATCTAAACCCTAACATAAGCCCTAATGGACCCTTCTTTTTTAATGTAGGAAAGGGTAGGGTTTCGACAGGATATCTAGGAAATAAAGAATCTCCTGACCAGCTCAAAGAAAAATTAGTTAGAATTCTAAGAAACTATAAGAAAATTCAACCTTTTATGAATGGATTGAAATGGGATGGAAATTTTATAACTGGAGGGATTTCAAAACATCCAATAAGTGCCATGACTAAAGACCGCGTAATTGTCTTAGGCGAAGCCGCAGGAGTGGTTACGGCATTCTTTTACGAAGGACTTTTAGGTGGTTTAGCTAGCGCTGATATCGCAACAAAGCTCATCAAACCGTTATTAGAAAACGATTCAAACTTTTCAAGACCAGAATTAATAACATACGACCAGGAAATTGCTCGAATTTTGTTAAATGGTTATTTTAGAAATGGCGCTGCTTGCGAATTGCTGTTCTACAGTAAAGACTCGTCCGCAAAAACCTTATGGACTACTTATACTAATTTATTAAATACAAATAAAACCGTTAGAAAATATGTGTACGAAGCACATACTATCCAAGATTTATGGAATTACGACACGGATAGAGATAGATACGTTGGAGAGCGCTTATTTGGTGCTCTACCCGGGCTGCAAAAATTGACATTGTGGCCAAAATTTTTGAAAGCTATGTCTAAATAGTGTAAATTATAGAATGTTATGTTTAGAAAGTTATACACAAATTGTGTACAAAAATTATTATTTGTGGCAACAGCACAGAAATTTGGAAAAAAATTCTTATTTTTAAAACAAAATTATTACATTTTGTTTAATAAAAAGAAAGTTAAAAATATTTTGTTATCAAAAAATCTTTATCTTTACAAAACACAAAAAAATACAAAATCGAGCGATTATTTTGGCTACGGATTATAGCGTTTTATGTGTTAGGAGGCTTTGTTAACTCTAATCTAGAAATTGTAAATTATGAAAATTTATTATAAATTAACTGGAAAACCACTTGCTAAAAAAATTAGTCCAAAAGCTATAACTATATTCGATCAAGGAGGTATACCGTTAACATCATCTTCGAACACAGATATATTACAAGGAGGATTATTTGCTGCAATTAATAGTTTTGTAAAAGAATCGTTTCATTCTGAACTTAACCAGCTAAAAATGAGCGGAAACGTTATTATCTTAAAGCGCTCTAAACATCTAATGGGTTCAATAGTTATTAGCGATCAAGATAACATAGATCCTAAAGAAGCTGAAGACTTATTAAACGAATTATTGAGTCACTTAGAGCATATGTGTCCTGAGCTTGCGAGAGAACAATTAGATTCGGGTAAGATTGAGTATTTAGTTGAGCAATACGCCTCAAATATTTTATAGAACTTATTTTTAGAATTTTTTTTCTTGTCTTTTTCTTTACTAATTCATATAATTTAACATGAAAGTGAATTAGATTAAGATTAGCAAATTAAAATTAAATTTATATGAGTAAGAAATTTATTTGTTAGTAAACTTCTCTGATAAGCCTTTTTGAAGTTTTTCTACTGATTTTTTAATATCAGTAATAAAATTGCTAATCTCGTTTCCTATTTCGGGATTTATATTGATTGCTTTCTCGAGGTTTTGAAGCGCCGAATGGTAATCATTTTTATCTAAATAAGCGTATCCCATAAAAAGCCAAGCGAACGCGTAATCTGGGTCGATCTCCGTTGCCTTCTTATAAGCGTCAATTGCGTAATCAAGTTGTTCTTTATGTTTGTACGAATTTCCCATATTATAGTATGCTAATGCGTAAATTGGTTTAAATCCAACTGCTTTTTTATAAGAGTCGATTGCTTTATCGAACTGACTTAATTTTTCGTAACTAAATCCCATATTATTCCATGATTTTGCGTGTTTAGGGTTGAAATTAATAGCTTTCTTAAAATAGTCAATGGCAGTATTGTACTCGTGTCTATCGTTGTTTGCAATACCGATGTAATAGAAAGCGTCAACAAAAGTACTATCTAGTTCTATTGCTTTATTGCAATCTGCGATGGCATTATCATAGCTTTTTCTTTTAATTTCTAATATAGCTTTTTCAATTAATTTCAGCTTGTATTCGTATTTAATGGCAATTAAGTTTTTGAATTCTGGACTTTTTATGGATTCGTTAATTTTAATTGCTCTTTCAAAGTTTTCAAAGGATTCTTTAAAGGTTTCGCTATCTGCTAACTGTACGCCTTGCTCAACTAGTAGCTTGATTTCAGAGTGGTATACTTCGTCAATAGATTTCTTTATTTGTTCCATTTCTTGAAATCTACGGTTGGGGTCATCGATAGTTTTGGCGTAATCCATTTTTTTATTAAGTTTTTCGATTTCTTTTTCGAATTTCTGTATTTCTTCAGATAAATCTCCACGGTCTACTAACTCTTTTAATTCTGCTTGATAGACTAAACCTTTAATCTTATTGATCTCTTCTTCCATCTCTTGAGTTAGGTACATTTTATTCGTCATTTCAAGAGCTCTATTAAAAATTACTATTGCTTCCTTATAATTTTTCAGAGCTAATTTATCTGTACCTTCTTTAAGAACGTCCTCAATTTGGGCGAGATAGACTTTATTTACAGTATTTTTCAAATCTATAAAAAATTCGTTTGTTTCTTCAGGAATTGCCATTCTCTTTGCGACGCTAATTGCGGCATATAGCTCGTTAATTGCTTTTTCGTAATCTCGTTGTCCTATTTTTTGAATCGATTTTTCTTTAATAAACTCAATTCTTTTTTTACAAGTATTGTTAATTAAATTAGTTATATCGGTTATTTGATCGTTTCGTTCTCTTGATTCAGCCATTTTATTTGCAATTTCCAAAGCTTTATAATATAAATCAATTATTTCGTTTACAACGCTAATATTTTCCTCAAAATTTTCTTTAATAGTTAACTCTTTTCCCTTATCTAAAATAGGTTTAATTCTTTCTAAATAAATTGGATTCAGCACACCTGAGGCAATAGAATTTATTCGGGTTATTTCCGATCTCTTTTGTTCTGAATCGTACATTTCATTCGTAATTCTTAATGCTTCTTCGAATTCTTTGGCTGCTTGTTCGAAATTGTTTTGTTCGATTAAGTTTTGTCCATTTTGTACAATAGGTTTCACTTTATTCGAATAAATTTGGTTGATCAAACTTATTAAATTGGTTATTTCAGTATCTTTTAATTGAGACTCGTAATAATTATCTGTTAATTTGTAACCTTCGCTAAATGCTTTAAGCGCCCCGTCGAGATTTCCGCTTACTTTTAATTGATTTGCTTTTTCAACTAAAAGATTAACTTTTTTGGAATAGGTCTCATTGATAGAATTTTCAATTTTTTTAATCAGCTCACTTTCGAGATCTTCCATATAAAACTCTTTCGCGGCATTTAAGGTGTCTCTAAGCATACTAATAGCTCGATCGTATTGCTCTTTCTTTTTTATTGTTTCGGCTTGGAAGAGGGACTCTTCAATTTTGGTTTTATTTATTAGGTAATTTATTTCATTAACTTCGTAATCTCTTAAGTCCTTGTCTACGATTTTATCAGCGATCCTTCCTGCTTCGTCAAATGTTTTATAAATTTTATCAAAATCGTAATTATTGAAGAAACTATTTGCTGTCTCAATAATATCGATGATTTCTACAGAATATATTTGGTCAATTTGAGATTTGATGTTTGCTGTCTCGTCTTCGCGTTCCTCTGGTTCCCTGACCTTCTCCTCTACGAACCTTAAAGCTTCTAAATACTTTTCAACCGATTTATTGTATTTTCTTAGGTTTTTGAATTCATTTCCTTCTTGCATAATCGAATTAAGTTTCTTTAAGTCGGATTTTTTAACCATTTGCTATACGCCTTTCTTATTAACTGAAGCTATTTATTTTTTTACAGTTAAATCTAAGAATTAATCAAAATTTTTTAAACTTTTCTTATAAAATACTTACTCAATGGAAAAAATCAATTTTTAATTTGTTTAAACCAATATAATAATAATTTATAATTATCAAATATTGGTTTTATGAGTATGATAAATTTAGAAAAAAAGATTTATTTTGGAGGGTCAATCGTAACTATAAACGAAAAACAACCCTTCGTCGAGGCTGTAGGAATTGAAGGCGAAAAGATCGTATCTGTTGGTGATTTAGAAGGCGTTAAAAAAGCCTTAGGTGATGAATCTACGCTCATTGATTTAAAGGGTCACTCTTTGCTTCCAGGATTTATCGATTGTCATCTACATCCGATTATTTATATTTTTTATTTGTTAAGTCCTGATGTATCAGATGTGAAAAGCATTGAAGAGCTTAAAGAATATTTAGGGAAAGCTTCAAAAGGAAGAAACAAAGACGAGCTTATGATGGTATTTAATCTATGCGAGGAAAAATTCGATGTTCCAAAGTTACCTAATAAGGGAGATTTAGACGAAGCGTGCCCCGACCATCCTGTTTTTGTGATGAGATATGACGGACATATAGGAATCGCAAATAGTAAAGCGTTAGAGCTAGCAAAAATAGACGATCACACAATAGTTCCTGAAGGTGGCGAAATACGAAAAGATAACAGCGGAAATCTTACGGGCGTCATATCTGAGCAAGCGTTAGACATCATTTTAGCTAAAATGTCATTTCCTAACGTAGAAAAAATAAAAGAAGCGGCTGTTAAAGCTTTTAGGAATTTCGCTCAGAAAGGATTGACATCGCTTCACGGGATACTTAGTGCCGATAGTACGGGAGAGTTTGGTGATGCAGGGGCAATGGAACTACCATTACGTAAATCAATTCAAAATAGTATTTTACAAAATTGGTACGCTTTAATCAATACCGAGAAACCTAAAAAATTGCTCAAATTAAGAAAACCACCCTTAGATGGTGGAAAGGAAGATAGCAAGTTTAAAGTTGGCGCTTTAAAACTATTTCTCGACGGTACTTTTGGAGCAAAAACGGCGTGTATGTTCGAACCTTTTTCAGATGAGCCTGGAGCGTGTGGGTTTTGTGTCGTTGAGGAGGACGCAATTTACGCGAAGATGGTTGTAGCCCATAACAACGGTTTTCAAATTGGGATTCACGCAATCGGAGATAAAGGAAACAGAATAGTTATGGATTTGTATAAAAAGCTTTTAACGGAATTCCCTCGGGACGACCATCGCCATAGAATTGAGCACGCATCTATGTTAACTAAGGATGTTATTATGGATATGGCTACTTATGGCGTAATTGCTTCGTGTCAACCCCCCTTTATTAATTCAGAATACAATTGGTTGGTAAAACGGCTCGGCGAAGAACGATGTAAGTATACATATCCAATGAAATCAATTGTTGATGCAGGCGTCGTTCTTGCTTCAGGCTCAGATTGCCCGATCGAAGACCCTAGCCCTATCTTAGGATTACATGCTTTAGTAACTAGAAATGGTTTTATTCCAGAACAGTGTTTAAGTATGGAAGAAGCTTTAAAAACCTATACTATTAACGCTGCATACGCAGCCTTTGAGGAAAAAGTTAAGGGGAGCATAGAAGTAGGCAAACTGGCTGATTTTGTTGTATTAGATAAAAACCCATTAGAAGTCCCTAAAGACGAGATTAAAGAGATTCGCGTTCTTGAAACAATTATCAGAGGAGCATCAGTATAAGCAGCATGTAAGGCGTCTTTCTGGGCTTAGAAAGAATAAAAAAATATTATTATTTTTATTTTAAATGTTCATTAATAAAGTTCCATAATAAATTATTTACTTCTTCAGCTTTCTCAGCGTTAAAACCATGCCCGGTATTTGAGATTATTTCTAACTTAGAATTGGGAATCTTCTCGTGTAACAATTTAGAATGTTCTAATGTAGGTATTATTCGATCGTCATCGCCAAGTAATATCAAAGTAGGTTGTTTTATCTTATCTAAATCGTTCGTTGTATCGTGTCCCGTGATAGCTGCTCCTTGATTAACGTAATCTTGCAAAGTAGTTGGATCTTCCATAAATTCCTTTTCAAGTCTTTTATATAAAGCTTTATCTTGTCGCAAAATCTTTTTGAATGGTCTTGAGAATAACGCAGCAACTCTTGTTTTAAATTTTTGCTCTGGACTAAAATTTTGCATTAGTTCTTGAGATTCAATTAGAGATTTAGGACTATAGTTAGCAGATGTAGAGCATAATACCAAGCTTTTTACCGAATTGGGGTATTTTAAGGCGTAATATTGAGCGATCATCCCGCCCATCGAAATTCCACATAGGTGTATCTTCTGTTTAATGTTCAAATGTTCTAGTAAATTTTTAATATCATCAACAAACATATCCATAGTATAGGGATAATTAGGGCGAGAGCTTTTGCCAACTCCACGGTTATGCGGCGAGATAACCATCATCTTTTCTTTAAAAAACGGAATTTGGAAAGACCAATTCATTTTAGTCCCTAATCCGTTTATCAAGACTAAAGGTTCTCCTTTTCCTTCTTTGATATAATATAATTCGACATCATTATGTTTAAAAAAAGGGATTTTAATCACCAAATATTTAGATTTGTAATATAGTTATAATTTAGTTGTAGGTTATTATGATTTAAAACATAATCATATTTCAATTTTCATCTTTTAATCAAATAGAGATTATATTTCTCTCTAAAAAAATTGAAAGTATAATATTTAATCTGTAAAATATAGATGCTCGTCAAATCCCGTTTCTGCTATGAGATCTTGGCCAAGTTTTTGAATGGTTTTTTTAGTTGGGTTTTGCAGAATACGTTTAGAAATGTTAACAACTTTAGTTAATTTTCCATCCGAAAATTCACGGACAATGTTATCGTATCGAGAAAAATCTATTCCAGCCGTATAAACGCCTGCGCTTCCATGCCCTGCCGCAGACGAAACTTGCCAGTGCTCTACTTTTAGCTCTATTTTAGAAAGAAGTAAACTAGATGTATACCATTCTATGTATAAGTTCATCCGTTTTGACTTTCTTTTTGTTGTTTTGAGCGTCTTCAACGCCCGGTTTAATCGATCTGGGTGCATTTGTTTAAATACTTTTTCTTGGAGCTCGCTCATGCCCTCTCTAACGTGAGCTTTTATTTGCTCAACTATTACTTCGACCTTTTGCGCTCTCTCCTCTGTTATATCTTGGTGAATTGATCGTATATGACGCGCAATTGTTTCGTTTAAATCTTGACTTTGATCGATGGATGTTTCTTGATGGCTCGGTGAAGATGCTGAAGAGCCTTGTTGGATTTCAGAAGGCGTGCTATAAATTTCTCTCTGTTGTAGGTTAAAAAGAGCTTCTAATCTCGTAGGATCTTGTCTAACTTCGTTAAATCTTTCTTGGATATCATCTCGAGAATAACCCATATTCATTAAGTAAAATGCAGCACTTGCTAATTGGTTTTCCAAAGCTTCCGAAGTACTGTAATTACCAGCACCACCAAATTGTTCTCTTAACCCATCATCCGCAAGTAAACTGATTTTTTCTTCGTTGATTTCATTTATTTTAAGAGAATCTATTTTAGTAAGTATGTGTTCAATTTGATCCTCAGCTAAGTAGCTTAGGTTGCCTACTGGCCCAACCATAAAGGAAATCTTTTCCATTTTTTTTAAAAGTTCTGCGACATCTTGTTGTGTTTTACCGATTGAAACTATAAAAAAGTGTTCCAAGAAGTTTTTGGTAAATCCCGCAATAATTATAAGATTATTCTCGTCAAATTTATTAAGATGGCTGTCCAATCCATTACCTTGAAGCTCAGTAGGAAGATTAATGTGATAAACTAATACATTATCTAGTATCATGTAAATATAATCTGACTTCTGAATTCAAAAGCACCCTAAATAATCAAGAATTTTAGATATAAATATTTTTATGACAACTTATTCAATACAAAATTACTAATCTAATAAAATTAATCTAATAAATACTTTCATTATCAGTTTTTTTGATATTTTTTTACCATTTTTCTAGCAAAATTCATTTGTTCTTTAGTCTCAAGGCTACAAGGTCTATATTTTCTTATCCAGTTTACGGGGTCCATATTTTTAAGAATATATCCATTTTTTGCGCCCCAAGCTACAACGAACTGTCCTGTTCTCCCACAACCTGCGACGCAATGGACTACAATGGCTTCGTCGGTTAATCCGTGTTTTTCGCAAATCGTTAGAAAATACTCAATTTGTTTATCAGTTGGTAATCCATAATCAGCGACATTAATGTGGTAATATTTAAAAGTATCTTGGACATCTTTTCTATTGTTAAATTCAGAGCAATTAATAACGACTGAGATTCCTTCTTTTTTATATATTTCAAGAACCGGGAGATCTGGCCACCAACTTGCCGCTAATCTACCCTTAACAATCCACGTAAACGGTTCA
>Ga0209121_10001410_pt1 | contig 25236 bp, 27 predicted proteins | sample Cruoilmetagenom3_FD_187292 | JGI IMG/M metagenome (GOLD analysis project Ga0209121, IMG submission 187292) | Oil polluted marine microbial communities from Coal Oil Point, Santa Barbara, California, USA - Sample 3 (SPAdes) (version 2) | ecosystem: Environmental > Aquatic > Marine > Oil seeps ... | reverse complement strand
GGAAGACTACAAGCAGATGAATTTGTTAGAGTTCAAATAGCTGATGACCGGCGCGAACATGCCCCGCTGCTTGCAGCGGGGTGCGCTGTTTGACTATATAGAGAAAATTCTCAAAAAGAATCTATATAGATATTGGCCAGCTGCTGGAAATTTGTTACTGCATTCGAGACTGATGAGAAAAGTAGCATCTCAGTTAAAGAGCGCTGAGCTCGATCTATATAGAAAATGGACGGAATACGAAATAAGCACCCCTATTTATTATATTTGTGCAATATTTACATAAAGCCGTGCCCTGCTATCGACCGTGGCGGCGTTGAAGCGCCTTTCTGAAATGCGAGAAGGCCGGCGAAAAGGTAGCTCGCCACATGATCTGACAAAAGAGGTATCGGAATGAGATGGCAGCATTTAGCCCTCTGGGTTTTGACATTATTGTTCATTTCAGTTTCGCGTCCCATGGCAGCCATGGGAACCGAGATGGAAGACGGTACAGCAGACGGAGCAAAGAGTGTGATCTTCCTGATCGGCGACGGCATGGGATACGCCCAGGTGACCGCCGCCAGGTGGGAAAAGGCCGGTGGCGACCAGCCCAACTACCAACCCACCCTGGACAACTACCAGAACACCAAGCTGTAAATGGACAAGATGGGATGCAGCATCCAGATTTTATCGGACTCTCTGGACTTGGGCGGTCCGGAAAATGTGGAGGGCGATGGGATTTGATGATTCGTATTCCGGAGAGAAACTCCGAAATATCTCACAAAGGGGTTGAAGAAAAAATGATCGACGGAATCATTATGGTGAAGATAGTTCCTGGCAATGAAAAGAGTATTCACAGAATGCTCAAAGGCACCGCTGGGATCAGAAAGATGTACATTCTCTTCGGAGATTTCGACTTCTTCCTGAACGTCCAGGTGGATGGCCTTTTAATGCTCAACGGTTTTGTCGAGACGATACGGGAAATGGACGGCGTCATCACCACCAGGACAATCGTCGCCCAGAGCTTTGAGGAATACGGTCCTCCGGGTACGGAGGCCTGCTGAAGTTGGAATCGCCAACTCAACTAAAACGCGCCTTGAAACTTACCCGGTAAAATTTTTGGCTTTGCTAGGTCGAGACTGGCACAAACCCCAGCTCCTCGGCTATGGTCTGTCCCTTTTCTCCAGTGACGAAGTCCAAAAACGCCCACTCGTTCTCGTCAGGCTCGCCCCAGGTGTACATGTAGAGGGTCCTTGCGAGGGGATAAGACCCGTCCTTCACGGTCTCCACTGATGGCATAACGCCCTCGTAGGCGACGACACCCAGACCTTCGTTACAGACAAGGTTCAAGCCCAGATACCCGATCGCTCTGTCGCTTCCGGCTATGTACTTCTCGACTTCGGCGCTGCTATCACGGTATACCGCAACCCCGGGGGTTGCCACCCTCTCGCTGAAGATTTCGCCGGTCCCCGATCCCGGGGATCTTGATACAGCGATAATCTCTCGATCCGGGCCGCCGAGCTCCTTCCAGCTGGTGATCTCACCGGTGTAGATCGCCCTGAGCTGGTCTTGGCTCAGATCATCAATCCCGGCTTCACGAATGGGCCTGCTCACAACGATCGATACAGCGTCACGAGCGATTGGATGCTCCGCTAAATGACCGCCAAGGTCCTCCATCTCAGCGTCGTCAACCTTTCTCGATGCCATCGCTATCTCGGCAAGACCCGCAGCCAGTCGATTGATCCCAGCATCGGTCCCGCCACCGGTGACGGTGACAATCACATCCTTCTGCTCTCGATTGAACTCTCGAGCGCAAGCCTCGGCAAAGGGCAGAACCGTGGTCGATCCCGCAACCGACAAGGTCGAAACCGTGCCGCCGGACGAATCGAAAAAGGCCGGGTCTTCGCCGCCGATGAAGTAGAAAAATGCCGCGGCCGTGACGAATATTGCCACCACGACCCAGGTCATGACAGATTCAGGCCTCGTCATCCTCTTCAACACCTCTTTCAAAATAATATCAATCTTTCCCCGATCTCAATTTTCGAACTTCACCGTTTTATGCCATCTCACGCTTCACCTATCTTGAGGCCATGGCGATGTCTGCGATGCCTGAAGCGAGGCTCTTGATCCCGATGCCAATGCCGCACCCGGTCCCGCTCCCGGCCCCGGTCACGGAAACCGGCGGGACGGAGTTGAAACTCCTCAGAGCAGATCTCGGCAAAAGGCAGAACCGAAGTCGACCCGACCACAGAAAGCCGGGCGCGCCTTTGAGCCGAGCGAAGGACGTTCTCCTGATCATTGTCCCAGAATAAGACGAAAATGCAGCAATGACTGAAATGACAAAGATAGCGACGAGTTTCAGAACGCATCCTGATCTTCTGCCCACGAAATCCGACACCTCCAAAAAAGCAGCCTCAAACTCTCAAGCTCGAAGAACAGAAGCTCATAAATCCCTTCGACAGGAGACAAAATGCGACCCAAGACAGAGGGATGGCCCAGGGCCCGCGAGGGCCCCAGGCGATGTCATCTCTTTTTCAAGCTCAGTTTATCGATACGAAGCCGAGATCTTCGGCGATTGTCTGACCGTCTTCACCGGTCACGAAGTCCAGGAAGACCTGAGCGTCCTCGCTGGGCTCGCCGTAGGTGTACATGTAAAGCTCTCTAGCGAGAGGATAGGACCCGTCCTTTATCGTATCGGCGGAGGGCTCAACCCCCTCATAGGCGATGGCCACGAGGTCTCCGTTCTGGACGTAGTTGAGACCGAGGTAGCCGATGGCCTTGTCACTGTTGACTATCGCGGTCTTCATCTCGGCGTTGCTGCCGACGTTGGTCCTGACACCCTCAGTTTCAGCCTCGTCGCTGCCCATGACCATCCCGTTGAAGGTGTCTCTGGTGCCTGAGCCGACCTCTCTTCCGACCACGTAGATCGCCTCATCGTCGCCGCCAAGGTCCGCCCAGTTGGTGATCTCGCCGTTGTAGACCGCCTGGACATCCTCCTGGGACAGGTCTGTGACGCCGGCGTCGTAGACCGCCTGGCTCACGGCGACGCAAACAGCGTCGTAGGCGATGGGTGTCTCGACGAACTCCTCGTCAGGGTAGGCCTCCTTCTCGGAGTCCTTTACCTTTCTTGAGGCCATGGCGATGTCGCTGATCCCCTCGGCGATGTTCTTGATGCCGACGCCGGATCCGCCACCGGTGACAGAGACATCAATGTCGCTTTGCATCGTGTTGAAATCCTCTGCGCACTGCACGCCAAAGGGAAGGACCGTAGTCGACCCTGATACAGATAGAGCTGCAGCGGTCTCTGCGGCCACCAAAAACGCCACTATCAGAACGCTGGCTAGTACAGATTTTGACCTTATGCTCATACGGTACCGGACCCTGCCGGGATAATGTATAAAACTATTCTCAATAAAATAAATAGATAAACTCACTCGACTTTTGCATATATAGACAATGTTCTGAGACATATTCTATATCGAAGTTGGGGATGCGGAAAAGGTCAAATCGTGTTTCGATCTGCTGGAAGAGGAGCGGGTCGATATCTGAGCATATAAAATACTTGTGAAAAAGTGTTGTAACCATCGATGTGTACGAAAAAGTTATGTAACCATAGTCTTTAGACCTATTTATATTATTGTGATTAATTTTATACCCCATATCCCTGATGGTTGTGTCAGTCGATGTAAAAATCGCAATCAACAGCCGCAAATTTAGAGAAGGGATGTATATGAGGGATGTAGGGATGATCATAAACGTGACAGCAGCGCTTTCGGTGCTGCTCTTCATGGGAGGTCCTTCTTTGGCCGCCAATAACCCTGAAGGATACTTCGTCGAGAACGAGCACCGCTTCGCCCAGGACGTCTCTGGCGAAGGGTACGCCATGGTCTATCAGAAGGTGAACACCGAGACTCTCCAGCTCCAAAACTACATGCACGGGAGCGGGAGCATGGACTCAGCGACCTTGATCAACTCCAGCCAGGCGGAGAAGAGCTACTACAAGTTCGATCCGGACACAGGCCGATACGCTTCGAGTAAGACGAAAGTTAAACAGGGCACGATATCCTTCGTGGAGCAGAACGAGATGGACTACGCCCCACAGAGCTTCGCCTATGGCACAGGATACTATGCCAAAAACCCCGTAGTCTTCGACTCCAAGCTGAAGGAGAAGACCTGTGGCAAGAGCTACCAGGAAGGCGTCTCGATGCACCATCAGATCGAGTACGCCCAGGGGTTTGGAAAGGACATCAGGGTGAACCTGGAGTGCATAGAGAGCAATGAGGAGGGCGTTAAAGGCCACGGCCTAGCGGAGATGGGGATCGAGGAGACGGTGATAGAAGGTACGGTCCACGTTGGCGAGCTCTTAACCAATCCTGAAGGGAGCAGAGGATGGAAGGACCCCTTGATCGAGATCGACGAGAACTACGTTGGAACCTTCGCGATCAAGAAGAACATGAAGCTCTGCGCCGAGAAGAGCAAGCCTAAAGCTCCCAAGGACTGGCTCTCCTGCTGCGTCGGCGGCTATGGCGAGATGGAAGACGACGACAAGATCTGGGGAGAAGAGGAGATCTTCGACTGCACCTGCAGAGACGTCGCCTGGGGCGACTCCTGGAGCGACAAATCCAATGAACAATCCCTGTAATTGAACGAATCTGCCAGAAATCACGATGAAAAGTAGAGTCGCGCTGGCTTTTTTTTAAAACACCAGCGCAAACTCCCTCCATATTATTTTATGCGTGCTTTTATCGTTATGATTGTATGGTGTTTTTAAAACGATTTTTCTTATTTTTAAAAATCTTTGCACATAAATATCTGATTCGTATGACAAATTTAGACTGTTTGTGCTGAGTATAAATCGTTATATACTTGATGCAACTACTCATTTTGAGATAGATTGTCGCGCAAATTGCGTTAGAACAATCTTAATTTTATAGGAGGGATGATGTGATACGTGTTGGAAGGACGATGAACGCCGGGGCTGCACTTGTCCTGCTGATCTTCATGGCGGCGTCAGCATCGGCTGGATGGGTTCAGCTCTACGAACACAACTTCGAACAGGATGTGGAGGGAGAAGGCTACACCATGGTGTATCAAAACGTGAACACTCCGACCCTGGAACTCCAAAACTATATGCACGGGAGCGGCACTATGGATGCAGCGACCCTGATCAGCTCAAACGAGAGCAAAATCAAGTACTATCCTCAGGATCTAAATACACAGGTCTATCTCCCGGCCGAATATGCCTACAGCCAGAACATATCCTTCTTGGAGCAGAACGAGATGGTCTACGCTCCAGTGGCGATGGCCTATGGGACCGGCTACTACGAAAAGAACCCCATAGTCTACAACTCCAAGCTGAAGGAGAAGACCTGGGGCAAGAACTACCAGGGTGAAGTACGGACCTCGATGCACCATCAGATCGAGTACGCTGCAGCGTTCAAAAAGGACGTGGGCGTCGACCTGCAGTGCAAGGAACCGGTTCCCACAACGACATCGAAATACAGCTCCTCGCATGAAAATGGAGTGGGCCTCGCCCGGATGAGGATCGAGGAAGAGGTGACCGAAGGAACTGTCCACATAGGCGAACTGGTGGCAGGTTCAGAGGATTATGCCTGGAAGGACCCAAAGATCGAGATCGAAGAGGACTACGTGGGCACTTTCAAGATAACGAAGAACATGGAATACTGCGCCACAAAGTACGCCAAGAAAGTGAGGCCAGACTGGCTCTCCTGCTGCGTCGGCGGCTACGGCGAGATGGAAGATTACGACAGGGTCTGGGGCGAAGAGGAGATCTTCGACTGCACCTGCAGAGACGTCGCTTGGGGTGACTCCTGGCCAGACAAATCCAAAGCGCAGTATTAGTGAAGAATGTGATTGGGCGCGAAGAAAAATGCGATGATAGAGTTGCGCTGGCACTTTAACCGCCAGCGCCGCCCCCTCAAATTTTCAATTTTTTGGTTCACCGGATCGGGACGAACCCGGAATCCTGGACGATATTCTGACCCTCGTCGCTCAGGATGAAGTCGATGAACTTTTTGGCGTCGGGGCCGGGATCGCCGAAGGTGTAGAGGTTGAGGGCTCTCGAAAGCGGGTAGGAGCCGTCCTTTATCGTCTCTGCTGAGGGCGTAACTCCTCCGTAAGCTATGGCACGAAGGGCTCCGCCCTCGGCGTAGTTCATCCCGACGTATCCGATCGCCTTATCGCTGTTAGTCACGGCGGTCTTCACCTCGGCGTTGCTGCCGTGGTAGGTGGTAACGCCCGGGGTTTCGGCCTCAACGCCGCCCATTACCATCCCGTTGAAGGTGTCTCTGGTCCCGGAGCCAACCTCCCTTGCAACCACGTAGATCCTCTCATCGGGACCTCCCACGTCCTTCCAGTTGGCGACCTCGCCGCTGTAGATGGCCTTCACCTGCTCCTGGGATAGGTCGGTGATGCCTGCCTCGTAGATGGGCTGGCTTACGACGACGGCTATGGCGTCGTAGGCGACCACAAATTCCTCGAAGCTGTTGCCGTAGGCGGCGAGTTCATCGGGCTTCACTTGCCTTGAGGCCATGGCGATGTCGGACAGGCCCTCGGCAACGTTCTTGATCCCAACACCGGAACCGCCGCCGGTGACGGAAACGCGAACCATATTCTGGATTTTGTTGAACTCTTCAGCGCAGGCTTCCACCAGGGGCATCACCGTGGTGGATCCGGCAACGGAGACGGCGGCCGCATCCGGAGCGGGCGCGCCTTCTTTCTCCTCGTCAATGCATCCCGAAAAGGATAGGATCGATACGATCGCCAAACAGGCGATCAAAAAGGAAACTAGCGGTCTATTCATCAGGGGCCACCCACTTACAAGCGCCTTGTATAAAATTTACCACAATAGAATAAATATATGTGTTACCTCGAGATACCGATCATACAGAATATACTCTATATATTTTCCTCGGGCTTCGCCTTGTCCAGGATCTCCTTCGGGTCGTACCTTATCCTGACGATCCTGGACCTGCCCCGGTGTCCCGGACCGCTGAAGTCGGTATCTATCAGCCTCGCAGCATCAAGCTTGTTCAGAATCTCGTGGAACCTGGTGTATCCGGAACCGGTGGATGCTTGAAACTTCTTGTAGAGATCTCCCGCCTTTGACGTCTCCATCTCCGCCGCCAGCCTGAGAAGGAGGAGCTCGTCTTCCCGGAGAGGCTTCAGGGCGCTTTGCAGATGGACGAGCCTCGACCCCCCATAGGCCCGGTCCACGTCCTCTTCCGATATCGTCCTGGAAGCCCTCCTCTCGGCCTCCATCCCCGCCCTCTTGAGAAGATCGATCCCGACCCTGAGGTCTCCAGCCCGCTCGGTGAGGTCGGATACCTTCTCGATGATCTCCCCCGAGACGACACCCGGATAAAAGCCGATCTGGGCCCGGCGTTCCAGGATGTCTTTGATCTCCCCGATCGAATAGAGGGGGAAAGAGACCTCCTCCGCCTGGAAGACCGACCCCACCCTCGGATCGAAGACGTAGTTGAGGGCCGGCTCGCTGAGGATCGCGATCACACCCGCCCGAAACCCGGGAAAGGTCTCGTGAGCCCGAAGGAGGGTGTACAAAACCCGGTCCACCTCCTTTTCCGGGAAGAGGTAGTTCACATCATCGAGGGCCACCACCAGAACCCGGTTCTCCTTCGTCATGGTCCTCGCGATCCTTTCGAGAACCCTCTTGAAGGAGACGCCGCTAGAGGGGGGCGAATGGCCGAGAACCTTGCTGTAGATCCGCAGAAATATGGCGTGCCTGGTGTGGTCCATCTGGCAGTTGACGTGGACCGGGACCACCTTGGATGAATGGGCCTCGATCTCGCTGAAGAGCTTGACCACGGCCGTCGTCTTCCCGGTGCCGGGAGGGCCCAGACAGAGGGCGTTGACGGGACGACCACCCTGGAAGGCGGGCCTGACGCAGAACTTGAGAGACTCCATCTGAGACTCGCGGTGAGCAAAATGCTCAGGTAGGTGGTCGAACTCCAGGACCTCCCGGTCCTTGAAGATCGTCTCGTCCCAGAGGAGGATCTCCCGTTTCATAATTCAAGCCCCAAACGGCCTTTTTATCTGAACAAACAAAATAGTAGTTGGTTCGGTCAGAAATAAATAAGGTTCCCTGGCCCAAACTCGGCGGGAAGTTCGGGCCATTCTATTGCGTCTACTCCGACAGCAACTTATCGATCTCTCGCTTGAGGATGGAGCTGATCAGAGACCCGTCGGCCTTTCCTCGAAGCTCTTTCATCGCAAGGCCCATCAGGGGTCCGAGGGCGGCCTCGCCCTTCTCCCTGACAAAAGCCTCCTTTTCGGCGACGATCCCGACCACCACGTCCTCAACGCCCCCCTGATCTACGCCGATCAGGCCGGAGGCCTTCGCGGTCTCTGAGGCGGAGAGCTCAGGCTTCTTTGCCATCGTCTCAAGAAGCTGGGGAATCCCCTCCTTGGCCACGCCCTTCTCGGCGACGAGGGAGAGGGCATCGAGATAGTGATCTTCGGTCAGATTCGAGATAGGTATCCCCTCTCGGGCCAGCTCCCTGGGGATCATCTCGAGGGTTCTCACCACCAGGGCTGGCGGAAGGGAGAGCTTTCGGGCGGCCACCTCAAAGAGCTGGTAGTTCGGAGATGAGGCGATAAGCCCCGCAAACTCGGAGCCCAGCCCGTACTCCTCCTCGAACCTGGTCGCCCTCTGGTCGAAGAGCTCGGGCAGCTCCAGGGACGCGATGTACTCGGGAGTAACCACCACGGGGGGAACGTCAGTCTCCGGATACATCCTGGCAGATCCAGGAAGGGGCCTCATGTACTCGCTCGTCCCCTCGGGAAGGGCCCGCCTCGTTTCTTCAGGAACCCCAATGAGAGCTTCATTCGCCCTCATCAGGACCGCCTTCATCGCGGCCTCGGCCCTGTCCCGGGGCGCTGCAACCATCGCCACACAGTCGCCCTCCTCGGCACCGAGCTCGGACCGAACGGCTTCGACCTCTTTTTGGGTGATGCCGTAGGCAGGTAGCTCGTCGGTATGGAAGATCCCGCCGACACCCGCCCTCTTGGACCGGTCCGAGATCTCAGAGCCGAGCCGCCGTCCCGGCTGAATCTCCATCCCCACGAGGCCCGCAAAGCCCGCGAGCCTCACCGCCAAGACCACGCCGCCCTTCTTGAGGGCACCCTTGATCACCTTCGATTCGGTGGGGGTGAAGATCCCGGTGACATCGGCCACCCGGTCGTGAACCTCTGCCCCTCTCCTCAGAAGCTCATCCCTTATCTTCAAGAGGAGGTGCTGCCTTTTCGCCTCGACATCGACGATCGTCTCGATCAGGTTCAGTTCCTGGACGCCCTTTATCTCGACTCTCATCCCATCCCTGATGGAGACGTTGACGTCCTGGCGGATCGTCCCTAGACCCCTCTTGACCCTGCCTGTCGAACGGAGGATCATGCCCAGACGCTGAGCCACCTCTCTTGCGTGCTGAGGAGATACGATGTCAGGAGAGGTGCAGATCTCGACGAGAGGTATCCCCAACCGGTCGAGAGAGTAGACGACCTCGTCACCCCGATCGTCGATTATCCTTGCGGCCTCCTCCTCAAGACAGATCGTCTCCATCCTGACCTTGCCGCAGGAGGTCTCGATGTGGCCGTGGGAGGCGATGTAGGCAGTCCTCTGAAAGCCCGAGGTGTTGGAGCCGTCGATCACGATCTTTCTCATGGTGTGAACTTCGTCCGCGATCTGCATGTTGAGAAGGCTCGATACGACGAGCCCAATCTCCAGTGCCTCGCGGTTAAGCTCGCGGGGCGGCTCCTCGTCAGCCTCAACGAGGCAGGTGGAATCGTAAGAATTGTAGATGAACTTTCGGGTGACCAGAACTTCTTCCAGAGCGGCCCTGTCGATCTCGCCAAGCTCGCTTCTGGCTGGTCGCAGGTACCTGAAGAACTGATGGTTCGACTCCTCTACGTCCCTGATCCTTGTGGGACAGCCGCAAAACAGCTTGGCGGCGGTATCGAGCTGCTGATGTATCTCGATACCGCATACCAGACCCAGGGAGGCGTAGTCTAAGCTTTCAGGCATAGAGAAACGACCTTACCTCCAGGGTTAAATAATATCTGCCTCAGTCGGTGCCGGGCGCTCGGGGCGGCCTCACCCTCTTGACCGCCTCTTTGATGTCCTCGGCCTTCACCGTCTTCCTCTTGGCATGGTTGGCCCATTCGACAGCCTCCTCAGCCACCTCCATGCCGTAGCTCTCCAGAATTTCTGCAAGGGCATCACGCGCGCCTTCACTGACCCTTTTGGCTCCAGCCTCGCGAATGAGTCTGCTTACCGGTGCCACTGGAAGTATCGCCATTTAAGCTCCTCTCCTACCATTAAATTCGGCTCTTACAGTCAGAAAAAGGATCAAAACCGTTTCTTCTCCGGCTAAAGAGCCTAATAGACATCATGTTGACCATCAGGCCACTATATATAATTTTCGTAAACTCCCAGGCAATATTATACCAGAAAACCGAAGAAAAATGAATATATACACATATTCGGCCAAAAATCCCATAATGACAGTTTATTTTTTCATAGCGGAGTTTTGCCCCCAGAACTTTCCACTCGGCTACTTCTATCATATTCCACTTATAATGAGGATTGCCATAACGAAAAAAGGAAGAAACGAAAAAAGAAGAAAAGCAACAAAATTTATATCAATTTTAACGTTGCGACCGACCTGAATGGGTTCATGATACAATCTATTTCCAACAGAAAGGATCCTCGCCATAGAGATCTCCGTTGTAAGCAAGTGCTGCAGCCCTGCAACCCCCATAACACTTCATCCCTAGATGTTCGCAATTTCTACATTTCCCCCCAAGATCTCCCGGATGTAGGTTCCTAAAGGCATCTAGCACCTTCGATTCCCAAATCTCATCTAAACTATCCCTGCGTATATTACCTACCGTTAGATCTCTTAAAAACGGGCATGGCGCCACATCACCGTTGGCTTTGAGATAGATATTCGAGTTTCCAGCTGAGCAGCCTACATTCTTGGCTTTCATCCAGGAAGGAGCTGCAAAAGTGCTTCCATCTAGGAGCCATGGGTAACAGCTTCGATTTTCAAGATATAGCCTGCCGCTCATTTCTTCTTCCTTCTCTTTCATCAACAGGGCCAATCTATGTACGTCATGGCTTTCCAGACTCAATTCTCGTTGGTTTGATTTCCCCCGTCCGACCGGTATAAATAAAGTTGTCTTGAAGGACAATGCGCCCATGTTAGCCGCGAGATCAATTATTTCCGAGATCTGGTCCATGTTAGTCTTGTTGACTGCGGTGCTGATTTCTACCGCGATGTCCGCTTCTCTTAGCAGTCTTATTGCCCTCAAAACCTGTTGAAATGCTCCCCTCACGCCACGAAAGCTATCATGCAAATCATTCAAGCCATCAATCGATATCTGAACACTAAATACGTTAGTTTTTTTCAGCAATTCCACGATATCTTCGGTGATGAGAACGCCATTAGTTGAGAGGTTGATGGAAATATTTTTGCTGGATGCATAGCTCAAGATATCAAATATATCTGGTCTGTACAGAGGCTCGCCGCCCGTAAAGTTGATATAAAAAACCTTTTTGTCAGCGAGAAGATCTATTATCTCTTTGACCTCATCAGTAGTCAGCTCATCGGATTCTTGATGCCCAGAATTCGAAAAACAATGCTTGCATCTCAAATTACATTTTTGAGTAACCTCCCAGATTACCGCTAAAGGTGCAGAAAGAAATCGCCGAGAATTAATCATTGGTTTCGAAAAATTGCTAAAATCGCGTGGATCGTTTAGCTTTTTTGTCCTCCAATATAGAAGCGATTGGTCATCGAAGAGGCTTAGAGTACTTTCCACGAGGTAATCTACATATTCTCGTGAATGGTTCAACTCATGACCTAAACAGTCCTTGATATCCTTTATCGAAAAAGCCCCATTACACATGAGGGCAATTTTGAATCGAATATGATCCAGCTTCAATTCTGGTGGCGAAAAAAAATTAAACAACATGCCGCCGAAAAATTCCTGTCGCAAAACCGCATAAGACCTCAAGATCGGAATCTGATTATCCTGCATTTTATTCATTGTATCACCATAGATTATCTTGGACTATTAAACCTTCAGTTGAACTGGTGCCCATGTACTCCAGCAAGCCCACTATCACATTTATTTCTAAAATAATTAGCTACTTTAATCAGTTCATCGAACCTGCCATATTCCATTCTAACTATACAGGTTCCACATGTTCGAGGGCTTGGCCCCCCTACAACGCAATACGCCATTCCACTGTTAGCTTCGGCCCAAAGCTCGTCAGAATACAATTCAGCAAAAGCTGTGTATAGAGTAGCTCTATCGAAACTTTTTATTGATTTGCTTACAGCCAGAACCTCTTTAATCTCATCGTCAGATCGCATGATAGCCGTCATTGCCACCCTGGGATCCACCTTGCCAAGAATCTCCTTTGCTTTCTTAACTTTTACTGGTTCTGCCGCTTCAGCAGATATTTTCGTAACTATTTATAGTCCTCCTTGCCAGTTATTGGAAATGATCCTATAAACAAGTTTTTGTTGTATAAAAGTCGTTGTGTAGTCCTGAAATTGTTTTGCACCCACCCCGATTCCATTAGATTGATTATATTTTTAATATGATGCCTCGCTGCTTGCTGCGGGGGGTGCCGCCGCCGTTTGACATTCATCCCGAGAAGATACTGGACCGGAGATGGGTCCGTATGGTCAGGTCCAACCGGGCCCGTTTGGACCGGGCCGTCTTTTGTCAGACCGCCTCATCCGCTGGTTGCACCAAGGCGAAAATGAGAAAGGTTATTTAGGTTCCCGGCCCTTGCTCAGGTGAGCATTAGATTGACTTGGGGTGGCGGAATATGGATTATCAGATCAATAAGGCCATCGTCTACGATGGACCCGAGGACACCTACGGACCCTGCGGATGTGGCATGGACATGGCTATACTCCCGGTCCTTTTGCCGAAGATTTGGTTTGAGGACGAGTTTCCGATTGTGGCCAACGACCACGAGTTCTGCAGGGGCGTAGACTGCAGACGAATCATGGGGCTCAGCTGCAACCGGGTCTTCGAGCACGAAATGGAAGGGGTAACGTACCTCTCCAACTTCTCGTGCTGCAGGGAGTGTGCCGATAGGGCAGTCGATGAGGGCTACGCCATTAGGGTGGAGAAGGAGTCCCCGATGGGTGTTGAGATGAATCACTGTTGCACAAAGAAGGACGAATAACTGGAGGACGACCTTTGAAGTACGTCGTTTATACCACCGCAGAGTGTCCGCGTTGCGAACAGGTGAAGAAGATCCTGAAAGGCTGGGGGGTCGATTTCAAGACGGTGGACATGACCAGCGCCGAGGCCCTAACGGAGCTTCGGGTCAACGGGGTATTCACCCTCAGCGCCCCCGTCCTCCAGGCTGGAGACGACTTTTACACCGTGGAGGACCTCTTCGAGAGCGAAGTGATCAGAGATCTCGAGGCGATGGGGCTTCGCAAGTAAACCCGCCGCCTCGGAACAGAACCACCTAGCAACGTTTTTCCATCAGCTTCGTTCTCATTTTTGGCTCAGAACTCCATGCCACGAACCCTGTTTATGTCGAAGATCGCGGTCTTTGCGACGTGCATCACCGCGAAGGTCCCAGCCTGGATGGGGTCGGTCACCACCAAGTCTGCGTAGTAGGGGACCGAGCCCGCCATCTTGAGGGCGATCACAGGTATCCCCTCATCCTGCAGCCTCTGGACCTCTTCAGAGATCCTGCCGCCCATGATGGCCCCTGCGAGGACCAAAACCGAGGCCCTGTGGAGCCGGCCCACGGCGTTGACGGCATCGGCTATGGAGTCTTCTCCGACCAAGGGGATCGTGTCGATGCTGATCCTCTCGCCCCGTAGGTTATGGCGGTCGGCCTCGTTGACGGCCCCCACGGCCGCCTGGGCGACTTGGGCGCCGCCCCCGATTATTATCACCCTGGAGCCGTAGATCTTCTCGAAGGACTGGTGGACAGAGACTTCCAGGACCGAGGGGAGTGCCTCGAGGTTTTCCACCATCCCTTCGCCCAGCTGGTCGATTTCCATGTAGACTGTGGCCTTGCCGATGTTCACTCCCCGCTCCAGGACGAACTGCTGGGTGTACTCGATGTTGCCGCCGAGGTTTGCGACAACCCCGGCTATGTCACGCAGCACCCCGGGCATGTTCTCGCAGATTACGTTCAATGCAGTGCTCATGATCACCTCAAAGATGAAGACGCCTGAGAGAGTCGCCTCACTATCATGTACCTTTACTCAACTGGTAAACTTTAATATGACGAGTGAGTACTCGTCACCTGATGGAGTTTTGTCCTGATTGTAAAAGCATAATGGTGCCATCGGAGGGAGTGCTAGTCTGCAGAAGGTGTGGCAAGAAGGTCCAGATGAAGAAAAGCGAGAACTTCGTCAGCAAGACCGAGCAGAAAGAGCGTGAAATGACGGTCATCGAGGATGCCGAGGCTGCAGGGCTTCCAACCACCAAGTACAAGTGTCCTGAGTGTGGGAACGGTATCGCCTACTGGTGGCTGCGCCAGCTGCGGTCCGCAGATGAGAGCGAAGTCCGCTTCTTCAGATGCACAAAATGCAATTTCACCTGGAGAGAGTACGACTGATGGAATAATCTATATTTAAGATGAAATTGATCTCTCCGATGAGGGGGCTCTAGGATGTTCAAGGCAGTGATAAGCGCAGAAACCCTACGAGATGCTGTGGAGGCGGTATCGTCTCTTGTCGACGAGGTGAAGTTCACCCTGTCAGAGAACGGCGTTGAGCTGAAGGCTGTGGACCCCGCCAACGTGGCCATGGTCTCCTTCCGGCTCAATTCCGAGGCCTTCGAGTACTTCAAGGCGACTCCCGGCGAGATCGGCGTCGACCTGGTGAGGCTCAGCGATGTTCTGAGCATGGCTGACCGGGGTGAGAACGTCACCCTTGAGCTGGACGAGGAGAACCACAAGCTGAAGATAGGGGTAAACTCCCTCTCCTACACGCTCAGCCTCATCGACCCCAGCGCCATAAGAAAAGAGCCCCGGGTGCCTGAACTGGACCTGCCGGCCCACGTGATCCTTCCGGGAGTTCAGCTTCGAAAGGCGATCAGGGCAGCCGAGAAGGTGAGTGACCACGTAGTTCTGGGGGTCACCGACGATCCCGAAGACCAGTTCTACATGGAGGCGAAGGGCGACATCGACTCCCTCAAGCTCAAGATGCCGGGGGCAGAGCTTCTGGGCCTCAAGCCCGGAAAGGCAAGATCCCTATTCTCCCTCGACTATCTCACCGACATGAGCAAGGCGATCGGCAAGGCCCAAGAGGTAAAGCTCGAGCTGGGCGTCGACTATCCTATGAGGATCAGCCTCAAGCTCGGCCAGGGCGTCGACATAAGCTACCTTTTAGCTCCCCGAATCGAACAGGAATGAGCCTCTCCGACTACCCCTTTTCTCGGGAGGCCGCGATCAGGGTTGAGGAGACGGGCTACTCCCTGAAAGGCCTCCTGGATGATCCGAATCCACAGCCGAGGCTCTCTCGCCTCGTGAGAAAGAGGGCACTCGACCGGGTCCTTGGGGCCGTGAGAGGGGAGATCTCTGACGAGAGGGCCCACCCCCTCGCAGAGCTATTGTCCTACCCCCTGGCGAGGGTGATGGTATCCTGCCTGAAAGACGATCTTTTGACGAGAAGGTACGCCCTCGCCGAAGCGAAGCTCGCAAGCCGCAAGATGGGGCGGGAGGATCTGGGCGATCTACTTTTGCTGGCCCGCGACCTGGACGTATTTCCGCAATCCGACCAGTACGGGCTTCGCGTCCACTTCTCCGACTACCTGAAGGCCGCCCACAGGATGCGTAGCCCCGGCTGGAAGCTGGTCAACCGCTCCCTGGAAGCCGGTTGGGTCAACGTCACCAGCAAGGAGCTGGCCCGGCTTCTGGAGGAGAGGGCGAAGGACAGGGTCCAAAAGGGCCTTCCGCTCCCGGTACCCGAGGAGATATGCCAAAAGCTCCAGATGGATCTCGACCTAATCGAAGAGGAGCTGAAAGTGAAGAGGGCAGAGGAGAAAGTCGACCTCGGCGAGGTGACGGAAGACGCATTCCCACCCTGCATAAGAGAGATGCTCTCCCAGGTGGCAAACGGCATGAACCTCGCTCACACCGCCAGGTTCGCCCTCACCACATTCCTCCTCCACGTGGGGATGAGCGTCGATGAGGTCGTTGGCGTCTTCAACACGAGCCCCGACTTCGACGAGGAGAGGACCCGCTACCAGGTCGATCACATCTCTGGAAAGGGCGGAACCAGCTACAAACCTCCCTCCTGCGCCACCATGGCCACCTACGGCAACTGCCCCGGGGAGGACAGGCTCTGCAAATGGGTGAACCATCCCCTCAGCTACTATGAGAGAAAGCTGAAGAGGAGCAAGGCCGGATGAAGACGGGCCTTTTGGAATATCGGCTGATGAAGCGCGGCGAGGAGGCAGAGGTATGTGACCTCGTCATCCGGGTATTCGATGAGTTCGTTGCACCTCAATTTTCCAGAGAGGGCGTCCAAGAATTTTATAACTACGCCGATCCTCATCTCTTCATACGGCGGTCGCAGTGGAACCACTTCGTCCTCATCGCTGCGGCCCAAAAAGAGATCGACGGGATGATCGAGGTCCGGGACGACGGCCACATCACCCTATTCTTCGTTGACAAGAGGTTCCAGGGGAAGGGCACGGGCAAAGAGCTTTTGTATAGGGCTCTTGGGATCTGCCAGAGAAGCAAACCCGAACTGTCGAAGGCCACCGTCAACTCGTCGCCAAACGCCGTTGGGATCTACGAGAGGCTCGGGTTTCGCCTGGCAGGATCCGAACAGGCTGAAAATCGTATCCGGTTTGTGCCAATGGTTCTCGATCTGTTTCGACATCAACCTCAGTTGACGGCGACTGGCAAGGTGAAGCAGAAGATGGAACCTTCAACATTTTCCGACTCGATCCATACGCGGCTGCTGTGAACCTCAATTATTCTCTTGACGAGGCCAGGCCTGCACCGGTCCCCTCGCTTTCCGGATCGGCTTTGTTGAAAAGATCGAAGGTCGTCTTCTGCTGATCACATCGATCCCGATCCAGTCGTCTTGGACGAAGAAGACGACCTCGTCGCCGTCTTTTCGCCATCCCAACTCTATCCAGGGATTGGCGGGCTGGTCGCCGATAGATTTTATGCCGTTCTCGACCAGGTTTACGAGCACCTCTGAGATCCTAAACAGGTCCATGTGGACCACTTGGCCACTCTTTGGCCGTGGAGACTCAACGCGTTTCGATCTCGCCTTCTCGGTGATCTGGTCCAGAGTATCCATCACGATATCTTCGAAGTGCACGTCCTCCTTGAGGATTCGATAAAAACATCTCGCTCTTCCTGAGCGCCTCTTCCAGCCCCCCCTCTAGGAGACGTCCTCTACGATCCCTCTCAAGCCCGAGGGGCGACCATCCTGAATTATGGGAACGCAGTGGACGAGGGCCGGGAAAGTGCTGCCGTCTTTTCTCTTCATCAAGAGCTCCTGTCCCGGGCACCCACCCCTCAAAGCGAACCGGAAGCACTCCTCCAGCCCATTCGGATCGTCGGGCGCAATTATATCAAAGAAGCTCAGACCCCGTTTTAGGTCTCCTGAAGAGTATCCGAAAAAATCCAGACCTTTCTGGTTGAATAAGGTGATCTGGCCGCCCAAATCGATTTCGAAGACGGTTTGCGGCAGCAAGTCTGCCAGCTCCTGATATCTGCTCTCAATATGTTCCAGCGCCGACTCCGCCCTCTTGCGGGCGGTCACGTCGTAGAGAACTCCCTCGACTTTGACAGGAACTCCAGGTACTTCGCAGATGGTTTGAACCAGCTCGTGAACCCACCGAACACCGCCACCCTTCCGTACTATGCGATACTCATTTTCCGAGATGTGCGCAGAAGCGGATCTGGCCGTTTCTATTTCTCGTCTCAGCCTGGGGAAGTCGTCTGGATGGATTATCTGGTCCCATCTCGGGTCGCAGGAAAATATCTCCTCTTCGGTGTAGCCGGAGATCTCCTCGACATTTCCGCGAATTGAGGTTGGAACAAAATCTAGGGAGCTGGTAAACGACATCCCTGGAAGGCTCTGAAGGAGGGCCCAGTAGCGCTCATCCAGCTCAAGGAGAGCTGCCCACACCCTTCTCCCGCCCACCGCCGTCCGGATCCTATGAGAGAGATCTGCAAAGATGACGCTCCCGTCTCTTCCCCTAAGAGAGTATTCCGCTCCATCTTTCAAGGCCTCGACGATGGCCACCTCCTCGCCAGCATCGATGAGAAGGACGAACGGGATCTCTGGATCTCTGACGCGGACTTTCTTCAGAAAGGCGATGCCATCCATCCCGTCCATCGCATATTCGGAGACGACGACGTCGTAGAAGGCGGATTTCAGCTTTTCCATCGCATCTTTCGCTGACTCGACCATCTCGATATCCATATCTTCGAATTTTGAAATATCGAGTTCGTCCCCGACGAACATTGCCCGGATGGCGTCCTTCCCATGCCTTCGCCTCTTTTCAGGAAATCGTGACCTATTGATTCCTCCAGACTGGTTTTTTGCCCATACTCGTCACCCTCCGGCACCGCGTCATCGCTGTAAGATGATTTCGATTTAGCATGTCAGGAGGACGCTCATATTTAAAATCCATTTAAAACTCACGAGATTGTCTAAAATGTAGCACGTAACTCGGACTCTTTAGGCGTGTGGGCACAAACGAAACTCCTCCGAACCGAGAGCTTCCAGGAAGCACCGGACCGATTTTCGATCTTTCTTTTCGGGATCGGAAAGAAAGAGGATCTCGTCTTCGGCCACCTTTCTGAAGGCCAGCCCTGCCTCTTCCGCCAACTGCCGGACCCCAAAGCCCAGGTCCGCCCGACCAGCCTTAACAGAGGCCGCTACAGCGGCGTGAGATCGGGCCTGGCCAGCGAGCCTGACCAACGGGTGGCCCGATTCCTCCAGAACCTTTCTGAAAATCCGGTTCATCTCCGAGTCCCTGGACCAGCCGACGACCCTCAATCCCTCGATCCCCGCAAGGTCCAGAAGTTTGGGGTTCCGGGCCATGATCACAAGGTCTCGGGAGTAGCCCTCGAAGACCGATAGCGATCCCTCGCCCCAGACGGGGCCCGCCCCCTCCGACCTGGAGACAACTGCAAAATCTGCAACTCCGTCCTCCGCGGAGATGGCGCCACGCCTGCTCCCGGTGGAGACGAACCTCGTCTCGAAGGGAAGGATTCCAGCGAGAACTTCGAGCTTGGGGCAGTCCTCCCCCTCGACGAGGAGGGCAGGCTCCGGAACGTCACCGAAGAGCTGGACTTTCACCACCTCTCCCCGGTCCAGGCGCTCGACCTGGTCGGGGATCTCGACAACGCCGTCGGCCTGGGCGAGCGTGGTGATCGAGCCGCTCCCCTTGTCGACAGGATACACCCAGCCCCCGACGATCCCGACCGAGAGCATCTGCCTGCGGCCCTCGGACCGGACAGGCCTTGCGAGCCTTCCCCGGGTCTTCGGCACCAGGTGCTCGGTCCCGACCGCCTTCCTGATAACCGGGGCTGCAAGCTGGCCAAAGACGGTGAGGGAGCTGGTGGGGTAGCCAGGAAGACCGAAGAAGGGCTTTTCCTCGATCGTTCCAAAGAGGGTCGGCTTTCCGGGCTTGAGGTTGATCCCGTGAAAGACCACCTCGCCAAGCTCCTCGAGAACCTTGTAGACCATGTCCCCGATCCCGGCGGAGGTGCTCCCGCTGACGAGGATCAGATCGCAATCCCGGGCCATGACCTTCAACCCCTCGGCCATCTGGTCGTGGTCGTCGGGAAGGATTCCGAAAACGACGGCTGAGCCCCCACACTCCTCCACGGCCGATGCTATCGAGTAAGAGTTTATGTCATAGATCTGGCCGAAAGAGAGGTCCTCGCCGGGGGGGACGAGCTCATTTCCTGTGGAGGCGACGCCCACTTTGAGAGAGCGAACCATCACATCTTTTCGGCCCACCGCAGCCAATAGACCGATCTCCCGGGACGTCAATTTTCTTCCGGGAAGAAGGACCGTCTCGCCGAAGGCGACGTCTCCACCGGCCCGATGGGTGTTCTCGCCGACGTGGACAGGCCGCCTTATAAGAAGCGATTCGCCTTCGACTTCGGAGTGTTCGACCATCACGACAGAGTCTGCGCCCTTTGGCATCATCGATCCTGTGGATACCTCGACCGCCTCGCCCACCTTCACCACAACGTCAGGCATCCTTCCCATGGGGACCTGGCCGACGAGGGCGAGAGAAACGGGCCGGTCTTCCCTCGCCTCCAGGACGTCGGCCGACCGGAGGGCGTAGCCGTCCATCGCAGCTCGATCAAATCCAGGGACGTCGACGGGGGAGACGACCCTCTCATCCAGGATCCGGCCGAAGGCCCTCTCCAGAGGAAGTGTCTTTTGGCCTGCTTCGGGAACGCGATCGAGGACGATCCCTCTCGCCTCGTCGAGGGAGAGGAGGGTACGAAACTCCTTGCGCATGCTTCTTGATCTGAAAGAGACAATATAAAATTTGGCCACGAAATTTCAAATTTTCGCGGCCCTGAGCCTCAAAAGGTGGTCTGCGAGAACGAGGGCCACCATCGACTCGGCCACGGGGATGATCCTCGGGGGGATCGAGGGGTCGTGTCTTCCCTTGATCTCGATCTCGACGGCTTCGCCAGTGGATAGGTCCACGGTCTTCTGGGGCCGGGATATCGAGGGGGTGGGTTTCACCGAGATCTTGCAGAGGATGGGTGCACCCGTCGAGATACCTCCAAGGATCCCACCGGCGTTGTTCGTTGCGAACTCCAGACCTTCGGGTCCCGGAAGTATGGGGTCGTTCATCTCGCTTCCTCTCATCCCCGCAGACACTATCCCCGCCCCGATCTCGACGGCCTTAACAGCGCCGATGCCCATCAGGGCTTTTGCGAGGTCGGCATCGAGCTTGTCGAAGACCGGATCTCCGAGGCCTGGCGGCACGCCCAAAGCCACGACCTCAGCAACGCCGCCGAGGCTTTCGCCAACTTCGCGAGCCTGATCCAGAGCCCTGACCATCTCCTCTGCAGCCTTTTGATCCGGGCACCGGACCGGGTTTTTCTCAGCCTCGTCTCTCAGGCTGGATATGTCCACGTTGTTAGGAATTTTGGCCCGGACGCCCCCAAGCTCCAGAACGTAGCCTGCGACCCTGATCCCGTTCTCGGTGAGAACCTTCTTTGCGACCGCGCCCGCAGCAACCCTACCGACGGTCTCTCTTCCCGACGACCTTCCACCGCCCCGGTGGTCGCGGATTCCGTACCTGGCGGTGTAGGGCCAGTCGGCGTGGCCCGGCCTTGGACGGTTTCGCAGGGCGTCATAAGCGCTCGACTCTGCGTCCTTGTTCCAGACGAGCATCGAGATCGGCGTTCCCGTCGTCCTCCCCTCGAAAAGGCCGCTCAGGATCTCGACACGGTCCTCCTCTTTTCGTTGTGTTGAGATGGAACTTTGGCCCGGACGCCTCCGGTCAAGCTCTTTTTGAACGTCCTCCTCGGAGAGGGCAAGGCCCGCAGGACAGCCGTCAACGACGACGCCCACGCCCCGGCCGTGGCTCTCGCCCCAGGTGGTGACCCTGAAAACCGCGCCGAAAGAGTTCCCTGACATGGAGAGATACTTCACTTCCAAACTGATATCTCTTTTTGGTCTGTGAAAAACTGGATAGCATCTCCTTCCATAAGACTCATACAAACCGATTTTGATTAGACGCTTCGATATAATGAATTATCCCGAAGAGCTACAGAAGCGGGGACGAGAGGCGAACCCCTTCTTCGTCCTCATGGGGATCGATGTCGTCTCCTTCGGCGGGGGCGAGGCGACGCTCTCCATGAAGGTGAGGCCCGATATGCTGAACGGGGCTGGGTGGATGCAAGGAGGGATTTACACCGCCATTTCAGACGAGGCGATGGCGCTAGCCCTCTTAACCGCCCTCGATGAGGGTGATCAGATCGCGACGATATCAGAGACCACATCCTACTTTCGAGGGGTTCGAAGCGGGAGGATCGTCGCAGAGGGGAGGGTCACGAGAAAAGGGCGCCAGGTCGCCTTTGCGGAAGGGCGGGTGAGGGCAGACGGCGCCAACGGCCCGGTCCACTCTCAGACGTCGGCGTCCTTCTCCATAATCAGGAGAAAATGATATGAAAAGAAATATTTATAAAAAAGGGTTGGTCTCAGGATCGCAACCGGACTGCATCCGCGATCAGACTCGCGACCGAAACCGTGCTGACCGCTTTTTCGAGAGTATCGGTCGCAATTATCGACTCGACCCCGGCACGGCAGAGCTTCAGAACGGCGCTTCCCGTCAGGACCGGATGGACTGAGCCGAGGTAGACCCTCTTCGCCCCGTTTGACTTGAGGATCGATATCGCCTGAGCCATCGTCCCGCCGGTGGCGATCATGTCGTCGAGGATCACAACGTCTCTTCCAGAGGCATCGATCTCCTTTGGAGCCATCGAGACCTCGGTCCCGCTGTGTCTCGTCTTTTCGAGGTAATCATAATCGACGCCGAGCCTCAAAGCTGCGACCTTCGCCATCTCGATTGCGCCCTTGTCAGGAGATATGATGACCGGATCATCAAGGTCCATCTTTTTGATCGCGTCTGCGAGCAGAGGCGTTGCGTCCAGGTCTGTTGCCCGGTGCTTGAAGTTTTTGAGGACTGACCTGTTGTGAATGTTGACTGAGAAGATTCTGGATCCCTCTTCGAGGAAGGCGTCGATGGCAACGGCCATCGCTCTCGCGGAAAGGGGTTCGCCCGGCTTGAACTGTTTGTCCTGGCGAGCGTAACCGAAGTAGGGGACGACGAGGTCGATTCGCCTTCCTCGAAATACGTCCAGAAGCTGGAGAAGCTGGATTATATCCCGGTCCGATGGCGTGCTCTGAACCACGACGATCCTGTCGTCGAGGTCGGAGCAGACCTGAGTATAAGCCTCGCCGTCCGGAAACCTGCTGTACTCACACAAAGCCAAATCTTCGTTGAGAATTGTTGCTACTCTGCCACCCAGAAGCTGGGAGGATGGTCCACCGATGATCATCAAAAATCGCCTCTATAGTTTTAACGTCAATGTGTCAACCGCCGATTTACGCCATCAACTTCCGACAACGTTCATCTCAGCCTTGATCGTGGGGACCACAACCGCTCCCACCATCCTCGCGTCGGTCCCAGCCTTGATCGATTTGAGGAGGTCAAAGGCGTTTCCCGCCAGCATTAGGGAACGGATCGGCCTTCCGGCCTCGCCATCCTCGACAGAAAAGACGTTCCTCGCCTCCACTGAGAAGTCGCCGGAGACGGGGTTTGCGGTGTGAGCCCCGATAACACCGGTCACGAGATAGCCACTCTTCGTCTCCGCCAGGACGTTTTGAGGATCTCTCGAAGATGCAATCAGGTTGCTCGTCCCGATCCGAGGAATTCCCGCGTAGCCGGGTCGGTCCGCGTTACCTGTGCTCTTCGTCGCCGTCTCCTCTTTTCCCGCGGAATAGGAGTCGTAGAGAAAAGCCTTCAGAACGCCCCCTTCCACCAGGGGCGTCTTCTGGGAGGAGACGCCCTCACCGTCGAAGCTGGAGGTGGCCATCCCGCCCCTCAACAGGCCATCGTCGACTATGATCAGGTTCTCTTCGGCCACTGTCTCGCCGATTCTGCCCGCGAGAGATGATCTCCCCTTCTGAACGTTGTCCCCGAATATCGCGGGGACGAAGGCGTAGCTCAGGATATCAGCGAAGGCGATAGGCCCCAGGAGAACCTCGGCCTTCCCGCTCTCGCCCCGACTCCCACCCAGAGATCTTCGAGAGAGATCTGCTGCAGACCTCCCGATATCTGTGAGGTCGGAGAGAGCAGCCCTTGAGTTCGCAAAATCGTAGCCTGTCGCGACAGTGCCGTCCTCGCCTTTTGCCACCGTCTCGAGATAGGCGTGAAAAATGGTTCCATTCTCATCAAGCTCGATGCCGTTCGAGTTTAATATCAGCTCCGAGCCAGAGACCGCAGAAACGCCTCCAGATACCGGCTCTGCGCCAGAGATTGACCCCACCCCCTCGAGAAGGGTTGCAGCGAGGTCGAGACACTCTTCAGGCCCCATCTTCGCGACGGCCGAATCGAAGACCGCCTCAGGACGGCTCGGTCTCTCCGGTGACGGGAGAGATCGCCACTTATCATCGGTACCTCGTGCTCTGGCAGCCCTGACGGCGCTTTCGGCCACCATCTCAAGCTTCGACAGATCGCTGGTGCTGGAAAAGCCGACCGCCCCCAACACAACTGCCCTCAGGCCGAGGCCACAGTCGTAGCTCTCGCTCGCCATCTCGACCTGATCTTTCCGAAGATCGACGTCGACGGACCTAGCCTCGAGGCCGAAGACCTCGGCTTCCTTTGCACCAGCCTTTTCGGCCAAGGCAAGTAGACGACGCGCGCTCTCGAAAAGATCCTCGATCATGATAAAATCATCCGATGTAGCGGAGGTCTTCCTCGCCGCTCGTCTCGTAGGGCATCTGGGCCTTCTCCATCTCCTGGAGCTTGCCCACGATCCTCTCCATCTCCTTGGCCCGGTCCTCGAGGGCTTGCATGTCCACCTCGATCCCGAGCGCCTTGGATAGGACCCTGAGAACCTCCTGAGCGCTCTTGGGATCGACGAGGTAGCCACTAGTAGTGCCCATAAGACAGACCGCGTCGATATCTCTGAGCCGCCCGAGGCCCAGCAATAGACCGCTAACGCCGACTATGCCCCCGCCCGGCTCGTTCTCCTGGAAGACGACGCCGTACTCCTTCATCTCCTCGACGAGCTCCAGGCTGTTTGCGGCACCCAGGACCTTGGGCTTGTCGACGAACTGGCCAGTGCCGTACCCGCCCAGGGTGTAAATCCTCTTGACCCCGAACTCCTCGCAGAGGTCGAGAAATACGCCAGTCAGCTCGTAGTGGCCCTCGTTGGTGGCGCTCTGGTAATCCCCCACCAGAAAGAGCAGATCTCGATCCTTGCCGTGGTAGGCGTAGATCTCGTTTCGGACCTGCTTTACGGTCCCGTCATCCTGGACGATCACTTGGGGTGGCAGGTGAGGCGAATAGACCTCTATGATTTCCTCGGCCTTCAGCTCCTCGACCAAATGTTCAGCCACCAGCTTTCCGACGTGACCCACGCCCGGCAACCCCTCTATCAGAATCGGATTCTTAAGGGATAGGTCCTTCACTCTGCGAATTACATTTTCTCTC
>Ga0209121_10001408_pt1 | contig 25239 bp, 18 predicted proteins | sample Cruoilmetagenom3_FD_187292 | JGI IMG/M metagenome (GOLD analysis project Ga0209121, IMG submission 187292) | Oil polluted marine microbial communities from Coal Oil Point, Santa Barbara, California, USA - Sample 3 (SPAdes) (version 2) | ecosystem: Environmental > Aquatic > Marine > Oil seeps ... | reverse complement strand
AATGTTGTTGTCTGCATAAAAACGCCACTTATACTTTGTAAACTTTACCATTTTTAACCTTTCTTTATTTTAAATAGACACATCCTATTTTTTCTATGGTTTAACTTTCCATTTTACGATGTCTTCCTTTAGGGCGTCTATCTATAATAATATCTAAAGCCTCAACTATCCGGTTAAAAACCACCTCAGATCCTATAGGTTTTCCGCTAAAAGTTACCGAATTATTGACCTGGTACACCTTCCCTATTTATTTAATTTAAAAGTAAAACATTAATTGACTAAGAAAATGGGATGTGTCTATTTATTCAATCTTTTCTTAAATATCTCATCTGCCTTATTAATTCCGGCTACAAACTTCTCCCATTCATCAAATTTAAAGGCACAACTGGCAGATACATCAGCAGAAGCAATAAAAATACCTACTTCATCTTCCTCTACCTCAGCACCTATACTTAAAAATTCTCCTATTTTAGTCTCTTTTAAAAGAACCTTTTTCACAATAAAATCTCCTTTATCTTTTATTTACCAGGGGAATTTCCAGACTTTTTTAATTATCTTTTTACCTATATATTTATTCTTTGCTCTTCGGGCTATTTTTTTAGGGTCACCACTGGAGAGTTTTTCCACATCATTGGCTAAACGGGCAAGCTTATAAAGAAAACTAACTGATTTACTAATCTTTATTACCTCCGAGATAATATTTAAATTAATTATTGAGCTTGGTGATTTCAATCTTTTTCTTTAATTCTTTTGCACCGAGCATTTTTTTATTTAATCCTTATTAAGGATGAATATTATAAAAAAATACTATTAGCTTTAAGCAAAATAGCAATTTCACTTCACATTCAACATTTTCAATAAATCTTCTTTTAGTTCAGAATTCTTTACTTGAGAAAATGAGGTTTCTTTTAAAATATTTACAAATTCTTTTTCTAAATTATTAATAATTACTCTATGTCCACCCACATCTACAATAGGGGAGTTTTTATCTCTACACCTTATGGTTACCCGCTTATTTAAAAAATGGTCTCGGCAATCTCTAATCTTACCCAATAGTTTATCTATCAGGTAAACGTTACAAATATCTTTTAATTCTTCTAAAGAAATCTCCAGATTATCCACCATAAACTTAGCCAGTTCCTTTTTTGTTCCGGAATATCCTTTAAGGTTATTCTTCTCACAAATTTCTTTTAAATTACTTACGGTCAGGGTTTGAAGGATAGATAATTTTTCTCGTTTGTCACTCACTTAAAATCCCCCCCTTCGAATATAAATTTTAAAACGAAGACTGTCTTAATTTTCCCTTATTTCAAATTACAAAATGCATTTGGAGAAGTTATGAAATCTTGAAAAAGTTACCGAATTATTGACTTGGAATACTTTCCCTATTTATTTAATTTAAAAGTAAAAATATTAATTTTCTAAGAAAATGGAATGTGTTCCTATTTATTTACTATCATCTTAAGAGCTTTGAAAGCTTCGGGCATTATATAATTATTATTCTTGGCCAAGGATCTCGATTATCTGAGGAGGATACTTCATCGAAGTCTCAGGATCACTCGGCACAAAAGCAAATTGAAATACTATCTTCAACTCTGTCTGCTCGACATTACCAGCAGCCTCTTTATATCCCCAAGTCCATCTATCAAGTTTGTATGCTTGTGGGGTTTCGATCTGTTTTAGTGCCTCCTCGTACGCCTCTTCATACGTTTTTACAGGTAATTTTCTCTCGATGCCAACGACCTCCCGCCAAACCTTTGATGCGTTGAGGAGTGATCCATCATTATTCATCTGTACTCTCATTACACCACCTTCGCCAAGGACATTAACTAGAAAGCCATCCACTTCTATCTGTCTTTTAAATGTCACAATTATATTTTTTTGAAATTTCTGTATATCATCACCTTTGCCTTCAACAGGCATTCTCTCGATCATGAATTTACTACCCATAGCTTCGGTAAAGTTCTTTTCCGTCCAACCCTGCTCTTCAATAAAGCTTAAAGCGCGCTTGATGTATTCTTCCTCCTTGAGAATAGGTTCTCCGACCGTTAATTTCCGTTCGCCAATGATATAAACTGCACCGCTTAGTCGATTAATGCGCACTCGTGGTCCTCTCTCCCCCACCTCATCAGGTGAGACCATCCAGTTATCCTTGATCTTGAACTTTAAATCAAGGAATGGTTCAAGCATCGGTAATTTTACTACCTTTAATACTGGTAGTAATTCTGGGATATGGATGATTAGTTCAGGCTCACGTGGCGTCGATGCGAAGTTTGAGAGATACAGAATGTGATAATGTGACGTTCCTGAGGTATTGGGCTGGTTGGTAAAAGTCGCATCATAGAGAGGGGTGGAGGTCACATCTGGACCACCTATCGTAATACACAACGGAACAACACCATACCAATTCAAGCCATCAATGAATGAGTCAGCAACATCGAAAGAATTGTTGTTATAGTTATCCCATATTCTGTCGGTCTGTTGCTCATGACAATAAGCAGAGGTTGATGCACCGCCAGCCATACGTAAATCTGGATCCAATACGGGACCCCAGCGCTCATAGACATTTCGCATGTCGGGCGAGTCTGCTGAGCCGTCAAAATTACCTGGGCAGGAGTAATCGAAGGTTTCTCCTGGGCAGTTTTTGGGACCGTGTGCAAAAACTTTACATGAGCATTGCCAATAGTAACGAAGTAAACCTCCTCTTGGACAATTTCCAATACTCATGTATTGTTGGGTTGCGTTGTTGCCTAAAGCATTCCAACATTCTGGACAACCGTGACCAGCATAAAAAAACAACATGGCCTGATCTATACCATTAGTAGGATCCGCATCATCGCCTGACGTAGTAATACCTTTATCATAATAAAAATGGTTAGTGTTTGATAGCCCAATGTGCATATGTCTCCTAGTCCAGGTGTCAGGACAATGGTTAACAGCGGTAATAGTACCGTTCATATCTTCACCAGTGAGGAATTCCTCAGCAGTGTCGATATGCCAATCAGTATTTCCGTGAGCCGTTATAGCAGTATTTAGGTCTGGATTCTTTGGGCATGTAAACAAATACACTCCAGATACTACTACTACACCAATCACTATCACCGAAATACTTATTAAAAAAGTTTTTTTCTTCATGGTTCCTCCTCCTTTTATTTGTAATGTTAACATTTATTAGAACACATTACGATTTCAAAAGTATTAAACTTCTCGCTCCCTTTATATTGAAAAATTATTGTAAAAAGCGCCTAACGCTAAGGTTAACCTACCGAACCGATTACACCAAGACTGATGCAACGCTCAATACATTCAATTTTCCACAGAACTTCGATTAATACACGTCGGTTCGGTCAGGTTGAACTTTTTGTTAGGGCTTTTTAAAAATGCTATAAGCTTACTAACTTATAATTTATATTGTAGTTAAAGTATTTTTATTAATGCCGTAACTGGAAAATGATCTGAAAATCCTTTTACCCATTTATTCTTTCTTTTCCTATATGGCTTTGGTTTACTGCCTTCTTTTATGCGTTTTGGTCTAAAAATTTTAATTGATTTTTCCTCAACTTCAAGACCATTATTGCCTACAAGAATTCCTTTCGAAACCATAATTTGATCTAACATATTCCATCCTGCTGGATTTTTACTATAGTAATAAGTTCCTGGAGTTGTTTCGTTCATCAATGACCAAGATAAATTATAAAGATAAGGTCGAGACCTGGAGCTATTTTTACGGGCTTGTACCCGGTCTCGGTTTCTTATGGCAAAAAGATACTCCTGAATAGAACGATTAAAAGGTTCGTCATTAAAGTCACCCATTACAATTATATTTGTATTAGCATCTGATTGATAAAATTGATCTACTACCCAGGCACAGTTCTCTGCAACCATTATTCTGAATGGTTCACTTTCATATTGTCCACTTGATCGAGAGGGCCAATGATTGCCAATTACGTGGAGTGTGCTCCCATTTATAACTTTGAAGGTAACCACCAGAATATCTCTTGTGGGGTAACGTTTGCGAACATTATAAGCCACAGCTTTAGGATCAGACAAAACTGATTTAATGATTTCTTTTTGTATTTTATTGTCAAAAGAACCGTCCCTTTGACAATATATAAGCCCTTTAACTAACCAACATGTTTTACTCTTTCTTGTAGTATTTTTCTGGGATAATCCCCTTCATCCTCTGGTCCTTCCTGGCTTACTAATTTATACATATCAGGCTTTAATCCATGTCGTGTTTGTTTTACATAAAATATACAAGCATCGGGTGAAAATATTTCTGAAGGTACTATCCATCCACCAGTGTTCCAAAGAGATATGAATTTTCCATTTACCCGTACTTTTCTATCTGATTTTAGTATTCTTCCGCCATGATGAGTGTGTCCAAAAATAAAATGAAAATCCTTTTTTACTTCATTTTTAATTCCACAAATTTTCTCCAGATACCATATTATTCTTTCACGTATATAACTATCTAGTAATGTTTTACTATCTTCCTTAAATGTTGTTCTTCTTATTGACCGTGATCGACCAAGCCCTAACCATAATTTACGAAGCCAATCAAATCCTTTTTCTATTAATCTACATCTACTAATTTTATACCAAATAATTTTCATAAACCAATAAGTTTTCTCTTCCAAATCCTCAAGATTTTCAACATTTATACCTTTCGCAGACATATATTTATCTAATGTTCTAGAAAATAAATGTCCATGATCAAAAAAATAAAAAGCAGTATCTGTCTCAAATCTATAATTAGGATAATATATTTCAATTCTTTCAGTAGGGTAGTCACTTGATAAACAATTTTTAATAAATATTTCCTTGTCTAAAATAGATGAATCAACCTTTATTTTAGGAAAACAATCTCGAAAATTATCCTTTCCATATTCTCTTTTTAATAGTTCAACCCAAAGATGGTGATCATGATTTCCTGGAATATATATTATCTTGTCGATATTTACTTTATCTAATAATGAAGTAAGAAAAAACTTAGTATTTTTATAGGCTTCCTCATCGGGCGCTAACGAAAGATCTGCTATATCGCCTATAAGTATCAGTTGTTCTATACCACTATCATATTTTTTATCTCCTTTGGAAAGTTCAATAATTTTATTAATTGTTATATCAATTATATTAAAAAAATCTCCACTATTAAATAAAACACTTTCGGGTTCTCCCAAATGTAAATCAGACAATGCCATTAATTTTAAAATTTTCATATTCTTCCTCCTATTTTAATAGTAAAACAATTTTTTAATAATAATTAGGGCAATAATGTAGAAAAAATGTGGATTATCTAAATTTTTCATATTACATTCCCTTGATAGGATTTTATACACATCTTTCCCTAAATGCATTTTAAAAAAACAGAATCCATCTCTATTAAAATTATATTTTAATTGAATGCATTTTTCTTCGCTTATAATTTATAATTTTTTCTCTGCTTATAACTGAATTTAGCATATCTGACATTTCAACTAATAACTCGGGTGCTATAACACGTCTAAGTCTTGCTCGCCTAATATCATTTGAATCTTCTAAAAGTTCTTTAAAAAAATTAAATATATATTGGAATTCAAATGCTTTTGTTTTACTGTTAATTGGCAAAGGTTTGTAGAAAATAACATTTTTCTTTGAAGTTAAAGCCAGACAAAAATTTGAAAATGCTTTACGCTCCCCTAATGGAATTTTAATCTTTAATTCATCAATGCAATCAAACTTATTATTTAAAATTAATTTTTGCAATTGTTCATAAAGATTTAAGAAACAATTTTTAATATCTATATAATTTCTCAAATATTTTGCTCGATCATTAATTTCACCAACACGACCTTGTTTATGTTTTGCTTTAAAATTTTTAATATATTTTTTAAAATGTACCGCTGGTAGAATATTCATATATTCTATCAACTCATCTATTAAATCTTTTGATAAAGATTTAAACATTACGCCATTTGGATCTAATATAGGAAGTGATTCGATAAAAATTGATACTCCTTTTATTTCTCTAAAAGTTTTTTCAATATGGCCCCGTTCTGGCCATATTTGTCTAATACGATAAGCACGAGCAATTGTCATTCTTTTTATTAAACCATTCGTTTGGTCCTGAATTTTCCATCCGTAAGAATGAGGTTTATCAACTTTATGTTTAAATAACACATCTCCTAAATCCCATAAAGCAAGTATCCTATTAATAGGAGTTTGATCTGTATCCCTATAAACATTATTAGATTTTGTAATACTATCAATTAATAAACTTAAATCAATTTCTTTCATAGATAAACTCGATTCTATAAGTTAATATTTTCTTTATCTATATATGATTCTAATTTTAACCCCAATGCAATAGCGTTATTAAGTAATTCTGGTTCTGTTAATCTCTTACCCTTTTGAATCTTAAAAATAATTTTAGGAGCTATAATAAAAGATACATAATTGTTCAATCTTTCGTTGAATTTTGGCAAATCCTCTGTACCCGAATTTCTTTTTCTAAAATCTATATGACTCGTATTAATATATAAAGTATTACCCGCATCTATTATTCTTTCGTATCTATTTTCGGGAAAAGGCCTCACTTCTATTTTTGGTGCACTTGATTGCACAGTTACTTTTTTTGATTCTCCCTCAATTTCCTTCAAATCAAGATCACCACTTCCAGCACCTGTTTCACTTTCACCTGGACTTCCTAAACCCTCGCCTTCTTTACCACCTTCTCCGTGAATATTATCTAACCCAGAGCTCCCTCCCCCCGGTAATTCACCTCCCCAATTCAAACCATCAATATCTACTACAGATTTTTTATCATCCATTCCTTTAAATTGAGAACTTTTTTGTATTTCAAATTTAAGTTTAAAATTTTTTAAAACACTACTTAAGCAGTTCGTAATAATATTACTTATATCATCTAAGTGCTTTTGCTTTTCCGAACTAACTTTTTTATTAAAAAGAATTTCTAATTTTTCTTGTATTTTTACTAATTCTTGATAAAGAATGTTTCTTTCTTCATCATTACTCAAATCATCGCGAGTAATATTAGGTGAGCAAAAATCATTTATCTCTATACTACCTACAATAAATTCATTATTCCCCCAGATATAATTATTCTTTCCAATAGAATTAAGATATTTCTTATAACTTTGAAGATCCGCTATAGATTGAATTTTTCTTCCTTTATTCTTAATTATTGGCAATCTATTTTTTTGTGGGTGATCTAATATCTTTAAATCAACATCTAAGTATGATGTTTTGTTATCACTTTCTATTTTTATCTTTTTCTCCGGAAACTCAACCCCGTCCATACTATGATAATCAAACGGAGATAATTTAATCTTGTTATTGCCATTTTCAGAAATAAAAATATCAAACGATCCACTTCTTAAAATATCATCAAAATGTCTTGATATTTCTTCCCTTAGCTTTTTTTTCATTTCATATTTCTTAAATACATGTTTATTGAAATTTGAAATTATAACCTCTGTTCCTACTTCCGTTAAAGTATCATCCGGTATTTTTTCACAATATACTTCATCATGTTCTGTCTTATTACGATCAATTATAATTTTACAAGTGGGGCAATTATTTTTCTTAGAAATAAATTGTGCTACTTCAGCAAAAGCTCTAAACGCATGGACCCCAAAACCAAATTGTCCATTTGCCCATGATACTGCTTTTTTTGTTGATAACCCAACATTACTTAATAAATTACATAATTCATCAGGACTCATGCCTCCACAATTATCTAAAAAGCAAACTGTTTTATTGTATGTATCAATATCGATATGAACTTTATAATCCTTTTCTAAACCATTTTTTTTATTAATAGTTGCAACATCGATGGAATTATCAATATATTCCATAGCTGCTCTAAAAAAATCTTTATACGTATTAGATATTTGATTGATAATAGCATTTTGATCTGCAATATTTAATTTTGTTATACCAAGAATATTCATGATTTATCTACTCCCTTTTTTATCATATATATTGTTTTAGCACCATAATTTATCCGTACAATTTCACCCTTTTTTATCATCGAATTTAAAATATTTAGACAATCCTGTTCACTAATATCACATTCTCTGGCTAAATACTTTTTATTTAATGGGCCTCTTTCAGAAAGGTTCTTTAAAATAATTTCCATATAACTTTTTTTTCTTAATATAATCAATGCGCTACGTTGCTGCTGCCATTCCCTTATATTTTCCTTAAATTTTGGGTTTCCTTGCTTAATAAAAGGATACTCAAATTCTTGTCGAAAATTTTCCATAGAACCCCAATAACGAGTAATTTTCACCCAAATATTCCTAGCTTCTTTATCTTCTCTCATTTCAGTAGTTCTAGGATGGTATCCAATTTTTTTTACATATTCATCATATTCTATTTTTAATTTTTTCTTTTTTGAGTAAACTTGAATATCTTTTAAATTTAAATTAAAATTACTTAATAATCTATTAAAATTAACTATATCGGTGCTTAACGTTTGTAACATTTCATCTTTTTTTAAACAATCAGATAATTCATTCAATAGCTCTTCTTTATTTGTAAAATAGTTAATTAAAAAGGGATAAGAAATTAAATCCTTTTTTATCGGATATTCAAATAACCCATATCTATTCCCTCTTGCTAATATTTGCCGAATTCTCTCACGAGTTAGACCTACTTCCCTCCCCACTTTTTCAAGCGTACCGTATTTTTTATATAATTGAAAAATAGTCTTACTGGAGCTGATTTTATCATTTGATAATTTCCTAAGTTTTTTACTTGGTATTTCGTTATTATCTTTATGAATACCCCCGTAGGCTATTGTATCCTGCTCTTCTTTATCAGAAGAATCTCTGGTGATACTTTCTCTTAAGATAAATTTATCTTCCAATCTTGATTTTGGTAAATGAGTGGTTCTTTTTATAAAATCGATTCTTTTTTTTGCAAGATAATCATCTGGTTTTTTGGAAACTTTTTTAATTTCAATATCTCTTAAAGGGTATTTATTGCTTGCTGTCAATTTATTATCAACATCTCTTAAAATTTTATATGCTTTGAAATAATCAGGTTTAATGTCTATTGCTTTTTTCAAGGCATCTTTCGCATTACCATAACATCCTAAATTTCTATAAGATTTGCTAATTAGGTGGCATAAGAAAAAATTTTGTGGATCTATTTTAAGTGCTTTTTTTAAAATCTCTATCGCTTTATCATATTGTAAAATTTTGTTGTAAATAAATCCCACCTTTAAATATGCTTGAATATTTTCTGGGTTATTTTTTATGGATTCTCTATACAATTCTATTGCTTTTCCAAATTTTGACTGTTTTATATAAATGCTTCCAAGACGATTATAAGTAAAAATATAATTTTTATCGATATAAATGGCTTTTATATATGCAAAAATTGCATCTTTATATTGCTTTAACTTTTCATAAATCCACCCTAACCAATAATAAGCATCTACAAATTCTGGTTCGATATTTATTGCTCTTTTACAAAGTTCGATTACATGGGAGTAGCATTTTGGCTCACCAAAAGCCCAAGCTAATTTATAATGTAGCTCAGCCATATTTAATTTTTTTGATATTATTTCTCCTGGATATATTTCTTTATAATTTTCATTATTAATTTGATAACCAATATTAAATAAATCTATCCCATAATATTCATTAGCATATTCATAATAATTTTCTATTTCGTCATAAATATTACTTAGCTCAAAATGTGTAGCTGTGTGGTTTGGTTTTATCATTAATACATCTTTAAAGGCTTGTATTGCTTTATCATAAAGTAACGCATTTTTGTAATATAAACCTAAATTGTAATAAGATCTAAAATTTTGGTTTTCTCTTAGCCCTACAATTTTATTATTTATTAGATAATCATCTACAATGCTATAAAATTGTTCATCTGAATAATATTTTTTATTCTTTAATTTCTTAGTTAAGAATCTTATTTTATTTTTACTATCAACATGATCGGGATCTATAATCAATACTTTCTTAAAAAATCCAATTGCTCTCTTATATTCTTGAATTTTACAATAATATATTCCTAAACTATGATATTTATTTATCGGGTTGGGTTTAATCTTTCTTTCTTTTTTAAAATATTTTCCCATTATTGTTATATAAATATATTCCTTTATTTATATATGATAATCACTGCCAATGTAATTGAATATAATTATAAGCCTCTTCACTATTTAAAAATGAGACTCGTCCTCTAATAGACTGATAGATATTTTCTCTTACTAACTCGAAAAATATTTTAATAACTTCATCAATTGTTTTTTTAGAAAGAAAAAGAGTTTATTCGTTACCTTCATTTTTTCTATTTGCGCAATAGGTTTTTCTTTAGAAATTATGATTGTATTTCGATTTAATGGCTGAATATAAATTATATCTCCGTCATTTAATTTACTAAAAAACGGCTTGCAGGTCAATCTTAATCTGTGCCCTCATCAAGTAAATGCCTATTTCTAAAATTACCTTTAAATGTTTCTAAATATGAGGGATTATCCCTTAACACTAGACATCGTGGTTAAAAATTTAAATTGAATAATAAATAAAATTGTTCTATTGTCAATAATAAAGAGTTAACCCCTATTTTTTACTAGCCCCCATTTATATTTTCTTTTCTCTAACTACACTGATTTATTTTTAATAATTTACAACTCATAATTACTTGCTTACTTGCCATTCTAAAAGAAAGTGTCCTATGCGATTCTTCTAAGTACATAAATCACCTCTAAACTATGAGGATTCTAGAATATGAGATATCTTTATTTTTACTAATTAATCTAATTCTCTAATATATTTATCAAAAGCATTGGTTAATCTTATCATTCCATTAACCATATCATTTTGTAATTGCTCCCATTTATCTACATCTTTTAAACCAGCATAATTATATTGTTTATAAATCCAAGAAGATTTTATATCTTTTTTATTTAACCAAAAGAACTCTCCTTCGTCCCCAAAAGATTTTTCTATTTCTTTTTTATTGTTTATTAATTGCCTATAAATATTATCATTTATCTCTTTTGTTTCCCTATGGATAGATAATCCAATAGATGTAGATTTATGAGTTATTGCATAATAATATGATATCCCTGGTACTCCACAATTACAGTGGATATCATAATATTTTTTAGGCTTGCAATTAGAAAAGTATTTTGTTTTATTTTTATTTATATCCAATAAACCTTTCCAGAATTCAATCCTTCTCTTTTCTGTCTCCGATAATTCTTCTTCCTCTTTTTCTATTAAATTTATTACTACCTCATCCTCTTCAATATCAAATTTTCTTAGCATTAACCTAGCCATATTCACTATTGACTCTGCACTTAAATTTGATTCTAGATAAATATTATCTGTAATTTTTAAAGGGTTACGAAGATCTTCCAATTTATTTGAAATCATTTTCCTTCCATCCGTAAAATCTCCATCATTAATGAAACTATTAAAAATATCCGGAGCAAGGTTATACAATTTTTGTGCTAAAGCCTGATAAAAATCTTTCCAACTATTAACTGGATAATCTATATCCATTAGAATAAAAGATTTAATCTTTTCTCCGGTAAAATTATAATCTTCAGAGAGATTATATTGAAAAGCTTCATACTCGCTACTAACATAATCAGTTATGGGGAAAGGCCAAACTTTTAAAGCTACATTTTTTAATTTATTTGCTCTTCTAATAATTGTATCCACATTCCAGTAATCTAAATTTCGTAAAAATTTATTTAAAGATAATTTGCTATCTTTAAAACCCTTCTCCATATCTCTTTTTTCTAAGAAAGGTTTATTACTCATCTTAACATTATAACCAGTAAGAGTTATATTGCCTAAGGTATTTAAATATCTATGATGTATTTCCTCACAGTTTTCTCCCAGTGTTTCTTTCCATTTTGGAGAAAGAGTCTGAGGCATAATATGTTCGATATTTAATTGTTTTTCATTTAATAATTCTTCTATGCTTACTCTTTCTTTATTGTCATAATTTTCAAGTCTTTCTAAAAGATGCAATTTATTTTTACTTTTGAAATTATAAATATCTCTAGTGACTAGCAACTCTGAAAATTCTTCATCTGTAGGAAATCTCTGACTAACCCTTTTGTTAATTAATATATACTTAAATATCTCAAAATATTTGGATTTAAAATCGGCATGTCTTTTTATATCTTTTCCTAAAGTCATAAAAACTTTATTGAGGGCATTTGTGGGGACACTACATATCAGTCTTCGGAAAGCATAAGATTCAATAATATATAATATATTAATCAATTCATCTGTATTTATTACTCCGTTTTCATTGTAATTAAATATTTCTAATAAAAAGGGATAGGATACGGTAACATCAAGTTTATTTAATCGTTTTAAAATTTTATTAATCTTAGGATTATCATCCTGGGAAAAGGCAATTCTTTTATAATAACTTGAAAATTTTAATAGCTCTTTTAATAAATTCTCAATATTTCCTTCAGGATAATTTTTATGAACATATTTTTTAAAACTTGTATAAATCTTATCTTTTTTGGGAATAATTCTCTCCTGATAGGTTAAATAATCTCTAATAAATGAATCTACTTTATATTGAGTATTTCTTTCTATGGGGTTCCAATAAACTTCATAAAATTTTTCCTGAATATCTTTAGGTTTTCCCATTAAGATAAAATTTCTTACTAAATCTGCTTGAGTTAATCCCAAGCCAGTAGCATTTAAACTTTCAAAGATCAGTTGAGGATCATCATCATTACTGTTTAATCTAATTTCTACAATTATTAGTTTTTTAATCGCTTTAAATAAATCATCAATAGGAATTTTATTTTCCTTTAGCTTGCTTAAAAAATAAAGATAATTTTTAGTAATATTTGAGCTCCAAATATAATCTTCTGGGTTATTATTAAATAATTTTAGAAAAGCCTTACTATCTGCTTTAACTGGTTTAAGTTTTATCCTTTTTTCATCTTTGGAAAATTTATCTATTAGATAAAGTTCTCTTATCTGTTCTTTTAATAATTCAGCTTTAGATACAACTTCCCCTTTTTCTAATAAATTATGAATGGCTAAAAGTAATAATGATATAGTGGCTATTCTCTGCTGGCCATCAATTATTAAAAATTCCATTCCGGGTCTGTATTCATCAAAAACATAAACAATGGACCCTAAAAAATGATTTCTAAAATTGTATTTTACTACATCTAAAAGATCATTGTATAATTGTTCACAGTGTTCTCTTCTCCAATCATAATTTCTTTGATAAACCGGGATTATAAATCTTTTTTCCGCACCTTCAAAAAATTCAAGAAACTTTTTACCTTGTACTTGCATTTTATTTTCTCTCCTTTATAGAAAATATTTAAATTGCATAAAATAATAACGGGAATTGGAAATGGTTATATAAACAGTTTTATTCTTGTAAAAAACATTTTTGGCACAAATCATGAACCTGCCAAAGAGCTACATTGTTACAAAATTCTAAAATCTTCGTCTCTTATTGATATTTATATGATACAATTTATTAATAAATTTATCCATAGAATTCCTAATTTCTTTTATATCAAAATTATTTAATTTTCTATTATAAATTTCAATCCAATAATTTTTGAATTCATCATCATCGATTTCACCTTTTATATATTTAAACATAAAATCACTAAATTTATCTGGGTAAAGCAATGGCTATCCTTTTAATAAATCAACACTATTTTCTAAAAAATTTAACGTTAGAGTTTCTTTGTCACCAAAAAGTATTGTTTTTGGACCCATCAATGAAGTTGCAATGTATTTATACCTCTTACAAACCATCCATTTATGTGATGTTAGAATTATTGTATCTATATTTTTGTGCTTATCTATGATTTTATAATATAATCTCGTATTAAAGTTTCTACTAGTATCGCTTCTAAACAAATTAATAGAAGAATTTACAATTAATATTCCTCGAGGATTATCAGACTTTTTTCTAACTTGTATTATTTTTTTTTCAATTTTTTTCACTAAACTTAAAATCCAATCTGGATGTTTTTCTCTGGGGGGATATTTTATAAATAATTTCGATGATTCTTCTCTTTCGTAATCAGAATGGTTACGAACTTTATCAATCTGATTAGCTTTTACCAAATAAACATTACAACCAAAATCGCTTGTTTTATTAAGCTCTAATAATATTTCTTTATATTCATTCGGACTATTTCTTTCTATCTTGCTAGCATCAAAAATCTTTACATCGCATGCATCATGTTTAAATTTTAATTGCCCTGATTCTTGTGATATTAATTTATCTATAGATGTAATACATAGGCTAATTATTTGTTTTCTTTCTTTTGTGTTTATATTGCGTAAAAATCTAATATAATAAAAGATTTTTCTTTTATGTTTCACAGCGGCATCAAATAGTTTATTTGCAGAATACTTTAAAATGTCTTGAAAATGATCTTGCCCTTTATTCTTAAGTTTTGGGCGAAAACATTCTGCTAAGAATGGTTGATTTTTATATAAAAAGAAAAGGTCTGAATGCCGACCTTCATCAATTGGAGGTTCAAATCTCATTTTAATAGCACCTAATTTCTTAAACCGATATGCATAAGCGATTTGAAGAAAAGTAGTATAAAATTGTCCTTTATTCTTTAGTAAATCTAAAACTTTACAAAGTCCGGGAACATTTGCAAGGCATCTAAGATACTCAGCAATTTCCATATTAGAAACTATTTGTGGATCTCCTGCAATTTCGAAATTACTTGCAACAGGATGTTTATCTAAAAAAGGCAATGATCTATTAGGTTTTGCAAAATTATTCTTAAGCCATTCTTCACCCAATGCATTTTTAATAACAGCAGCTGAATCAACTATCAAATGTGAAGGTAAATTCAATACTTTAGTTCTTTTAAATGCCCTTTGAATCCAATGCTCAACTGGATCTCCAATATCTAATTCTTTAGTATATTTAAATCTTTTTTTTCTCATATTAAAAACAACCTAATTATTAAAACTATGAATAAAAATATTTAATTTAAATAGACACATCCTATTTTTTCTATGGTTTAGCTTTCCATTTTACGAAGTCTTCCTTCAGGATGTCTATCTATAATAATACCTAAAGCCTCAAGCATCTGGTTAAGAAACTCCTCATATCCTACAGGTTTTCCGATAAAAGTTAACGATTATTGACTTGGCACACCGCCCTTTTGACCCCGTATTCGCTAAACTATTTGTCAAGGATAAAGATTTGACTCTATTCATTACTCTTCCAGCATAAAATAAGTTTTTGCGAAGCAAAAATTTGGGTGGATGCCTGTTAGACACGAACCTTTTATGCTACATTAGGCAATTGTTTTGCTTGGCATCCTTCATCTCCTTGGTCCCTATAAGGTACGTTCCTAGCTTTAGTAAATCTTTGTACTTTACAACCATTCTTTATGCTGTAGTCCCTTCATCATCAACTCCCTTTCCCAACACTATATGTTGAGCGGTAATCAATTTTAACCTTTGATTTCACCTAAGCCACATAATTTTTAAAGTACCGCTTTGGTCAATAGGATCTAAGTGCGTATGGTCGGTCGTCACGAGTGGGACAGCATCGTTCTCGGCTGTGGCCGCAGCAAAGGCATCACCCAACGAGATACCTTGTGTGGCCTTCCACCTGCTAACTCGCTTCATAAAAGATTCGTCGCCTTTTTCGAGTACCCGAAGGAAACTTACTGCTTTATCCCATGCTTCTTCCGCTTGGACTGACCCATCAGAGTGATAGTAATTATAGTAGACTTCACAAAGGTTCACGATGTGGACGGCGAGAAGATTCTCCTCGTTAGCCAAGAGTTCTGCAAAGCGTTTATAGCCTGGTTCCCCTTTAAAGTAGGCGATAATAGCAGAAGCGTCGACGACGTGGGTAATAGCAGACATCAGTTGTTCTCCCGACCCATTTCGGCACGCTTCCATTCGAAGTAGAGTTCAGTATTAAGTTGAGAGTCTCGGAAGGCACCCTGGGTCATCTTAACCAGTTCTTCCCTACTCAATGGCTTTAAAGGCATCTTACCAGGAACAGGATAGATCAAATGTCCATACCGACAGGATAACTGCCCCGCTGGAGTCATTGAAGGTTCAATGAAACGCCCGCAATCTTTGCAGAATATGCTATCAAAAAGTCCACCAACCATACGACCGAACTCTACGGCATCATCCCTGCTCACACGGGAAGCCCATATATTACGATGAGCTCCAATCCAGTTACGAATTGGCCAGCGGATATTAAGGGCATCAAGCGTCATTCCGCACTTTTCGTAGAAACCAGGATATGTTTTTAGCATTACAGAATAGAAAGCAGGCCAAATTTCACCAATCTCGTAGAGTTCTCCTCTCTTTGCATGCACAGATAGGCGGAGAGAATATCGCATTTCTTGAAGTATATGCTCCAAAAGTCGACCAGCTTCGGATGCTATCTGGGATGCTTCACCGTCGACGAGCAAGCGATCCAAGCGTTCACGCTCTTCTTCCGGTTCACGGAGGTCTGTTCCATCTTCAAGAGTCCATTTATGGATGACTTTGTTTAAGAACTCACCTTTTACCCGGCATCGAGCTTGGATGTCACGCAGGTACTCATACCAAATACGGTCATGTGTTGTGAGAAATATTTGATAGTCTCCAAACTCTTTTAAAATCAATTCGGCAATCCGCACAGCGTGCTGAGCATCCACGCTGGTGAGCACATCGTCGAGAATTAGGAGTTTGAAGCCAGGATGTTGTTTCCTGTACCAGCGCTGGAGAGCAAGAAAGGTACAAAGGCCAATCATATCGAGTTGGGCATCACTACCATAAGCATTCGGAACTACATCTTTTCGATCGTAGAAATCTGCTTGATAAATAACGCTTCCCCTCACTTCTGGGCGTACCTCTAGTCGAAGTTTAGTAAGTCCTTGATTTTTATTCTCTTCGCTATCAATGTCTTTCTCAGTCACTTTGTTATACAGATCGTCGATGTCTTTGCTTAATCGGTCAAAAAGTTCTTGAAGCTCTTCCTTACGAGCCTCCTCGGCAAGGCGAAGCATCGTAGATGCCACTTCCAACCGATTTTGAGTCAAATTACGCTGGTTGAAGACCGCCTCCTGTTGCTGCCATAATTCGTCAATTCGATCTAAGAGCGACCTTAGTTCTACCAAGGGCTTAATCTCCTGTGGAGAAGGGAGACCTCCCGTAGCAATTTCGACTTTTGCGATAAGTTCCTTGAGCCTTATGGCGTATGAGGCGGTGTTCCAAGATCTTATAGCCGCATCAAGCTCATCGGTAGTAATTTGGTCCAATCTCTGCTCAATGAAAGTACACAGGTTCTGCAAAGACCCCGCCACCTCACCCAACAATTTTAGACCATATACTTCCCCTAAGGATTCAAGTTCTGCTCTCAGCGACTTGGACGAGTCCCGAACTTTGCGGAGGCTATCAAGCAACTCTCGTCGTGATAGGTCGGTATCCTGCCGAGACCTTACAACTTCCCGCATTTCATCCAAGCGAGCCTGTATTCTCGCAACGAGGGTGTCCCTATCGCGTGGCTTCTTGTCCCAAGGTGTTTCACATAGAGGGCACACCCCCTGCCAGTCAGATTCAATCCACTCCAAGCCACGCTGAAGGACATCCTCAAAAAATGTTTTTGCGGCCGTTGCCTCCCGTGATCGCAGTGCGTGAAGAGCAGATTTAAAAGATGCGAAGTTCACATCGCCAAATGAAGACTGCAGTTCCTCTAATCGAGACCGTGCGCTATGAAGAGCTACAATCCTTTGCGGATCCCCGAATCTTGCTAGTCGTGTATCAAGAGCCGCTATTGCGTCACCGAGATTTGAGAGGCTTCGGAGTGCACCAATGCCAATTGATTGAAGTCGCATAGAAAGAACTGCACAGACCTGTTGCTCCTCAACAGGCACCTTGTATTCATCTATATCGACTGCTTGGGCTAGTTCTCGAGAAGTAGCGTTTAGAGTTCGTTCCGCGTCAGTTACCTCTTTATCCGCATTCTGAGAAACTACACGCAGAGCGGCCTCGGTTTCTTCTACCTCCGTTAACGGAAGGAAAGGTCGAAGATGATCGTAGCGCTCCTGGGGCTTGCTTTCAATGAAGTCCAAAATCTGTCGACGCCGAAGAATGTAGAGAGGCTCTTGAGCAGCGATGAGGTATTCCTTCAAAGCCATTGGTAGGAGCTCGACATCCGTGCCAAGAGTAAACTCGGATCCCTCGGAGAAACGTACATAGATTTCGGTAGGACCGACAGCTCGGATGTTTGGCCCGTGACGTTCTGTCGAGACACCCATTCGACCTTCAAGAGTGCTCACCCTGCCAGTAAAGAGCATTTCCAGAGCATCAACGAAGGAACTTTTACCCGTCCCGTTTTCTCCAAACAGAAGAAGCGACTTCCCATCCAAAGGCAGAGTACAAGCACGGGTAATACCTCTGAATCCTTCTACCACAATGCGATCAATCTTTATCATCGTCAGTTCCTCCAACTTGTTTCAGAAGTTTGCTTAAGGCTTCCGTATCGGATAGTTTCCGCTGTTCGTGTAGCAGCTCAATGGCTTCCACGAAGGTCTGAGGTACTTTTTGCTCATTCCGGAGCTTTTCGCACCAGCGCCTAAAGATTTGTTCTGAAATTGAAACAACCTGCGCCATAAATTTTCCTCCTTCTCAAAACTTTACATTTATATCTTTATTTTCAACAATTTATTCTTGTCATTCCAAAAAATGTCCACTGCCTTAACCAATACCTGATAGCTTCTTGGTTTATTATAAGGATGGGAGCATTTAGTCTCCCCGCAAACTCAGGCAGGAGACTTGCAATGATATATTTGTTATTGCCCAAGATGAGTTTACCTTTTCACCATCATTTTTACGCTCCTGCCTAAATCGCCAAGCAAAATATCGGCTAACGTCCATGGTGTATGTACTGTTTTTGGCATCTTACCAATATTTTATCATTTTAGAAGAATAAATCAATTATAATTTCTTCCTGCTTTTATTTATATCAAGAGCATTAAGGGATCTTGCGCTATCACTTTTCATATCTCCCCCCAATTTTTTTATTATCAAGAAAGATCGTTTGTATAGTATTTCTTCTGGAAGTGATGTAATAAATTACTCCTGAAAATTATATCCGTAATGGCCTGGTCATGCTGCAAAGACAATATAGCTTTTGTTATATTTCAAGACCCCATATACTCTCTTAACTCCTTTTTAACTTCAATTTATCATTTAAGTTTCATAAAAAATGCAGCTGGGAACTTATCTTGAAAAGATTTTCTCTCCAACTGTGTTACTCCTAATTTAATTGCACCGGATATGGCAACAACGGCTGCAAAGAAATATCCAGAGCCAGATATAATTTGTTCCCCTGCAGCAACTAATTCGGCACCTAACCATTTCAATAAATCTAGATCTATTTGCTTCCATTCTACTTCTGCTCTCCTAACTTCAGATATTAATTCATCAGCTAAATTTTTAGCATTAGTCTCGCTAAATGATTCTGCTGTACATGCAGACCTCCATACTTTTCGAAGAAATACTCTGAGGTGCTCTAGTCGTTTTTCCTTTCTTAAAATGAGGGCATGATTCAGACTTAAATTATTTAAAAATTTAAGCTCTAAGCCCTGAAAAGCTTTGGCAAAAGGAGCCCATTCCTTGTTTTCCATATTTTGGCCTTCTCTATCTATTTCAATTTCTTTCCATCTTGAATATATATCAGTTACTAAATAAGAACCTGTAAGATTAGCAGTTAACTTAGCAATGTCATAACTTGCACCAGAAGAAAATATGAGTAACTGGCTTATATTCTTTCCAGGTTTAACTGTCTCTAAGAAATCTGGGTCTTTTTCTCTTTTTTTCTCAATATAAGCAATAAATTCTTCAAAAGTTAATCCCTCTTTCCCTAAGTCTAAGTCTTTAAATACCTTTTTCAAATATTCATTAGGTGATGGTAAAATTAACTGTCTAAACATTTCTTCTTCCATTTGTTTAGAACTTACAAATTTACTTGTGGATTCTTCTAATGCTTTACGTAATTCTTCATTTTCTTCAAACTTTTTATGTTGTCTTTTTAGGGAATTCCATTTTAATTTACGGTCAAAATCGTCAGGAGTTCGTATAATCTTCACTATTCCTGCTTCTATCCAGGGAGCTAATGAAAACCAGAAATTAACATTTCTGAGTGTTTGCATACGATACTGTTCTGGGATTAAAACTGGGTTATACTCATCTCTCACGCTATATGGGTATACAAATGGATCAACAACAATAATTTTATTTGCATATATCGAATGCCGCACTAAGCCTTTAAGTATATTTTTAGGTCGATATACCCCAACGTATAAGCCGGAAACATCTGTATTAGCACCTTGAAGTACGCTCTGTATATCCATATTTAAAGGCCAGATATCTATTAAAGCTTCGTGAATTTTCTTGACTGCTTCAGTAGTAAATGCTGCTTTAAGTTCCTGTAATGATGTTGATGGAATAACTGAATCAAGTTGAAGTGCCTCAGCAATTTTATTAATGAAAAGTAAGTTTCGGCCACGGATTGAAAAATAGGGCGTTTGATCTCTCCCTTCTTTTATTATTTGATTCCAGTCAACTTTTCCCTCACAACAATATTTAAATTTTTTCCCACTGCCACATGGACATAGATCATTCCTTTTTATATTATATCCTTCTTTCATATTTCCTTTTTAATTAACCTAAATAGGCTAAACTTTTCCCTTCTTTAATTTAAATTCGAAGTTGTACCACTTATTACTCGTCACTGTAATTTCTTTCTAGAATTTCATTCCCAAAAGATAATAAAACTTCTCTGTGCCTTTGTAAAGTCTTCTCATCTATGTTTAAGGTTTCTTCCAACAAAGTGGTCTTAAATGTTTTCATATAATCTATGTTGTCTACTTGTTTAAATAGTTCTGGTTTGATTTCTCGCAACTCTTTTTCCGAACGGCCACCCCATGTTTTACAACATTATATAATAAATATAATTCGTTTATTTGGATTCCTGGGGTCAGGATTCACAAATTCACATTTTTATCAATTCTCCAAATTAATTTGATGATAAAATCATATTTTTTTATATTTTGTGAACTTGTGACCCCATTTCCCCATTTCCTATTCATTTCCTATTCTATATTTAAACATGCAATTCTTTTTTGGGTTCAATTAATTTCTGAAATATTTTCCTCCTAATAATATCTTGATATATTCTATTTTTTTTAACTTTTCCCTTATCTCGTTAAAAGCCAAGCCCATTCATTATAAAAAATTCAAATTAATAAGACAATCGAAACGTCACTTTGTCTTATTTTCTCTATCTCTAATTTGCATTTATGCATTTTCCCTATAATAAACTATTATTAAATATTAAACATTTTAATAATTTTCTAACTACAATAAATTATTTTAAATAATCAATAAAATCTTGGAATGGATAGTATTTTCCTTCGACTTTTACAAACATCCTATTCACCCATTCGTTTGCTTCTTGTTTCTCGCTATCTGATAATTCCACTGCTAAATTTCCACTGCCAGGATGCCAAGGTTTCATGTTAGATTTCCAAAGTCTATAGACAATTGATTCTTTATCTGGAAAAGGATAACTTCCTAGCGCATAAGCCAATAACTTTTTCTGTCTTTCAGTATAATTGCTCCATTTATTTGCAATTCTTCCCAGATCCTCTTTAAGCTCTTTTCCACTTATAAAATTCTGGTTATTCCTGATTAATAATGGAGTCAAATGTTGATGCAGCTTATCATTGGATGCAAATACCATACAAAAAGGCAAATAATATAAATACTGAAGATCTAAAAGGTTTGTAGATTTCCATCCTATTAATTTGGATTTGGTTGCAATTATTAATATTAACATTACCTTTGTGCAATGCCATGCATATTTAGCAAAATATTCTAAATGAATATTTTTACTCCTAGACCACCTCTGTTTAACCTCACTATAACATTTCTCGTCTACTTGCATCTGATTTAATATCCAATTAAAAAATATATTTTGCAGACTTGTATTATCGATAAATTTATTCAATGCTGGTATTATATCTTCTTGCTTTTTTACTCTAGGGATAATCACATAATTTTTTTCCAGCTGACCACTAAGGTCTGATAAACTTATATTTTTTGTTAATTCCCGCCAATATTTTGATAATATTATTTCATACTCACGAAAATCTCCGACTGACCAACGCATAATTGCCTTATTGAAGGGTCCAAGATCTATAATGCCACCATCAGTTCCATCTGAAGACCTTACTGGAGTATAATTATCGGGTACTATTCTTCCATTAAGGGGTATTGGTTGACCTAACAAGGAATTTACACATAGAGTTCGATAATCGTAATTGGTAACAGGACCACTGCCACCAAATTTTCTAGACAATTCAATAACTTTTTGTTTTCCTTGTTTGAGATTTGATTTATATTTAGATAGATCCCCCAACAATTCCATACATAGAATCGGTGTATTGTTTTCATAGAAATGTTTATCTAAAAATATATGTTCACGATATGAAAGAGATTGAAATGTTGATTTATCTAAAATAATAATAGGACCCATAATTCCCTACTATATTAAATCATAAATATTTTAATAAAAATCATTTAATATGATCCAGAGAACCGTCATTTGGCATCGGTTATCTAAATTGCCAAATTATTTTTAAATTTCCCCGAAGAAATAATTTTCTACATAATCCCATCTGCTTTTAGTATCAATATCTTCAGTAAAGAAGTAATTCATTATTTCTACAGCACTTTAATATCTATTTTCAATTTCTTGTAATATTTGATTATTATACTTTGAATCCAGTCCTTATTTTTTAAGTAAATAAGGATCGTTTACACGATGGGAGTGGTGGAGTCAGGTCTCAACATTTGACATTTAAGATTGATATGTCAAATGTTGAGACCTGACTCTTTTTATTTTTCTTTATCATCCCAATTAAGAACCGAAAATTTATATTTCGGGGAAAAGTAGAGTATATCACCAACCCTCATATGATTTACCTCCTCTTAATAATATGTTCAGATGCAATTCCCGATAACGTCCCGCAGATAGCCGAAGTTGCCGCAGTAAAGCGAAGGCAATTTAGGCGAAGCCCGAAGGGCGGCACCATCTATTCGATGTTAGGTGTGTTTTTAAATTTCATGCCAGATGCAATCATTAATTGTAATGTTCTAGATAGATGAGTGTTTTCCACGTAAGGAGTATCTTTTTCATTCATAATCTTTAAAATCTCAGCAATCATTTCATCGATTGTTATAACTTTAAGTTTCAAATTTATTTTCTTTTGTTTGAAATATTTCTTAATAGCTTCAGAATTCTCAAAATCTCTTTTATCCTTTAGTGATCCTCTTGTTATTTTGGTACATAATATTACATATTCTAGTTCTATTTTTTGAGTATCAGCAACATTTAATTCATTTCTTAATATTTTCAAGAATGAATTAGTCCATCTATGTATGCAAAGTTCTCTGAATGCACACCAATCATCTCGTTTTCCAGGAGTTTTACTAGGTTGCTTATTTAAAGCATTCTCCAATGTATTTTTGAATTTTGATATATTAAAACCACCCTGCCACGATTTGCAGCTAACAGTAATAATTTTATTTCTTTTATGAGTATCGATAATTATCAAATCTATATCGGAATGTACAGAATCATATTTAGCTATATAGGTTGATTCTTTTTCTGATGGTCTAAATTTAATATTATGTTTTGTAAAGTAACCAAATTTTTTAGAATAAAAATCTTCTGCGATTTGTTCTAATATATCTTCTTTCATTAGTACCTCCAAAAATGGTGCCTAACTACTAATAGACACGTCACTACGTTCATCCTACCAAAATGACAGAGTATCCACAATATTGCGGATATTTCTTACTATAGTTTAATTGTAAAAGGGATACATCCTATTTTTTCTATGGTTTAGCTTTCCATTTTACGAGGTCTCCCTTTAGGACGTCTATCTATAGTAATACCTAAAGCCTCAACTATCTGGTTAAGAAACTCCTCAGATCCTATAGGTTTTCCGCTAAAAGGTACCGGATTATTGACTTAGCACACCTTCCCTATCCATTTAATTTAAAAGTAAAATGTTAATTATCTAAGAATGGAATGTGTCTCTATTTATTTTATTTATTTTATATAAACCCAATCCTATTCACTATGAGAAATTAAATAAATAAGACAAACGAAACGTCCCTTTGTCTTAATACCGACTCGGTTAGCGAACACATTTGGGTGTAGTGACGCAAGGAGCAAAACCCCAGACGTGATGTTATGTGATGTAGTCGCCTGACCCATTTGAATTAACTTTATTTAAGCATGTGCGGTAATTGGTTGAAAAATATTCTCTGGTATATATACATTTTTACTCCTTACAAACAACATATCATCGGAACCATCATGTGGAATTTTTTCAATTTCAATTTCTTTAAATGTAGGCGTAAAATGAAAAATAACTTTACTTTCATTTCTTGTTGCAACAATTGAAACTATTCTTTTAAAATCAACTGCTTCCGGTCTTACAATATCATAAATATCAATAACACCATTGTTTTTTTTATATATTACTATAGTATCTAATTCTTCTATATAATAAATAGATTCAGTAAACACATATAAGCAATAAAATAATAATAAATGTTGTGCATTCTCTACTGAAAAAATATTAGAAAGTGCTCTTCGGTGTATTGCTAAACGCTTTATTAATTCTAGATCTTGACCATTTTTCACATCTAATTTTTTAATATTATCATTGTCACTTATTTCCATATCAATATCCCACGTGAATTGACTTTGTTTTAATGATTCAAATCCATATTTAGGATAAAAATTCAATACGCTTTTATTTGCAAATAGATAAATAATTTGATATTGTCCTTCATATTTTTCAAGAACATACGTCATTAACTTACCTGCTAACCCATTACCTCTAAAATCAGGATGTGTCATGACAGTACCAATCTGAAGTGCTTTAACTTTCTTGTTATTTATTATCATATCTAACTTATTTATAGATACATTAGAAACCACTTTACCTTTGTAAACATAGGAATAACAAACATATCTGTCATTCCACGCACCACTTTTATAAAATAATTCAAAATCTATGCCAAATACTTTTTTGGATAATTCGTTAAAACTTTTTCTTAAATCATCGTTATCCTTATAGTCATAAATCAATTCAAATTTCTTTAATTTATTTTGCTTCATTTATAATTA
>Ga0209121_10001407_pt1 | contig 25253 bp, 21 predicted proteins | sample Cruoilmetagenom3_FD_187292 | JGI IMG/M metagenome (GOLD analysis project Ga0209121, IMG submission 187292) | Oil polluted marine microbial communities from Coal Oil Point, Santa Barbara, California, USA - Sample 3 (SPAdes) (version 2) | ecosystem: Environmental > Aquatic > Marine > Oil seeps ... | reverse complement strand
GGCTTAGCTGGGACGATCTCCAAAACTTAAAGATTTATAAAGATTCTAGCCAAGTTACTTAAAGAAGATGGGCAAATTCTTTGCGAAATAGTTAGAACTAGAACTATAGATACTTGGTGTATGTTAATTACGCCATTATGGAACGAAAAAAAAGGCAAGTCTTTTAATTGGCTCCATTTTTCCCCTAATTTTCTATCAAAAATTTGCGCAAAATATGGTTTAAAACTAGAAGTGTTAGAGGAAAAAGAGATTTCGAGCAATATCTGGTGTTTAATCAGAATGTTTCATAAATAATATTTAGAGAGACTAAGGGTTAAATTATCGGTTGCTATAAAGTTAAAAAAATTAGTTAAAATTAAATTTATGATTTAATGATGTTTGTATCCTACCCAAACAAACCTTTGTTCTTTTTATAGAGTCCGACTATTTTCATGGCGGATGGCGTTTCAAAGGCGATTTCCACATCGATAACGGCTGGTTTTTTAGAATCTATAGCTCGTTGTAAGGCTGGTTTAATATCATCTGGCTTAAGAACTTTTTCCCCGTAACAACCAAAACTCTTGGCGATTTCAGCGTATTCGATTGACGGGAAATCAACATCGCAATATCGCTTGTTTAAATTCCCTTTTTGTCCGCTTTTAATCATACCCCAACAGCCATTGTTAGCTATCACGATAATTATAGGTAAATTTAATCTGACCGCAGTTTCTAGTTCTTGTATGTTGAACATAAAACTGCCGTCTCCAGTTAGACAGACGACCATCTTATCTGGTTTAGCCATTTTAACTCCAATTGCATAAGGTATGCCTACGCCGAGATGTCCCATTGAAATTGGATAAAACGTAGATCGAGGACTACGATGTTTGTAGTTGATATATTTATACGAAAATACTACGATGTCGCCACCGTCAAGAACAATCTGAGTATCAGGGCTGATGAAATCAAACAATTCATATACCAATCTTTCGGGTTTCATAGGTAATTTGGTAGATTTTAGCATTTTTGGAATTAATTGAGCATCGTTTTTGCGTATATCTTGTAAGTAATCGTTCCATTCAGACCACTCGGAAACTTTTTGTTTTGGAAGGCTCTTTTCCATTTCGTTTAATAATTGGTTAATGACAGCCTTACAATCTCCAATAATACTTACTTCCGGAAATCTATTTTTTCCAATTTCTTTTGGATCAATGTCGACTTGGATGATTTTTTGAGCTTGATTCCAGATAGGAGGGGCACCATAAAGAATTGAATAATCCCACTTACACCCCAGAGACAATATAACATCGGATTCAGATGCTGCAGTACGATAAGCGTTCGAAATTAAATAAGAATCCAAGAATGTTTTATTATTATTTCCAATTGAGCCAATTCCATTAATTGTTGTTCCAGTTGGAATCATATAGGCTTGCGATAACTTTTTTAAATCTTCAGAGGCTTCTGAGGCAATTAACCCTCCACCAGCTACTATTAATGGTTTCTTAGCAGTTTTCAAAACTTCAACGGCTTTACTAATTTCTTCTGGGTGCCCGTACGGCCTGTGAATTGATCTATATTCTTTTGGTTCCTTGATATTTTTAACATCTTCTTCAGTTGCAGCTCTAACTAAAGCGGTTTCTCTGAATTCGAGGAAAACTGGTCCTCGTCTTCCTGAAAGTGCGATTTTCATAGCTCTTTGGACGGCGTGAGGAATTTCGTTTGGTTCTTCTACTTGAATTTGTGCTTTAGTGATTGGTCTCATTAAAGCGATCTGATCGATACCTCCTTGTAGTATACCTGTATCTTTAAACATACGCCCAATTTGCGCGCCAATTACTAACATCGGAATCGAGTCTGCGTTAGCTGCTGCCACAGCCGGAACTAAATGGGTCACACCCGGTCCAAGAGTCCCCATACAGACGCCAATCTCCCCTGTTGCTCGTGCCCACACATCTGCGGCGTGCCCACCGGCTTGTTCGTGGCGCACCATAACTGTGTCTATACCTTCTTCGCGCCCCCATCGCTCTACTGCGTCATAAATTCTCAACAGTTCTCCGCCAACAATACCGAAGATTTTGGTAACGCCTTCCTTCAATAAGCATTTAACCAGTAAATCTCCACCATTTAATATTTGTTTTGACATAAATAAACATTATTAAAAATGAGAATTAAATATTGCTATGTCAGAATAAACAAAATCGAAAGAAAATTTCAAAAAGAGATTAATTCTATATAGAAGCCAAGAGTTTTTTTGGTGTCTAAATAATCGAATTTCACTTTTCCAGCTTTTCCGGTTTGGATAACATTGATGTTATATTGGTTTTTAAAATGTTCAATTAATTCATCCGCGTTCTTGGTGTAAGCTCCGAGGTGATGTAGCCCCTCGTTACCTTCTTTAATAAAGTCTAAATATAGGTGGTCTCCGTTTGAATCTACTAGTTCTACGATTTCGAATTGCTTTCCTCCGAAGTTCTGCATCACCTTTTTCATTTGAAATGTAACTTCCTTTCCTTTATACCAGACCGTAGAACTCTGTTCAACGATATTTAATTTTGCTTTAAAATCCATGACCCCGCCAAATATTTTTGTCGCTTTTTCAATATCTTTAACAACAATTCCAATTTGATCAAATTTATCTAATTTTATTTCAGACATTTTCATCATATATTATTTTTAATTATTATTTTACTTTCTCAGCGAATTCTAATTTCCCCGTAGGTTCTTTCAACGGAAATTCACCCTTAAGAATCAAATGCTTTAACTCTTCTGCTAATTTTATCGCTCCATGTCTATCAGATTGCCTTAATATAATCGGTATTTCCTTAGTTTCAAATTTCACAGTTTTTAGATCGGCTTCAAATGCTTTTTTTGGACATAGAAAAAAGCAAGTCCCACAATTAAAACATCGACTTCTGTCTATTCCAGTATTCATATTGAAAGCTTTTGTAGGGCATTTTTCTTCAACGGGACATTCATCACAATCCTTGCATTTTTTTGGATTGAATTTAACGAGGAAATTATTATCCCATACATCGCCATAAGTGATTTTTCCGAGTTTATTTCTGCCTATTACATTTAAAATTACAAGTGGAACATCATTATCTGATTTAATAATATTTTGAAAAATTTTTTCATTTAATATTGGTATAGGTATTGCAATGCTACAAATATTTTCTAAACCATATGATGTTTGAAAAGCCCCCATATATTCTGGTTTCATACCTTTAAAGTCTGCGATTGTTTGCATATTAGGTTTTAATTTATCATTTCTTGTTCCCGGTCCAAAAATATACCCTTTACTTCCATTAACTAATATTGGTGTTCCAACTCCAAAAACATCCGCCTTAGGATCGTTTTGAAAAGGATTCATTGCCCCACAACCAGAAAAGGACATTTGAGAATAATTACCTTCTAGAGGAAGCACTGAAAAGATAGTATCTACTTTCTCTGAACTAGGATTTATCATTGCAAAATAGTTTCTAATTGCTTGTCTAGTTCCCATCATTCTAGCGAATTGCATCTCGTGTAAAGTTATTTTTTTCTCGATTATTTCCCCTTCTTCTCCTTTTGCAATTATTTCTACTTCTTTGCCTTCAACGAGATCTCTAAAAAGAATGCCACCAGAATAATTCTCTATGGTATTACTCTGTGCAGTACCATATAATATTAAATCCACTATGCCAAGAAACTCATTAGGGCAAGGTCCAGGAAATGCAGATATTCCGTTTAGAGAGACTTCTATGAATTTTCTTACAGTCTTAGGTGGAGATAATCTAAAAGAGAAAATTCCCGCAATCCCACTCATAAGTGCTTTAGTAGCGGTTGTAACAACATCTACGTCTTCGAATTGAAATTTTTCGTTATTATTTATACGATCAATTAAGTCTTGAACAGTATATACCTTAGCAGTTCCTTTAATAATTTTCTTCCTTATATCAGAAAGCTTTCGTTTCTTAAACAAGAGAACCACTCATAATATAAAACAATATATCATGTAAAATATTTATCTTTAATAAAATTTTTTTTTATTTAAAAAAACTTTAAATTCTTAAAATGTTACATTAAATTCGAAACCTTAAAATAGAGGTCTAATTCTAATTGTCTTACTTTGAATCTAGGTTAAAAATAAATATAAACGATTTCGCAGAGATTGAGAGAAAGCTAAAATTCTGTCAAGAATTACGGATAACCAATTTAATTTTAGAACCAAAAAATGACACAATAAAGCTCAATTCAGAGTTTAAGCAACGAATTAGTAAAATATCGACTCTGAACCTCTACTATCGCATTAATTTGAAGCCAAATAGCCTAAACGACCTAAAAAAACGAATACAACCTTACAATAATTCCTCAGATATTATTTCGGTGGAATCTATGGATAAAAACATTCAAATTCAAGCTGCTAAAGATTCTCGAGTGGATATATTATCGTTTTCAGATCAAGATGTAATCAAGACAATTTCTCCAGGAATTATTTCCCTTACAAAACAAAATAATTCTTTCATAGAATTTTCGCTAGCACCAATAATGGCGAGAAATCAAGCAGCACAATCGAAGTACTTGAGGCGTTTATACCGTGCAGTCCAATTAGCAGTGCAATTAAAAGTTAATTATATTATAAGTGGAAATTTTGACGATTTCTTTAAACTAAGACATCCTAGGTCTTTAATTAGCGTTTGTCATACATTGTTGGGCATACCTTTATTAAGCGCCAAGAAAGCTTTTTCTGAAAACGTTTTAACCTTAATAGATCGCGCACAGGCACGTCAAGACAAGAACATCATCGAATCAGGAGTAAAGCTATTAAACGAGGGTGAGCTGTAGTGGTAAAAAGAGAAAGAAATAGGTACATTCTATTCAAAGTAATTACAAAAGATAACTCCGATTTGGACCAAAGAGAGGTTTTAAACGCTATTTGGCAATCAATTTGGAAATATTTTGGATTGAGAGAAGCAAGTAAGGTCGGCTTATGGCTATTAGACATAGATTTCAAGGAAGGTTTCGGCATCATTCGGTGTTCTCATAACACGAAGGAAATAGTTATTTCGGCAATAACTCTGATTACTGAAATATCTGACAAAAGGGTAATCTTATCTCCAATAAAAACTTCCGGAACGATTCGTAGCATAAAGACTTTGAAAAAATTAATAACAAATAAAGGATAAATTAATTAGATATTACAATCATTAAAAAAGAAAATGAATAACCCAAGCCTTACAATTGCCCAAATCAAAGAATTTGACGAATCTTTTAACTTAAATTTGAATATTTCAATGTTACACATTAAAGAGAAATACAAATATAGTTATTTATTAATTATCAAATCAGAAACTACCAGATTTGCAAAATTAACAATATACCCTATAAATAAAGAAAAAATCCTAAAGGTTACATTAACGGGTTTAAACTTGATTGATGAACATATAGAGAACTTTTCTATGAAACTTCACGAATACGAGATCATTCATTCTTCGGGGTTGGTTTTGGTGGAGGGTAAAGTATTTTTTGAGTGCTACCTAAATCTTTCATTAGGTGACGAAAAATATAAAGATTTAAAAACGCTTTTGGATAAGAATAAAAATAAATTCAAAGATATTAAAATAGAAGAAATAAGTTTAGTTAAAAGTAAAGTGAATTAAATAAATGAAAACATGGAAAGTTTTTCTGAAATTCTCTGATGGTACGGAAAAAGAACTAGAATTATTCGATGCTAATGTATTTTTTAATGGATATTTAAAATTAAAAAGGTCTTACTTTATACGTTTGGTAAAAGCGATAAAGATGACTAAAAAATATACTACTGGGCACGCGATTGAGAAAATTATTGGCCCTGATGCGAAAGAATGGACTTTAAACGCTTGGATGTTGCTTTTGATCAAAGATAACGAAAAAAAGAAGCCGTTTTGGCTTTTCATTAAAAGAGAGAGAGATTTATCTGGTCTACTAATTGCGATAGGTCCAAAAGCGTTCGTAGAATATAATAATAGTAATATGCTTGAAGCGAAGCGCGATATAAAGCGGTTAATAAATTACATTATAGTGTATTTAAACAAGTTTAATTGTAGCCTCCTACTTCCCAATTATCTCCCTTAAATTGAGATTTTTCATCATTATTATAGAGATGAGTTCTTTTGTTAAATTATTTTGAAATATAATATTTGATTAATATCGTTAATAATTAATTAAGTAAAGAAAAAATATTAAATTCAATTTTAATTATCATTTTTAATTAAATGCTAAATTGAACAATTCATAAAGTGGCTATAGAACTTTGAAAAAAAACACAATAAGATTATTAACTCTAATTATCATAACTCAAATATTCTTGAGCTCCATGCTTTTAATAACAAATGGGTATGGAGATCCAATTGAAATTGAAGTAGGTTTTGGGGCGGCCCCCGTTATAGATGGTATCATTGATAGCACCACGGGCGAGTGGGACCAAGCCGAGAAGCAAAACATATACTTGTATCCCAATATAACTGTTCCAGAAAACGGATTGGCAATTGACTTATGGGCCATACAAGAGGGTGTAAACCTATATATCTTAGTACGATTTGACTTGCAGGATCATGGTACTAGTGAATACGATAACGAGTTCATAGGAATTTTAATTGCGGATGAAGGTTCTAACTCTGATTTTACTGACGCTAAAATTGTTCAATGTTCAAACATAAGTGAGAACACTTTTCAATATTTAGATTACCATATTAATGATACAGAGTACGAAGAAGATATTATACCTAATGGAGACGGTGCAGCTAACTTAGAGGGGAATCAAATAACATATGAATTTTCAATGCCTGTTAAAGATACTAAAGATCAAGTTCAAGATGTTTATTTAAATTATATACATAATATATATTATGATTTCAAAATTGTGTTCGGAAAAGAAGCGCTTTACCCGGATGGAATTATAATTTCAAATATTGTTTCAATTAACCTTCAACATCCAACTTTCACCCCACCTTCTATTGAAGAACTCATAATGTTTATCACAACAATCGTTATTTTCAGCACAATTGGCGCTCTTTATATTTTTTATTTATATCGAATAACTCAACTCAAGAAGGAAATCAGAAGAATAAGGAGTTAACATGTCAAAAATTAATAAAAATAGTGTTAAATCACAACAAACTAAAAAGAAGGGAAAAATAGAAGAAAAATTCGCATACCGTTCAGTTATTCTCTCTGCGATATTTGGAGGGCTATTTTTAGTAATTTCAATTTTATTAAATGGAGAAATAATTACTTTATTTCTGGCCGATGACCCATTTTTGTTAGTTTTAGATATTACAATTAAAGTTTCCGTTATTCTAATATTTAACATTTTAATCATGGTTAGTTTTGGAAATTACAAAGAATTAACGGGCAAACCAGTAAATTTTAAAATAATAGGACTGTTATTTTTCTTTTCGTTAATACAAGCATTTAGAGATTCATTGGTTTTCTCCTTTACATTAGTAGGTCTTTTAGCTATTGTTCTTTACTTGTATTTAATTCAAGAAAGCTGAAAATCGTTATATACTTAACATTTTAAATTCAAACATGAAAAGAAATTTACTGTTTATTGGTCACAGAGGTACTAGAATAGATTACGATGAAAATACGATAAATTCATTCGAAGCAGCGATTAAATTCGGAGCTCAGTACATTGAATTTGATGTTCGGAGATTGAACGATGGAAATTTGTTAGTTTTTCATGATGCCTTCATAGCTAAGACTATCGTTGGTTTAGTGTATCTAAAAGATTTAACTTACCCTGAACTTAAAAATTATAAAACTAAAATTAGAATTGTTGAAATTCCTCTTTTAACTGAAGTTTTAGATAAACTTGCAAAAAGAACGAAGTTTATGATTGATTTAAAAGAAGAAGAAATAAAAAATGATGTAATCAATATGGTTATTAAGAAAGGGTTGTTAAAAGATTGCGTTATTTGTGGAAGAAATTATGAAATATTACGGATAATTAAAAAAGAATTTCCTAAATGTCAAGTTTGTTATAATATTACTAAAGGAAACGGATTAAATTTAAGAGAATTTATAGAATTGGGGAATCAGAAGAATTTACATTTCATACCAGACATGATAAGTTTAAAGTCAAATTTAATTGAAGCTAATTTTATAACCATTTGTCACGAAAACGGTATTAAAGCTCTAGCCTGGGACTTTATTAATTACGCTAATTCTGTTGAAATAATTAAAGATTTAATTAAACTTCAAATTGATGGGATTTTATTTGATGATCATAAAAATATTAAAATTATAAAACAGTGGTTAAAAAGAGCTTAACTTTATTTCGTTATTTTAGATGTTCCGGGAGGAAGTATAAGGATAATATCGTCTAAAGACAATAATTTTACCCACTTTTTATTATCCACTTCAGAATTATTAAGAAAGATTGATTTCAATTCCTTTGCTAACTTTCCTTTGGTTAGTCCAGATTTTGAAGGTTTAATTAGTATTGAATTGCTTGTTTTCTTTTTAATAGTGCCTGTTGGCTCGCAAATTATTTGCGGATATAATATTTTAACATTCGGATTAGCACCATCTTTGATTTCTATGAGCTCTAATCGAAGAGCTAACTCCGTTTTAGCGTCTTTAATTACAATCTTCTTTCCAGAAATCATGAAAGAGCCTTTAGGTAAGTACTCGCCAGAAGGAGGTGTTTTTGAAATTTGGTTAGCTAAAACATAAAAAACATCAACAACGCCCCAATTTTCTTTCCAAGCTATAGAATAACTTGCTACGAAGTCGCCCGCCTCCTTAATTGAACTTTCTGGAATTTCTTTATTTTCTGGATTTTTAATTACGGTTAGAGGAGAGCCCGGAAAATTTGTGTGAAAAATTAAATCGTTAGGCGTTATATATTTTTTAAATATCGTTTCGTTCGAACTCGCGTCCCTTCCGCCAATTACTAAGAAACCGTCTGAAGAAATAAACCACCTAAATTTTTCATACCATTTTTTTATTGGTTTTTTAATTAAAAAATTCACTTCTAATTCGATTGATTCTTTTTTAAGCTTTAGTTTTTCAATGTTGTTTTTTGTTTTTTCAATTGCCGGAAATGTTCCAGTTAATTTCTTTTCTGCTTTTTTACCTTTAGAATAAATTAAATTTGCATTTTCGCCAACCGTTTTATTTAAATCCAAATATACTTCATTATTGTTAATATCAATTACAACTTGTTTGGTTGCAGGGATTATTTTAACAAAAAATGCTAACTCTTCTAAACTTTCGTTTTTAGCACTTTGTAATTTAACATTAATTTCATCCCAACCGTAGCCTTTAGCTTTAGCGTCTATAATTCCGTCAAATAACTTATGCATGGCATTAAAATTGGCATAAATAAAATCTCCATATTCGTAATACATATCTTTTCTTATTTTGAGTTCTTCAAGGTATTCTCGTTGATTTCTTAATATTTTTTCTTGAGATTTTATTTTTTGATTGATTGATTGGTCTTGTGGTGTTATTAAATTACCAGAATCTATTTTTGAAAAGTATTCGTCAACAGCGTCGTTAAAAGAATTTACATATTTTTTCTTATTGTTTTTAAAAAGTTCTAATTCAAAAGGGATAACGGAGATCTCTTCTTCGTTCTCATTTAAAACAATCTGAGCATTAATTTCACCAAAAAGCAATTTATTTCTTAATGTTTTGAAAGCGTGAAATAATAAATTCAGTTCTTCTTGATTTAAATCGTTGCTGTTTTTAAATTTATCAATCTTCGCCATATGGCATATTTCTTCACCATATAACCCTGAAATGTTTATATTTCTTGCTAAAATTCTTACTATTTCACCCTCAAAATTATGTATAATTTCGTTAAAGTCATTTTGATTAATAGTTAGAAAATCTATTCCCCTAGATTTTGGAAAGATGTATTCTCTATTAGCTAAAATATCCCTATCTCTATATTTACTATAGCGTTTAGCTATTTTAACAAGGTTTTTATCGTCTAATACTATATAGTTTCCCTTATTGAATAGTTCAACAATAAATTTCCAGGGTTTTCCCTCTATATTGCTTAATTCAAATATAATAATTCTATCAAAATTATGTTGATTGATTGCTAATATTTTTCTATTTTTTAGAAGTTTTCTCAGAGATCCGATGTATTGACTTGGATATTTTGGTATTGGGTAATCGTAATTAGTAAAATTTATACGCGAATCGTTTTTAACGATTAGTATTTTTTTTTCATTTAATTTAGTTTTAATTTTTAAAATTAATATATCCTCAATTTCGTAGATATTAGTAATTTTACCTTGATTAAGAACGAAATCTAATTCTTTCGTAATAGCAAATACATCGAAATTTGAAAATTTAATATTTTTTTTCATTGTATATTATAATGATTCTCTTTTTTTTTCTTTTATTAAAAAATTAAAAAGAAATTTGAATTAAATTTAATTTACAAAATTTTAATAAAAAAATTAATATTAATAATACTAATTATGGGAAAAAAAGATAAACGGCCGAAAAGGGTTAATATTAAAAAAGAACGGCAAAGACTCATAAAAGAGAAAAAAAAACTACATCCAAAGCAAGATCTTCAAGTGGATAGAAAAGCGACCAAAAATATTGACATTCGATTAGAAAAAGAGACAAGAATATATTGGGTAAGAGCGATTTCAGGCGCTTTGAGCGGTTTAATCGGAAGATTGTTGTTTGGTTTGATTGGTTGGAGGTTGTTAATTTGGATGTTATGTTTTTGGTTTATTACACCATTTTTTGTTAGTTTTATTGTGTATAAATACGAATACGATAAAGAGGAATGGAGCTGGAAGAATATTATAAAACCCGGTATTGGAATATTCTTCTTATTATTTATGATTGTTACTGTTATTACACATACATTTTTAGCTTTTCTCTGAATCGAACTATAATTGTATCGTTTGTTTTATTTTCTTCTCAATCTTCCCCTTAGAACTAAAGACAATTTCGTCCAATTTATATATCCTGTTGCAGTATACGCATTGAATTTTCAATGGTTTTTCTTCTAGAACCATGAATTCTGTTTCAATTGGTTCATTGGAATTAGAAATGCATGTCTTGTTCCGGCATAAAATTAATTTCTTAATTACTTTAGGGAGGTTTACCTTTTTTTTTTCAATAACCTTATATTCTTCAATTAAAGATATATTCGCATTTGGAGAAAGTATAGAAATTTGTTGCATTTGTTTTTTGTTAAGAAAGACGCCTTCAATTTTTATGATATCTTTTCTTTGGTATTTCTTAGACGAAACATTAACTCCGATTGTAATAAGATTTGGAGATTCGTCAAGTCCCGTTAAGCTCATAATAGTTAACGCGTATCCGGCGTCAATATGGTCAATAACGGTTCCCTTCTTTAATCGGGCTATTTTTAATTTTTCTTCCAACATTTTCTTAGTTATTAAAAATTATTTAATTCTTAAGTTTACAAGTTATTATTAAATTTTAAATTTATTTCTAATCTCCAATAATCTATATTCCGACTTTATTTTTAATGAATCATAGCATTATAGAACTAATAGATATGATTTCTGTCGGAAAAAATCTTTTTATTATTTTAATTGAAATTCTGTTGATTTAAAATTCTCTCATACTCCCCTTATATTAATGAAAATGTTTATCATTTTTAAACATTAAATGATATTATTCGGACGATAGATTTATAAACCTACTCCCCTATATATTTATTATGGTATATTTAACTCGCAAGAAAAAAAACGGGAAATATTACCTATATTTAGAAAAAAGTGCATGGATTAACGGTAGATCACGCCGTCTTTGGCAAAAATACTTAGGTCCGGAAGATAAACTCCAAGATCTCGATTTTAATGGTCTACTTACAAAACATGTTGATACTATAGATGTACAAATCATTGAGTTCGGGGTTTCCGCAGCTCTGTGGCAAATGGCGGAGGAGATTAATTTAGCCGGGATTATTGATGCTCATACTGGAAAAGAGAGGAATCAAAACTTATCTTTGGGTGAGTATATTACCATTGCAGCCATAAATCGCTGTGTTGCCCCTTGTTCAAAATCTAAATTAAAACGATGGTACGAAAAGGACTGGCTTTCCACGAGATACGACGTTGACCCCAAAGTACTGAATGCCCAGACCTATTGGAACCACTTTCAATACTTAAGTAAAGAAGTTCTTGCGCAAATTGAACTCGCGCTCGGGCAGATCGTAGTAGATAAGTACGACCTCGACCTTGACAGCTTATTCTACGACCCTACCAATTTTTTTACGTTTTCTAAAGGAGGTGAAGGAAGCGAATTGCTTCAATTCGGTCACTCTAAAGAAAATCGAAACGGATGTCGCCTTGTGAATTACTCGCTATTATGTGCTCGAGAATCGGGAATCCCTCTGATGCACGAAACTTACGCAGGAAACGTTCAAGACGCACGGGAATTTAAAGAGGTGCCGCAACGAATAGCAAACCGCCTTCTTGCTCTCGGAAGGGATCCCGAGCGAATTACGTTGGTGTTTGATAAAGGAAACCATTCAAAAGAAGCGTTTGCTGCCATCGATCAAATGGGGTTAGGTTTTATTGCCTCCAGAAAAAATTCGACTCACAAGGAACTTCTCCACACGCCTAGGGATAAATTCACCAAGACGGTATTGCCGCTAACAAAAAAGGCGGTCGAGTACTTTAAGACGACTAAGATGATATACGAAAAAAATCGGATCCTTTATGTTGTCCTCGATCCGTTGAAACAGAAGAAACACGCCATTAAATTTGGCGAAAACCTTGATAAAAAGGTTCTTGAAATTAAAGAGTACTTTAAAGACCGTTTGAACGTAAAGATGTGGTCTAAAAAAGAAGCAGTCGAGAAGAAGCTGAAATCCATAACTGGTAGAAGACCCCTTGCAGATGTAATTATTACCAAAGTTCTGGGTACGGACAGAAACATGACTCTAAAAGTTTCAATTGATGAGAAAGCCAGAAAAGCACACGAAGCAACGCTGGGACGGACAATATTGTTCACTAATCGCGAAGAGTGGACCCCTGAGGCTATTATTTGGGGATATAGAGAACAATATATTGTAGAACACGCCTTTCGGGACATGAAAAGTCCAACTGCTATTGCCGTTCGACCGATGTATCACCACGCAGACACCTCTGTCCGAGCCCATGTGTTTTTGTGCGTGATTTCTTTGCTTTTATTATCGCTACTCAGGTTGAAATTGGCAAGAAAATCGGTACCTACGAGTTACGACGAGCTTCTTTACGAACTAAGAGTAATACACGCTCTTAAAATTTTAACCGCCCCAAATGCAAAACCTCTTTGGATACTTGAAAAAATTCCTAAAAGCGCTTCAAAACTTTTCAAGACGCTAAATTTAAGGCACCTACTGCCAAATTAAGAAATCCTCCCCCCCTATTTTTTTCTTCAACATCTTTAAATTCATTAATGTCGTTAGTTACATTAAGAAAAGCTTTTTTTTTGATACTTAACTTGTAAACTTAAGAATTGAATAAATAAATTATTACTTCAATTTCTTAAATTAATATAAATATCGATATAAAAAATAAAACTGTTGATACAATAAAATTATAAGACAAGTTATCGTCAACCTCCAAATCCAAAAAATCTAAAAGGCCAATAATTATAGCTCCAACTAAGGGAATTAAAATTAAACTTATGGGTTTTAACATATATACTTGGCTTAAAAGCAATAAAGTGATAGCTCCAGAGAAATAAGCAACGATCATACCCGCAAATAAACCCTCATAAGTTTTTTGTGTATTTCGAATTTTCTTACGTCCAAATTTTTTTCCGACTAAATTTGCAGTCATATCAGCAAATATTGACATCGTCATTGAAGTGCAAATTACTAATGGCCCTATAGGTTGAAACATCCCGTATAAGATAATTATTGAAAAACAACCAATTCCCATGGATATATGTGGGCCCAATCTCATGTGCCGCTCCTTTTTTCTTAAAATTCGATTAACTGGCTTCAAAGGGTAGAGGTCTGGTCTTAATATTCTAATAAAATCGGCAGATAGCATACCAAGTAAAGAGACTCCAACTAAAAAAACTACTAAATACTGAGTAAAAATCATTTTATTAGCCTCTATGTTATAGAGGGAAAAGAAGATCTCTGAAATGATATTAGGGGAAAATTCTAAAACATATACAAATATGTTTTGAACTAAAAAACCTAAAGTGAAATAAAAAAAAACAATCCCTAAAACAACCAAATGAGTTAATTTTCTATAAAGTTCGTATTTAAATGGAAGCACCTCCGAGAATAAGGAGAAGTCTTCTTTCCAAGGTTTCTCTTTTAAATCTCTTTTAACAATTCGCTTTTCTCTATAAATCGAATAATAAAAAAGAGGAAGAAAAAATATGATAAAGATTATCATAAAAATATCAAATGGAAAAATTATAAAATCAATATTCGAAATGTGTAAAAAGTTGATTGTAATTAAATTGATTGTTATACTAATTATTAGTATTAGAGAGTTTACCAAATTATTAATAAAGGCCCCTTTTTCGCCTTTTTTCTTCGCTAAAAGGGCTGTATATAATGAGATTAACCCATAAAGGTATAAGGTGCTTGTAATAATAATTGATAAAATATTCAAAAATCAATAATCTCCTTTAGTTTTCTTATAGATATTATCTGTGAAATTTTAAAATCTTTATCAAAATTGAATTGATAACAATTAAATTAAAAAAAAAAATTAAAAATTTGACCTAAAAACGGGTTTCATCAATATTGGGCATATCAGGTGCGGCTAAAGCTTTTTGAATTTCTTCGTACGGTAGCTCATAATCTACTAAATTGCCAATCATGTATTCTTTGTATGCTAATAAGTCGAAAAATCCATGACCACTTAGACAGAATATAATATTCTTCTTTTCGTTGTTTTCTTTAGCTAATAAGGCTTGATCTACGGTTTCTTTTATAGCGGTAGCGGCTTCAGGTGCGGGTAATATACCCTCTGTTTTTGCAAACATTAATCCTGACGCAATAACTTCAGTTTGATGGTGCATAACAGACGACATTATCTTCTTATCTGATAAAATTGAAATTATCGGCGCCATTCCGTGGTAACGTAAGCCTCCTGAGTGTATTGGGCTAGGAATGAAATTATGTCCGAGCGTGTACATTTTTAAAATTGGAGCTTTTTTCGCCGAATCTCCGTAATCCCATCTGTACGCTCCTTTATTAACGCTTGGACAAGCTCTTGGTTCTACTCCAATGATCTCTATATCAGGGTTTTTGCCTTGTAGTTTGTCTCTAACGAAGGGTATCATAAAGCCTCCTAGATTAGAGCCACCACCCATACATCCTATTAATATATCAGGTTGAATATCAATTTTGTTAAGTTGAGCTTTCACCTCTTGTCCTATTATCGTCTGATGTAATAGGACAAAATTCACAACGCTACCCAACGAATATCTTGCTTTATCGCTTCTCATACTATGCTCTACTGCTTCAGATATAGCAATTCCTAAACTTCCTGGGTGATCTGGATCGTTTTCATAGTAATATTTTCCAGAATCCGTAAGGTTAGAGGGACTTGCATGAACTTGTGCATTAAAAGCTCTCATTAATATTGTTCTTCCGGGTTTTTGCAAAAAGCTAGCTCGTACCATGTAAACCGTGCACTTTATATCGAATAAATTGCACCCGTAGGACAAAGCTGAACCCCATTGACCAGCGCCAGTTTCAGTGATCAATTCATTTACCCCTTGTTTTTTAGAATAATAGGCTTGAGCTAACGCTGTATTTGGTTTGTGTGAACCAGTTGGAGAGACTGATTCGTTTTTATAAAAAATTTTAATGTCATCGCCAACTATTCCAATTTCTTTTTCTAAACCATAAGCTCTATGAAGAGGGGTGGGGCGGTATGATTTTGCAAAAATCTCCCTTAATTCTTTAGGGATGGGGATTAATGGTTCTTGAGAAATTTCTTGAAGTACACACTCTTTTGGAAATATTGCAAAAGCAAGTTCTGGAGGTGCAGGTTTCCCATCCATTGGATTTATTAAGGGCGTCATAGGAGCAGGTAAATCGGGTAAAATATTAACCCATTCCTTTGGTATTTCGTTTGGTTCAAGTAAAATTCTTGTTTTATTAAAATCTATCATATTATATTCCTTTTTAATATTATTTCATCATCTATTTTATATGATGTCTCATTTTAAGATTGGAGCCCAATAATAATAACGCCCAATTGCAAATGCAATTGAAATTTAAAATTCGATGTTTAGAAATAAAAATAGCACGAAGTATGGTTTAACCATTGAAAAAGCGTTTTCAAAAACGCCAAGGCCACTGCCAACAAAAAAGAATATCTTTAGTAACCATAGATATAAACCATGCTTTTATGTAGTGATATTATTGTCAGAAACTTATAAAGTTAATCCTCTGTGTTAAAAATGTGTCTGTTATTTCCTTTCAAAAATATTTGCTAAATTTTTAGCTGCTACCCTCATTACCTTAACGGTCTTCATTAACGTATCAATGAGAGTTCCCGCACATACAATTACTAAACGTCCGGCATTACTTACGACAATGTAGCCCTTTTCTGCCCTCACAATTATTTCACTTAGCTCCTCTTGAAATAATGTTTTGATTGTTGAGCTTCCGGTCATCAGCAAAGCGCTCGCAAGCCCACAGAATTGATCTCCGTCTACTTTATATTGCGGAAGCGCCGAAAATGCGATCTGGTACCCTTCTACGCTTACGAGAGCAATGGCTTCTATGTCTGCGTTTGAAGTAATAAATGTAATTTGAGGACTAATTTTTTCAATTTCTTCAGGTCCTATTCCTAAGTCGCTTCCAAATTCGATAATACATCACATTCTAGGGTAATTTTTTAATTTATTTGAATTTAAAGATTTTACAATATTTTAACTATAATTAATATAATGTTGATACTTTTTATTTTTTTATTTTTTGTTCCTCCTACTTTTAATAGAGCTACTATTTAAATCTTTTATCTGAAGAAAACAAAATCCTTAAAAAAATAATTTCTATTGCTAAAAGTTAAAATAGATCATTATTATTCTATATAAAATTAAATTTGAAAAAACAACGAAATTATGATAACTACAAGAGAATCAATAAATTATCAATTTTCTTTAATTTTTGGTTACTCTAGTCCAACAGATTTAATAGTTGGTGATGTAATTGGGCCGGGCAAGTTAACTAAAGAAAAGGTTAACGAACTAACGCAAGAAGTAATTAAATTCTTGCGTATGTATAACGCTATTCTAAGAGATTATTCAGGTTCAGAAGTTTTTAGTATTGAATTTGAGTTGTATAATTTTGACGAAAAAGATGCGATGGTTAATATTTATCCAAAATCTATGTTATTAATTCCGGGTAAGTTTAAAGAATGTGAGAGTTTATTGCTTGCTTTGAAACCGGAAACTGGCTATTTAGATCCTCATAAATCAAGAGAATCTGTTAACCACATTAGTAGACTATTTTTTGAAGTGGAAGAGTTTACGCGTCGTCCCGAATTGGGGACCAGTGATAAAAATCAAGTCCTTAAAAAATTTGCGACGCGTTTTAGCAAAAAACTTTATGGAGATTTAATTGAAGATAAATGGAATAAAAAACTAATAGGTTTAAGCGTTTCTCTTCCAACCGAGAAAGAAATGTTGATTACTTATGCTGCGATAAAATCTGACGTCAAATTCCTATGGAATAAAAGACCTATTGAAATGTTATTTTCAAATCATAAATATGAGCGCCTTAAATCTCCATTTACTGGCAAATCGACAATTGATCGTCTTAAATATACAATATCTGAGCCTAGTGCTAATTTTATAATAGAAAAAACCTTAAATTTAGGGACTAATCTCCTTAAATTAGCAAATACGGGGACTATAGATGAAATACAAGATAAGTTAATCTCTTTTTTTATCGTAAAAATCAAAGAAAAACTTGAGAATGTTAAAGAATTCCATTCTGGAGATTGGGTAATTTCTAATATTGAGAGCATGATAAAAAAATTGGAGTTAAATGTTGACAATTTTTTAAAACACTCTAAAAAGTTTCTAACTACGGGGGAAACTGGAGATTTGTTCGAACTTTTAGATAAATATAACAAATACATTATTGGTATTGCGGGAGATAGCCTCAATATTTTTAAAGAGTTATGTCAATTTGCAACTGAATCTATTAAGCTATCAATTAGTAGTGGAGAAAGGTTTAGAGCTATAGAATTAACCTCTGTAATCAATTATTTTGCTGAAGTTATTAAGAATAGTTTTATGTTGATAATAGATTCGTTTCCTCAATATCTTTCGAGGCGTAGACTAATAACCTTGACTTATTATTTTATTGGTAATTTAAACGAAAAATTCGATAAAGAACAGAAACCTTCGAAAACTTTAGGTCAAAACATATTAACTAAGTTTGAACAATATTTAATAAGCCAAATAGAAATAAGTCCAAGCGTATTGTCAAAAGTAAATAAATTTAATGAAGATTCTTTAACAAGAGAATTTAAAAAAATAGTAAATGGGAATATTAAATCGTTCTTTGAAGGCATTAAATTAAATATTAGTGATTTAATTGCCTTTGCAGAAATTCAAATGGAAAAAGACTCGAACATAATAAAATCACATATCATTAAATTTGAGCGGTATTCTAACGAACTAAAATATTTGTTGAATTATATTCTTAGATACACTACGATAAATCGGTTTTTAAAAGAAGAACCAGATGTTGAAATAACAGACCCAGTAACTTTTGCTAATAGATTTCATCGCTTCTTAGAAAAGAGAGTTGGTGGGATTGATTTAGTCTGGAAAACTTATGTGCTAGAATGGATAAAAGATTATGCTAAGAAATTCTTTAAAATTGAAGAAAAAAGAAATTGGTCTTTAGATGAGACCGTGTTTGATTTCATAAGATATCTTGAAGAAAGAGAATCAAAAGAGCAAGAACCAGAGAGTTTTCTCAAGTTGTTAGATAAATATATTTTAACAGCCTCAGATGAGAGGGAGAAAGAACATTTAATAGATTTTTATAAGCATTATGAGTTTTGCATTGATATAAAGACAGAATTTCCAAAATACATTCAAAATAATGTTGAAAAGGAAATTAATTTATTAAACATCGAAAGAGAAAAAATAATTCCCGTTAAATATTTTAGCATTGATGGGGCAGAACCGTTCTATAATTACCTAAAAGAGAGAAAACTGAAGTATTTTTCGAAGTTAATACCAAGGCCTGTTTCCTTGATTTTAAAACATGAATTAACAAATGAAGAAAAAGAATTGTTTAATGCTGATTTATATCACACTTTTAATTTTAAATATTGGCATAAAAAAGCCAAATATGATATCGCAGATAATTTTAAGGAAGTATATCGAGAGTGGATAAAAGATTTATGATAAGTGGAGTAAAACGAAAAACAACTGCTGTAGAAAGCACCTATAGGTTTTTTCAGACGATTGATCTGATAATTTCGCACTTGAAGCGAGATGCCGATAAAAAGATAATTTTTGCATTGATTCACGCAACCCCTACATTGCGCTCACTGCTAATTGCTACGGCGGCAGTCCATTTGTACCATTATATGGGTATTAAAGTGCAAGAATCGTTGGAGTCAAACAAATTTACTTTCGATTCAACTAAAGAACTAGAATTAAAAGAGAAAAAAATTTTGATGGAGGAAGTTGATTCTTTTTTAAAAACATCATTTGAATTGGAAGGAAGCATATTTAACAATATAATTGATATAGAGAATTTGTTTTTGACATTACTAATTGAAGAAAGAACAAGTGATCTTCAACAAACTCAGAGAGTGAAAAAAACAAACGATATTGAAACCCAAATTGAACGCGAATTGTTAAACATTATCTCTAAATTCCCATCATTTTATTTTTACGATTTTATTGGAGATTTAATTGGGCTTAATGATATTATAAAAAGAGAAATCTTAGCGGAAAGCGCGGGACTTAAAGCTACATCGATTGATATAGAAAAAAAATTAGAAAGTGAGGATAAAGAGGATAAATATATTGAAGTATCCACATTGAATCGCTTAATCGAAAAAATGCAAAAGCAATTTGAGTTCAAATCATACAAGGAGTTACAAGTTCAGACAATGCCTATAAGAATGATAAAAAAAAGAATATTAGAGCATGAATTTAATAAGTTTCCTATTTCAGTTCCAGGATTAAGAAATTACTTAGAAGGAAATAATTTAAAAAAGAGAATAATAGGATCTATTAAGAGTGCCTTCAAAGAAAATATAAATTACGAACAATTTGAGGAGAAAATCTTATCAGAATTAAAATTTGAATTAATAAAGCAATTTAAAACAAATTCAAACGATTTTATTTATTTTCTTCAAAGTATATACGAATCTAGTTTTGAAGATATAATTTTTTTAATTAACAAAAGAGGAATTAAGGATATTTTACATTTAATTAATGTCGATTATGAGTTAGTTGAAAATGTAAAGAAAAATATGATTAGATATAACATTAAGGAGCAAGATTTAATTGCTTTAAACGATAAAAAGAAAAATTTAATTAATTTAGCAAAAAAAACATTGTGTAATCTTAAATTTCCCTTTCTTGAAAATATAATTACGAAATTTGGAAATTTTACAGAATTTAACCTGTTACAAATCCTTTATAGAAATGATGTTGAACTTGAAGAGTTATGGAAAGTTTTAGAGAAAACAATGGACGTTTCAATTAATGATTTAAGAGAATTCGTAAGGAAAAAGCAAATTATTGACAAAATCTTTTTCCAAGATTTAGGTTTGAGCAATTATTCCCAAATAATTCTTCTTAATGATTTTGATAAGATTTTGAATAATTTAGTGAAAGATCTATTTTACTTTCTTTTATCTAAAATTTTAAGACAACTGAGCCGGATCATTGAATTATATGGCATAGTTTCAAACGATAAAGCGCTATTTACTTCAGCGTTAAAACGAGCAGGAAAAACTATAGATATTGAAGATTGGGCTCAAATAAAATTAGAAGAATTAAGCATCGAACGTTTGATAAAAAGACAGAATGAATTAGTTGTTGTTTTTAACGCTAATAATCAAGTTTTTCTTGTTAATGGTTTTATATTATCGCGTTTAACTAATACATCATTAGAGGAAAGCATTTTTGAATTGAAAAATGAAGATAGTTACATTTACAAAGAAATAATACCTTTAAAATTAAATGCCGATTTAATATCTCCCATTTCATATTGTATCGCCTATGATTTAATCAAAAGATTTGAAAGTTTTAAAGAAGTAGAGAAAGAAAAAGTTGATATTGCCACAGAAGCTGATAAGAAAATAGAGAAAGATAAGAAAATAGAAAATCGTAAAATACAAGAAGAAACCACTCTTAATTGGATTGAACGGAAAGTAACTTCTACGTTAATGGGCATAAATCGTCCTGGTATGAACCCCCGCCATTTCTATTGGCAAAAAAAAGATACTAAAATCGCAACTGAACAGATTATAATACATAGCGGTTTAGAAGGTAGCTGCTTTGATAGACTTTGTGAATTTTATCATTTTGCTGTAGAAAAAATTAAATCTCAGATGGTAAATATGAATTTACCTAATTATGACAGAATTAATTCTGATACATCTGCAATAATAGATAGAAGATTATCTGAAAGATTGGGCCATGCTCCAAATTCTGTTGAAACTAACAAAATGCTTGATGGAGAGAGATACGAAATAGCTAAAGAAATTGCAAAAAAGATTGGGGTACTTTTAGACGACGCAGTTTATTTAAAATTCAAGAAAAAACCGAAGAAATAATTAAACGCGTCAAAATAAAATAACAAAAATATTAAAATCATCATAATTTAGTTTATATACAAATTTTAATTTTAAACACCATTAAACGCGTATGATTAAACCATGTCGTGGCTTAAAAAAGAACTGGGCTATATTAAAGATTCGTTTTCTCAAATAATTAAAGGATTTATTCTTTTTGTTTGCGCAACTTCTGGTTTAGGATGTGCTTTATTGTTAAGACATCTAGGATATAATGGGACAATAATTGCATTTACTGGAATAGTTATAGAAGCAATTGGCTTATTTTTGAGCTACTTATTTTTCCAAAAGCATTTTACACCAGAAAAGGAAGATGAAGCAATGCAAAAAGGAAAGAAATCATTTAAGTAAATTAGAATTATTTTACAAAGTCTTCCCATTTCCTTTTATCAATTCGATGAGAAACCAAATAATCCTTTACCTCTGTTAACAAAATTACGGGATCGTATTCCCAAGCTTCTGTTTTATTGAAAGAAAGGCATTTAATTTGTTGTAATTTAAATTTTGACTTTATTAAAAGACCATAAGTAGCAACTTGTGGTAATGAATTCATGAAGTTTCCTTCTGGTTTATAATCAATCACTTTTACTATGTTGTCTTCAATTTGAATAAGATCTATATGTCCTGTAATGTAGTTATTGTTAACCTCTTTCCAGATTGGAACTTCAATTGCGACTGAATTCTTATCTTTGATTAAAATGTTCTTTAAAACAGGATCGTGACCAGGAACTTTTCCAATTTTATTGATTTTAAAACTTTCAAATACATTTTGCGTGTAATTTGGTAATTTTGAATCTGAACCGAAGTAATGTATTTTTCCTTCTCGAATTAATTTTTTACTGAAACTTGTGATAAAAGCCGGCCTTAACCCTCTCATTTTAAATTGTGAGACACGAGAAAGTCCTTGTAAATTGAACAAGTCATTGGGAAGCTCTCCTTTGTATATTCCCTTAAAATATGACCCTAACTTAATGAATACTTCTCGATTAGGGTTATCTTGCAAAATTTTTTCCTTATGATGAGCAATATTCCAATTAAAAGCATAAGGGATGTTCTGATGTATAAAAATCTTTTTCTTAAGCAAGTTTACCACTCATTAATGCGGAATCGTAGTTTTAGCGGAATTTTAATTCATATTAACATTTAATATTAATAATATTCCAAATTTAAAAGAAAATCATATTAACAAATTATTAATTTTTTGTTAGCGAGTAAGATATTTTCAGTTACGAATCGATTGCCATTAATCGTGTTTAGATTTTTACGAATTTGAAAATAAAGCTTAAATATTTATTAAAATGTCTCTAAACAAAAAATTTAAAGACGATTTTATATTTATTATTATAACTAAAATTGAATAGGACCTGTAGCCAAGCCTGGATATGGCGTCGGACTTCTAATCCGAAGATCGCAGGTTCGACTCCTGCCAGGTCCACTTCATTAATTAAAAGAATTAACTCCTGTTTTTATATTTAAAAACATCATTTATACTAATGCCGTAATGGGCAGGTTTTTTATGAATCTTATTTCTATTATACCCCTATTTCATCGGCTTTAACAATTCATTCAATAGAGGAATTTTTAATTAAGAAAAACTTAAAAAAAAACATATATTTTTAACTTAATCTTTATTTTTTTTATTTTATCTCGTTACACGGCGTAATCGGCGACAAAATCAACGAAAAGTTGAAATACAAGAATGATACATTATATTATAATGAGTGTATCAAAAAGAGCTTCTTTTGTCGATATTCAATATATTACTTATCCGAAAGAACTTGATAGAAAATGTATTTCTTGCGGTAGTCCCGTTGAATTTTTGTATCCTTCTGGAGGGCACGGGTATACGGATTTTCAAGGGAAGATTAAAGAAATCCGAAAATTTTATTGTTGCACCAATCCCGACTGCATATTACACGCTAATCCGCTTAATCCTTCGCCTTTAAATGTCCTTCCCTTTAAGCAATTTTCCTTAGGCATTTGGAAATGGATTGCTCAAGAAGCCAAGCTTTATAAGCAAAAGCCTGCGCTAATTTGCGAGCGAATATACGATCAGTTCAATGTGAAAATCTCAGAAAGCACGATCCGAAAATATATTAACGAAATTGACGCATTTCTTTCAAACCAAATAGACAAACGTACGATCCAAATACTTAAAGCACAAGGAAAGATCATTTTAGCACTGGACGGGCAGAAACCCGACAATAAAGGGGCTGCTTTATGGCTCTTCGTTGATCTCATTAGCAATCGAGTTTTAAAGATCGTCATCTTGGATTCGGCAGATCACTCCACGCTCCACGCTCTCGTGGAAGAGATTCTAAAATCTTACGAGGTAGAATTGGCAGGATTAATTTCCGACAAACAAGGCTCGATCGTAAAAATGCGGGATGTGTTTTACCCCGAGATCCCGCATCAATATTGTCATTTTCATTTTCTTCAAAATCTTTGGAATCACATCGCAGCAAAGGATGGAAACTTGCATAAAGAACTAACTAAAGCCGTGAATAATCTCTACATTCTAACAGTAACTAAAACGAGCAAGATTTATTTTGAGGGCATTGGGAAAGCGCCCATTCGAGAGGTATTTCGAGAAATTGAGCAGTCCTTGAGAGCCCTCGTAAAAGCCAGGACAAAAAAGTTTGAACATCTGCGTGGTGTTGAGGTTTACGAACGATTAGCTTGCTATGTGGAAGAAATGGATCAAGTGCTATCAAAAGATGATCCTGAACATAAAATCGTTCAACTCATGAAAAAGACCGCAGATTCATTGCGCAACGCATTAAAAAAAATGACACCTCGATATAAAGAGTGCATTGAACTGAGCGAAACCTTTCAATCTATTCGCATGTCGCTTGGTAAGGAACTGGACCCAAAAAAGATTGATTTAAAGGAGTCAGTCGTTCTTAAGGAAGAGAAATTAAAGATATTAGATAAATGCTTTAATAAAATTTGGGAAGGAGTCAAGGGTTTTGGAAATATTAAGGAAAAGTCGCAATTAAGGTCTTTCCTTCCACAAAAAGAAACACCGGCCAACATCATCAAGCAAGAATGGGTTCGCCTTTACGATTCATATCGAAGAGGGTTATTTGCATATTATGATTTCCCGATCCTCGCAAAAACAAACTCTCTGATGGAAGCAAAGTTTAGCCAGGAGGAATCCATTTTCATTAGTCGTGTTGGGAGAGGAAAAGTGGGATCACAGATAAGAATTCGCGGAGAGCATGTCTTGAAGCAACTTTATGCGGGAAAAGAGGAAATTAAAGAAATTATTAATGAAGTGAGTAGTGATTATGATAGAACGCAAATGATAGAAGAGCTAAAAGCTCTGGCACGCCGGACAAGGGAAGAAACAAAATTATGGAAGAATGGACATCACCAAGCTTTAGGCTTGAAAAGCGTTTTAGCTAAAGGAAGGAAGTCTTCAAAAAATAAGAGTAGGACTAAAAAGAACAATTTTGTCGGGTGAAGATTAGGTTAAAAATATATGAAAAAAAA
>Ga0209121_10001406_pt1 | contig 25255 bp, 14 predicted proteins | sample Cruoilmetagenom3_FD_187292 | JGI IMG/M metagenome (GOLD analysis project Ga0209121, IMG submission 187292) | Oil polluted marine microbial communities from Coal Oil Point, Santa Barbara, California, USA - Sample 3 (SPAdes) (version 2) | ecosystem: Environmental > Aquatic > Marine > Oil seeps ... | reverse complement strand
ATGCTGGTTATGACATTACTGATCTTTTAGATGATGATGTATCTGACGTTATTCAATATGGTAATCTTGCAGGATTAAATTTAGATCCGAATGCTACCAAAGCTGAATTACAGAGTATCTTGTCTGCAGACAATACTACTTCTGAATTAGCTGCACGAAACCAAACCAGAAGTGATTACAATATGAGAGTGGGTCAATCTGCTTTACGTGGTGGTCGTTTCTTTGCAAATATGTCTTTGCCTTTAAATGAAGATGGAACGGAGTTATACTCTTTTGCTGGTATAAGTTCAAGAAAAGGAAACTCGGCTGGTTTTTATAGATTACCAAGTCAAAATAGAACCTATACGCCTGCATATATCAATGGATTTTTACCTGAAATAAATTCAACAATTACTGATAAATCTTTTGCTATTGGTATTAAAGGTGCTATTGGAGATTGGGAAGTTGATTTTAGCAATACCTTCGGGAAAAATCAATTTTTATACACAATTGGTAATACTTTTAATGCCTCTCAACAAGGAGCCTCTCCAACAACTTTTGATGCAGGTGGATTTTCATTCGCTCAAAACACAACTAATTTAGACTTGAGTAAATTTTTCGACGACACCATGGCTGGAGTTAATGTTGCTTTTGGTGCAGAGTACCGTGTTGAAACTTATGAAATATATGCTGGTGAATTAGGTTCCTATGCTCAATTTACAGCAGACGGACAAGTAATTACAACACCTAGCCAAAATCCTTCGGTAGATTTCTTTGATAGAGCAAGACCAGGTGGATCTCAAGTATTCCCCGGGTTTAGTCCTTCAAATGAGTTGTCTCGTGGGAGAAGTAGTGTTGCTGGATATTTTGATGTAGAGGCTGATGTTTCTGAAAACTTCTTACTAAGTTTAGCTACTCGCTATGAAGATTATTCTGATTTTGGATCAACTTTAAATTTTAAAATAGCTTCAAGAATAAAAGCTGGAGACAATACAAATCTTCGTTTTGCATTGAACACTGGTTTTAGAGCACCGTCTTTACACCAATTAAATTTCAATTCAACATCTACAATATTTGACCAAAATGGAGATCCAATTGAAGTTGGAACCTTTTCAAATGATAGTAGAGCTGCTAAACTATTAGGAATTCCTCAATTAAAAGAAGAAACTTCTAAAAGTGTTAGTTTAGGTATTACAACTAAATTACCAGATGCTAATTTAACATTTACACTTGATGGATATTGGGTAGGAATTGACGATAGAGTAATTTACACTGGTAGATTCTCCGGTCCTGGAACTGGTTCTGAGCTGGATAATTTATTATCTCAAGCAAACGCTGGTGCTGCTGCTTTCTTTGCTAATGCAATTGATACAGAATCTAAAGGTTTAGACATCGTTATTACACATGACGCCTTAATTGGTGAAAGTGCGAAACTAAAAACAGATTTGGCCGCTACTTTCTCTAAAACAAAAAGAGTTGGTGATATTAACGCTTCGCAAGTTTTAATTAATGCTGGTAAAGTAGGTACATATTTTGATGAAGCAAGTAGAGTGTATTTAGAAGAGGCTGTACCTGGAACTAAATTAAACTTATCAAATAGTTTAACTACTGATAAATTCAACATTTTCTTAAGAAACGTTTACTTTGGTGAAGTTACTGAAGCAACAACGAATATTAATAGACAACAAGTTTTTGGAACTAAAGTAGTTACCGATTTGTCTTTTGGATATAAGGTTTCCGAAAGTACTACCATTACTATAGGGGCAAACAACTTATTAGATGTTGAACCAGACAGAGCTGAGTTAGAATTTTCTGATGGAGGAACAAACAGAAGTTCTGGTCGTTTTGACTGGTCGCGTAGAGCACAACAGTTTGGTGTTGGAGGTCGTTTCCTTTTCGCTAGATTAAATTTTGTGCTAAAATAAAAATAAACACTTTTTACAACGAAAGTTTTAAGCCCGTAAAGAATTTCTTTTTTGCGGGTTTATTTTTGAAATGACACAAAAAAATACTTTATAAAAAAACTCCTTAATTAATTAAGGAGTTTTTTAATTTATAAGAAAATTCTATTTACGAAACTATATGTAATTCTCTAAATTCTTTCGTAACTAAAAAGGTAACATCGCCATTCAAATAAGAGATATCAATTTGCTCATTATCAACTTCAATAGATTTAATTTTAAATGGTAAACCATGAATATTTATCTTAAATGTTTCATAGCTGGCTATAAATTTCCCAGATTTAAATTGCTGAATAGTTAAAGAATTTTTCTTTCCTACTTGATTAAAGTTTCTTAAACTATATCTCCCTTTTTTATAATCATAACCATCGTGTGCATCTTCATACACTTCTGAAGATTCCTTTCCTAACTTAAAATAAATATTTAATTCGAGCTCAGTAATTTCCTTTTCTCCTACATATTGTTGTATTGGATATTTTGGAATAATAGCACCTTCTTTTATAAAAATTGGCATACTATCTATATCGGCATCTACCCACTTTTCTTCTCCACCAATTTCAATTGAATTATCCCAGAAATTATACCATCTTCCTCTAGGAAAATACATTCGTCTTCCTTTTGCATGTGCTTCAAGAATAGGGCAAATCAATATTTTTTCACCAAAAATAAACTCATCGTTTCTGTAATATGTATGTGGATCCTCTTGATCAAATAGAACCAACGACTTTATTATTGGGATTCCTTCATTTGTATAACGCCAAAAAGCACTATATAAATAAGGTAATAATTGATAACGAATCTCAATAAACTTTCTAGCTATGTCAGTAATTGAAGTACCAAATGACCAAGGTTCTTGATCTCCGTGATCTCCACTTGAATGCACTCTACAAAATGGATGAAAAACACCTAGTTGAATCCATCTGGCAAATAATTCTCCAGTTGGTTGTTCTGCAAATCCACCAATATCAGATCCTATAAATGAAAAACCAGACATACACATACGTTGTGTTTGTTGATTGGCGAGAGATAAATGATCCCAAGTTGCGACATTGTCTCCTGTCCAAGCAGAAGTATATCTCTGTGTTCCTGAATAAGCTGATCTTGTAATTACAAATGGACGTTTCGGATAACTAAATTTTTTCAACCCATGATAAGTTGCTCTGGCCATTTGCATCCCGTAAATGTTATGTGCTTTTCTATGACTACAAGGATTTCCGTCATAATCGTGACGAACATCATCTGGAAAAGATTTATTTGGCACATCCATGACAGCAGGTTCATTCATATCATTCCATACACCGCTTACACCAATTTCTTCAACTAATTCTTTAAATAAATCTACCCACCACTCTCTAACTTCTGGATTTGTAAAATCAGGAAAATAACATTCTCCTGGCCAAACTTTTCCTTTCATATAAGGTCCATCAGCTCTTTTACAGAAATAATCCTTGTCTAATCCTTCTTTGAAAACGCTATAATCATTATCAATTTTTATTCCTGGATCTATAATTACAATTGTTTTAAATCCATCATTAGATAACTCTTTTACAAATTCTTTAGGATTTGGAAAATGCTCTTTACTCCAAGTAAAACATCTGAACCCATCCATATAATCGATATCCAAATAAATGGCATCACAAGGTATTTTTAAATCTCTAAATCCTTTCGTTATTTCTTTTACTTTAGTGTCAGGATAATAGCTCCATTTACACTGATGAAATCCTAAAGCCCAAAGTGGCGGTAAATGTTGAGGACGACCGGTTAAATCGGTATAATTAGAAACAACATCGTTCATATTAGGCCCATAAATGAAATAATAATTCATTTCACCACCTTCAGCCCAAAAACTAGTTACATTTCTTTTTTCATGACTAAAATCGAAAAATGAAGGAAAAGTATTGTCAAAAAACACTCCGTATGATTTTTGATGATGTATTGCAGTATAAAATGGAATTGTTTTATAAATGGGATCTGTATTCCTAACATATGCATAGGAATCTGTTACCCAGTTTTTAAACCTTTTTCCTTTTAAATTATTTTCAACTGGTTTATCTCCTAAACCGTAATAACTTTCACTTTCTTGTGAAGCTAGTGACATTTTAACTATATCACCTCCTAATTCATAACTTTCTTCCCAATGAAAACCAAGTTCATCTTCACAAATTAAATCTTTAGTCTTTTTGTCAAAAATTGATTTTCTTAAGTCTATTTTTGAAATAACACATATCAGTTTTGAAGTAGTAACCGTATAATCCTCTTTATTTTCTACAATTTCTAAATGATTAAATCCCTTGCTGGCATATTTCGTAATTGCATAGGAAAAATCTTTATCAAATATGCCAGTTGTAGAATATCGAAATCGTAAAACACTGTCTCTTTCAATAGTTAATTGAAGAACGACATTATTCTCAGAAGTAAAATATAAAATATTTCCATCCTTTTTGTATGACGCTATTTTTGAAGGAACTAAATTTCCTTTGTGTTCTAATTCTGTATTTAAAATCATAAGCTATTTCATTTAGTCAGTAGTTGCAAACATACTACTTCTCTTAATTTTATTTAACTTAACATCACTAAAAAAACATCAATAATTTTACTGAATATATAAAATTATTGATGTTTTTTTTATTTTTATAAAAGTGATGCTATTTTATCTCAAATATGTTAATTCCTAACGGTGATAATTTAACTTCAGCTGAAAATGCTTTGCCATTCCAAGTAATTTCTTCAATAGTTTTCATCCTTGTATTTCCAAAACCACTTCCACCATATTTCTTTTTATCACTATTGAAAACCTCTTTTAGTTTTCCTTTCGAAGGCAATCCGATTCTATAGTTTTCAATTGAATTTGGTGTAAAGTTACAAACAACTACCAAGTTTTTAGCTTCGTCATTTCCTTTTCTAATATAAGAAATAACAGAATTCTGTGAATCATCTAAACTTATCCATTCAAATCCATCTTGGCTAAAACCTTTTTCAAATAAAGCTGGTTGTGTTTTGTAAAATTTATTTAAATCTTTATAAAAAGTTTGCAAGGTTTTATGTGGTGCAAACTCTAATAAATTCCAGTCTAAACTTTCTTGAAAATTCCATTCTGCATACTGTCCAAATTCACTTCCCATAAACAATAGTTTAGTTCCTGGATGCGTGAACATATAACCATAAAGCAGTCTTAAATTGGCAAAACGTTGCCATTCATCACCAGGCATTCTTCCTAAAATAGATTTTTTTCCATAAACCACTTCATCATGTGATAGTGGTAACATGAAATTTTCGGAAAAAGCATAAGCTAAACTAAAAGTTATATCATTTTGGTGATGTGATCGATACATAGGATCTTTACCAAAATATTCTAAAGTATCATGCATCCAACCCATCATCCATTTCATTCCGAAACCTAAACCTCCCATTGAAGTTGGTTTTGAAACCATTGGAAATGCCGTAGATTCTTCAGCTATTGTTTGAACATCTGGAAATGATTTATAAACTTCTTCATTTAATTCTTTCAAAAATGAAATAGCAGCTAAATTTTCTTTACCTCCAAACTCGTTTGGTTCCCATTCGCCATCTTCACGAGAATAATCTAAGAATAACATTGAAGCAACAGCATCAACTCTTAAACCATCTGCATGATATTGTTCCAACCAAAAAATGGCATTACTAATTAAAAATGAACGAACTTCATTTCTTTCATAATTAAAAATTAGACTCTTCCAATCTGGATGGTATCCTTTTTTTCTATCAGGATGCTCATATAAATGTGTACCATCAAAGAATCCTAAACCGTGATCATCACTCGGAAAATGTGAAGGGACCCAATCTAAAATAAGCCCAACACCACTTTGATGTAATTTATCAACTAAATATTTGAATTCATTCGGATACCCAAATCTACAAGTTGGAGCAAAATATCCTGTTAATTGATAACCCCAAGAAGGATCATAAGGATATTCCATAATTGGCATTAATTCCACGTGTGTAAAATTCATGTCAGAAACATAATTCACCAATTCGTCAGCTAGCTCAAAATAAGATAGTGAGCGATCTTCTTCCATTTTCTTCTTCCAGGAACCTAAATGAACTTCATATACCGAATAAGGCGCATCTAATGCATTGTTCTTTTTTCTGGTTTTCATCCATTTTTTATCCTCCCATGCATAATCATCACTCCAAATAACTGAAGCCGTACTTGGTGGATGTTCAGCTCTTCTTCCATACGGATCAGCCTTTTCAGTAACAATTCCATTATTATTAGAGTGAATCTTGTACTTGTATAAATCTCCTTTTCCAAGATTTGGAATAAATCCTTCCCAAATACCTGAGGAATCCCAACGTACGTTTAATTTATACTTTCCATCTTTCCAATGACAAAAATCCCCAACTACAGAAACTTGATTTGCACTTGGAGCCCAGACAGCAAAATAAGTACCTTCTACCCCATCTACAGTTGTAATATGAGATCCAAATTTTTCATATAATCTATAATGTTTCCCCGATTTGAATAAATCAATATCAAAATCTGTAAACAAACTATGTGCTGTAACTCTTTTAGCCATTCTTTAATTATTTAGTAAATTTGATATTCCTTTTAACGGAATAATTGCCCAAGATGGGCGTGAATTAAGTTCATAACCCAATTCATAAACTGCTTTTTCTAAAAGACAGTATTCTAATATAAAATTACGCTCTTGGTTGTATCCAATATTTAAATTTGCGTTTTGTGCTGTTTCAACATAAGTTCCCATAAAAACACCTGTAAAATAACCATACAATATTTCTGCAGCTTTAAATAAGTTCTCTTGTGAGTTATTGTATTTATCTTTATTGTTAAAAATAGAGGCATAAATCGCATAATGGAAGGATCTATACAAACCAGCAACATCTTTAATCGGTGGCTGTTTCACTTGTCTATCTCTAATTGTACTTTCTGGTTCACCTTCAAAATCTAATATGAAAAAATCATCATCCTGTACTAAAATTTGCCCTAAATGATAATCTCCGTGAACTCTTATTCGCTCACCTTTAAGTTTAGTCCAATCAAATTTTAAAAATTTACTGCGAATGATGCTTTTTTTACTTAATAGCTCATTTGCTAATTCTAAACTATATCCATCTAACTTATGCAAGTTGTTTTCAATAATATTTAATCTATTTTGAAACTGATAAATCATTCTATTTGTTAACCAAACAGAATAATCACCATTAAAACGAGTTGGTGTAAACGAAGTGTCTTCAAATTCTGCACCCAAATTTATGTGCATTTCTGCAGTTCGCTTTGCCAACGTTTTTAACTGCAAAAACACATTCAAACCAACCCAGTCTATTATTCTATGTGGAATGTCATGAATTCGTAAACGTTCATAATGAATTGGTTCTGGTAAATTATTAATATCGATATGTTTACTGTCGAGTGTCTCAAATATTTTATCAATCTCCTTTAAAAAATACTCCCAAGCATCGCCGTTATTTGGAATTAACTCTTGCATTACCGCAATAGTTACAACTTCATCATCTTTATTCATTAAATTAATACTACCTAAATATTTTGGAGTATTAGAAAAATCCTTTTTATCCGTTAAAAAACGGTTCATTTCATAATCAGGATTTTTATTTGCAAAGATTCTTCTGAAAAATTTTAAAACGTATTTGTCATTAAAAATTAATGAAGTATTACTTTGCTCCAAGCCCATAAATCGAGATGATTTATAAGAATCATTTGTAAAAAGATCGCTTTTATGGTATTGTACTTTTGTCTTGTCAATTGGAGCTGAATTAATTATTCGTTCAAATACAACTTTACGAAACGATTCTAAATTCGTTGCATCAATGATAAATCCTTCTTGATCTTTGATTTTAACCGATACAATTCGATCATTTTGAGCAAAATTTTCATCTGAAACAAAAGCTATTGGCAAAAAATAATGTTGATAAAAAGCTTCAATAAAATCGACTTCAATAATGAGTCCGTAATACACTTCTTCATTATTCTGAATTCTAAAGTACTCAGAAAGTTCGATGTATTTAATTTTACTTGCTTTACCAGCATACCAACGTTGTTTAATTATATAGTCTTCTAAAACATCAGAAAATAAGGTGTTTATAAATTCTTTATTTTCTAATAAGTCTTCCCATTTATCGTTAAAACTTATAGGAGAATTAACGTTCTCTTCCGATGCGTTTTTTGTCATAACTATTTTATAATTTTAAAAATGTGAAAAGGTACATTAGTACCTAATTCAACATAATTATATTCATTAAACCAATTATAAACATTATTTGTTATTAAATCATGAACTTTTAATTGATGCCCGTGGTAAATTTGCAAATCTTGATACGGCAATTGTACAGTTCCTTTTTGTGTCATATGCGCATCTAAATTAATAACCACTAAAACTTCGTTTGTTCTTGCATCATTCCACTTATAAAAAGCAATAATTTGTTCATTTTCTATATGACAAAAACGAATATTATTTGTTTGTTGAAGCGCTTCGTTCTCTTTTCTAATGTTATTTATTTTTGAAATTAAATTTGTAACATTATTTTCAAGTTTCCAATCGTATTTAGTAATTTGAAATTTTTCAGAATTTAAATATTCTTCTCTTCCAGGTAAACCTGCGCTTATCATATATTCAAAAACAGGTCCATAAATACCAATATTTGAACTTAAAGTAGCTGCTAAAACATAACGTTGAATGTGTTTAGCTTCATTTGCTCCTTGTAAATGAAATGGGTTAATATCAGGAGTATTTGGCCAAAAATTAGGTCGCATATACTCTTTTTGCTCGCTTTTAGTTAGTTCTTCAACATACTCAATAAGTTCGTGCTTATTGTTTCTCCAAGTAAAATAGGTGTATGATTGTGTATAACCTTGTTTTGCCAATTGCTGCATCACTTTTGGGCGTGTAAATGCCTCGGCTAAAAACAATACATTAGGATGTTTCTTTTTAACTTCAGCAATTGCCCAATTCCAAAAATAGTATGGTTTTGTATGCGGATTGTCAACTCTAAAAATTTCAACTCCACAATCAATCCAATAGAATAAGGTACTTAAACATTCATTCCATAAATTTTTATAATCTTCACTTTCCCAATAAATTGGAAGAATATCTTGGTATTTTTTTGGTGGATTCTCGGCATATTGTACGGTTCCATCAGGGCGCCATTTAAACCAATCGGAATGTTCTTTTACCCAAGGATGGTCAGGTGCAGCTTGTAATGCAAAATCCATAGCGATTTCAATATCCAATTCTTTCGCTTTTTTAACAAGTTTTTTAAAATCAGTTAATATACCTAATTCAGGGTGAATATCTTTGTGACCACCCTTTTGCGAACCAATTCCCCAGCAAGAACCAACATCTCCTTCTAATGCCTTTGTTGTATTATTTTTCCCTTTTCTATTTACTTCACCAATTGGGTGTACTGGAGGAAAATACAAAGTATCAAAACCCATCTTCGCTACTCTTGGCAATAATTTTTCGCAATCTTTAAAAGTACCGTGTTTCAATTCTTTGGTTTGTGAAGCCGACCGTGGGAAAAACTCATACCAAGTACTAAAACGAGCTTTTAATCGGTCTACATAAACTTTTAATGAATCAGAAGTATTTGCTAGTAACTTAGTAGGATATTTATAAAATATTTGATGTAATTCATCACCTTTAGCTGCTTGAACAGCCTCATCGTAAGAATCTTCATTTTTGAATAATTCTATTAATTTTTTTATAAATGATTTTTCTGAAGTATTTGCTCTTATTAATAGAGGTTTTAAATATTCAATCCCTTCTAATAATTCAGAATTCACATGTTGCTTATCGTCAATTTTTCGAATAATACCATGTTGCCAATTTAAGGCGTAATCTACCCAACCTTGAATTTTATATTCATAAAACCCTTGTTTCTCAACCGTAAAAGAACCTTGCCATTCGTCATTTCCAAAATCTTGCAACCTTACTTCTTTCCATTTTCTCTCACCTTCATGTTTAAATAAAACTGCTGCTGCAATAATATCATGACCGTCAACTAAAACATTTGCATTAACTGTAACAATCTCATTAACAACTCTTTTTATAAAAAATGTTCCTCCGTTTAATTGTGGTGTTATATTTTCTATAACAACTCGTACTTGGTTTAGTTTCATTTAAAATATTTTTGATAATGTAAAAATAATAAATACTCAACTATTATTTAAATAATAAGAACTATCTAAACAACTATACCGTTTGATTTTTAATAACTAAATTAGATTATTGTACCGTTTTTTATGACAGCTCCTTTTTTAATAACAACAATTCCATCTCTAATTGCGTATTCATCAGTTTCTGTATCCTTTAAATGTTTACCTCCATTTATTCTTACATCATCACCGATACAGCAGTTTTTATCTAAAATGGCATTTTTAATAAAACAGCGCTTACCAATACCCATAGAAATTTGTTTTGAATCTAAAATTTCTTCTAACGGTTGGTAAAAATCACTACCCATCATATAGGTGTTTATTACTGTAGATTCTTCATCTATTTTAGAACGAATACCAATTACAGAATGTTCAATTTTACCTGCATTTATAATACAACCTTCAGCAATTACAGTTTTATCTAAATTAGTCCCAGATACCTTTGTTGTAGGTAACATTCTAGCGTGTGTATAAATTCTTTTACTTTTGCTATACAAATCAAACTTTGGAAAATCATCTGTTAATCCAAGATTTGCTTCAAAAAATGAATCTATATTTCCAATATCTGTCCAGTAGCCTTCATATTGATGACTTATAACTTTATGCTTGTCAATACTTTGAGGAATAATTTCTTTACCAAAGTCAATTGTACTCTCATCCTTCATTAAATCTTCTAACAGTTTTCTATTGAACAAATAGATCCCCATTGAAGCTAAATAATCACGACCTTCATTTTTCATCTCATTACTAACAGGTGACGTCCATTCTGGTAATAATTTTGCTTCAGGTTTTTCAATAAATGAAGTAATAACATTTTTTTCATTTGTTTTTAAAATCCCAAACGAAGTAGCATCCTTTGCATTTACAGGAATTGTAGCTAACGAAATTGCAGCCTTACTTTTAATATGTTTTTCAACCAACTCATTAAAGTCCATTTGATATAATTGATCTCCTGAAAGAATCAATAAATAATCATAATCAATTTTGTTAAAGTGATGCATACTTTGGCGAACAGCATCTGCAGTACCTTGATACCAACTTGCATTCCCTGGAGTTTGTTCTGCAGCTAAAACATCAACAAAAGCTGAGCTAAAAAAACTAAAATGGTATGTGTTTTTGATATGGCGATTTAGTGAAGCAGAATTAAACTGTGTTAATACAAACATTTGCTTAATTCCAGAATTTATACAATTTGATATTGGTATATCAACCAAACGATACTTTCCTGCAATTGGTACAGCTGGTTTTGAACGTGTTGCTGTTAATGGATGTAATCTTGATCCTTGTCCTCCTCCTAAAATAATTGCTAAAACTTTTGCTGCCATAATTTAATCTTGCTTTATAATTGTTATTTCTTCTTTTTCAATTTATTTAATAAGAGATTTGTATAATTCTTTTGTTTGTTTAGCAATTGCCACCCAATCAAAATGCTCTTCTACTCGTCTTCTTCCATTTTTTGCCATTGAATCTCTCAATTCTTTATTATTTACTAGTTTATTTACACCGTTTGCCAAATCTCTTGAAAACTTATCTGGATTCATAGGTTCAAAAGGTGCACTATCTTGTTGTTCTAATTGAATTAGTATTCCTGTTTCTCCCTCAACTACTACTTCTTTAATTCCTCCAACTGCACTTGCAACTACTGCTGTTTCACAAGCCATTGCTTCCACATTTATAATACCAAAAGGTTCATATATAGACGGACAACAAAAAACATCGGCGTGAGAATACAACTGAATCACTTCTTTTTTGTCCAACATCTCATCTATCCAAATAATATTATTTCTAGTTTTTTTAACTTCATTTACACTATCCTCCATTTCTTTTGCAATTTCAGGAGTATCAGGTGCTCCAGCACACAAAACAATTTGAGTATCTGGATCGATATATTTTATTGCATTTACCAAATGAATAATTCCTTTTTGTCTGGTAATTCTTCCAACAAATAGTACAAATGGCTTTGATCTATCAATTCCATATTTATCTAATGTTGAAGTTTCTTCGGTAACTACATATTCACTTAAATTTATTCCGTTGTAAATAACTTTTACTTTTTCATTTTCAACATCAAAATATTTAAGAACGTCATCTTTCGTTTCTTTTGAAACAGCAATAATAGCATCTGACATTTCAATGGCTGTTTTTTCAATCCAAGACGAAGCTTCATAACCGTGACCTAACTGCTCTCTTTTCCAAGGTCTAAGCGGCTCTAAAGAATGTGTTGTTATAACCAATGGAACACCATAACACAATTTTGCTACAATACCCGCAAATTGTGCATACCAAGTATGACAATGAACGATATCTGCATCAAGTTCAGCATTCATATGAAGACATGTATTTAAACTATTGAAAACAGCTTTTAATTTATCATCTGATTGTTCAAAAATTGGATTATTATATGGAAAACCTTTTACGGTCATATTTCCTGAAGTAGAATCTTGATCTCCAAAACACTTTACATCAATTTCCATTAATTTCTCTAACTCAGTAGCTAAATATTCGACAACAACTCCTGCTCCCCCATAAACATTAGGTGGAAATTCTTTGGTATAAAAAAGTGCTTTCATATAATTTATTATTTTAAATCTATATTTTAATTTTATGCAAAATTAACTTAATAGGTTTAACAAAGATAATACAGCCCTTGAATTCTACGAAAACGTTAGAATGAAATATTAAATTGAATGCTGAATTTCAATAAGTTAGTATTTACTTTTTTGAACTTAAAATAAAATATTAATTTACTAAAAAAGAGGGAAATCTACCCTCTTTTTTGGTTAAATATGTATTATTAAAATGTAATGAATTTTAAGCGTTTTGTTTCTTAATTAAATTCAAAGCAGATCCTTCATGAAACCATTCAATTTGACCTTCATTATAGGTATGGTTTAATTTAATCGTATCAAAACTTCCATCATTATGATTAATTTCAAGTGTTAATTGTTTTCCCGCAGAAAATTCATTTAAATCAACAAAATTAAAAGTATCATCTTCTTTTATTAAATCATAATCTAATTCATTGGCAAAAGTCAATCCTAACATACCTTGTTTTTTAAGGTTTGTTTCGTGAATACGAGCAAAAGATTTTACTATAACCGCTGCAACACCTAAATGACGAGGCTCCATAGCAGCATGTTCTCTTGAAGAACCTTCACCATAATTATGATCACCCACAACTATTGAAGGAACTCCAGCAGCTTTATACGCTCTTGCCGTTGCTGGAACTGGCCCATATTCTCCAGTCAACTGATTTTTTACTGAATCTGTTTTTTTATTGAAAGCATTAACAGCACCTATTAAGCAGTTGTTTGAAATATTGTCTAAATGTCCACGGAATCGTAACCAAGGTCCAGCCATTGAAATATGGTCAGTTGTACATTTCCCAAACGCTTTAATTAACAATTTAGCTCCTTTAATATTTGATTCTAAAGGTGTAAAAGGTGTTAACAATTGCAATCTTTCCGATTCAGGTGACACCACTACATTAACTTCTGAACCGTCAGCTATCGGTGCTTGAAAACCTGCATCTTCAACTGCAAATCCATTTTTTGGTAATTCATCACCAGTTGGCTCGTCAAACATTACTTCTTCACCGTTCTTGTTAATTAACTTATCCTTTGTAGGATCAAAATCTAAACGACCAGAAATTGTAATTGCAGCAACCATTTCTGGTGAAGCTACAAATGCATGAGTATTTGGATTTCCATCAGCTCTTTTTGCAAAGTTTCTGTTAAAAGAATGAATTATAGAGTTTTTAGGTGCATTTTTAGGATCGGAATAACGAGCCCATTGACCAATACAAGGTCCACAAGCATTTGTAAATATTTTTGCTCCCAAGTCTTCAAAAGTACCTAACAAACCATCTCTGGCTGCAGTATAACGAACTTGCTCTGATCCTGGATTAATACCAAAATCGGCTTTTGCTTCCATTCCTTTTTCTACCGCTTGTTTTGCAATGGAAGCTGCTCTAGATAAATCTTCGTAAGAAGAATTTGTACAAGAACCAATCAATCCCCATTCAACATTTAAAGGCCAATCATTTTCAGTAGCTTTTTTTGTTAAATCCGATCCAGCTTTTGTTGCTACATCTGGAGAAAAAGGTCCGTTAATATGAGGTTTTAATTCACTTAAATTAATTTCAATTACTTGATCGAAATATTGTTCTGGATTTGCATAAACTTCGTCATCTCCTGTTAAATAAGAAGCAATTTTATTTGCTTCATCGGCAACTTCATTACGGTCGGTAGCACGTAAATAACGTTCCATAGATGCGTCATAACCAAAAGTTGAAGTCGTTGCTCCAATTTCAGCTCCCATATTACAAATGGTGCCTTTTCCAGTACAAGACATGGATTTAGCGCCTTCTCCAAAATATTCAACAATTGCACCAGTACCACCTTTCACAGTTAAAATACCTGCAACCTTTAAAATAACATCCTTAGGTGCAGTCCAACCTGATAATTTACCTGTTAACTTTACTCCAATTAGTTTAGGAAATTTTAGCTCCCAAGCCATACCTGCCATCACATCTACGGCATCAGCACCACCAACTCCAATAGCAACCATTCCTAATCCACCAGCATTCACAGTGTGTGAATCGGTACCAATCATCATTCCTCCTGGAAATGCATAATTTTCCAAAACTACTTGGTGAATAATACCAGCTCCTGGCTTCCAAAATCCAATTCCGTATTTATTTGATACAGATGACAAAAAGTCGAAAACTTCAGCACTTGTTTTATTCGCAAATTTTAAATCTGCAGCAGCACCTTCTTTAGCTTGTATTAAATGGTCGCAATGCACCGTTGTTGGCACAGCAACTTTATTTTTACCCGCTTGCATAAACTGCAATAAAGCCATTTGGGCCGTCGCATCCTGACAAGCTATTCTATCTGGAGCAAAATCTACATAATCTTTTCCTCTTTCAAATGCTTTATTTGGGGTGCCATCCCAAAGGTGATTGTATAATATTTTTTCAGCTAGGGTTAAAGGTTTTCCTACAATATCTCTAGCAGCATCAACACGTTTTGCCATTCTAGAATAAACACCTTTAATCATTTCAATATCAAAAGCCATATTTTTTACGTTTGTTTAAGTTAAAATAATGCTGCAAATGTACAAAAAATGAATATTTCTATTATGAAATTCGTTTATAGTGAACTATTTTTATGTATATAAATGCTAAAAAGGAAGAAAATTTTCAATTTTATAAAAATAAGCTACGAAAACGTTGTAATTAATAATAATATGATAAAAAAAAGTAGGTCTATAAGCCGGATTTTGTACTTAAAAAGTTCTTATCATTTATCTAGACTATAAATTACTCTATAGCTCAATCTGCCTACCCCTTGAAATAGAACGAGTAATTCTAAAATTTCAATATACATGACATTGCACCGCATAGAGTTTACCTGGTTTCACTACAGCCGAACTGTACTTGCTTTCTGTTGCACTTGTCCTCAACTCACGCTGGACGGATGTTATCCGCTATACTACTCTTTGGTGTCCGGACTTTCCTCTTTTTTCAAAGCGATAAGACGACCTACTTTTGTGCAAAAATAGGTCATTATTTATTATAAAAAAACCCACTCATTAATTGAGTGGGAAAATTGCTATGAAAAAGAAAAAGTTAATTAATGCAATGCACTAATAACTTCCTCCAAACATACTTTATTTTTTAATGGTTTTTATGAAAAGTTACGAAAACATATCTTTTACCTTTTCGAAAAACGATTTATCGTATTTAGAAGGATTAGGTTCAAAGTTTTCGTCAGACTTCATACTTTCAAAAAACTTTTTTTGTTCTTTGCTTAAGCTTTGTGGCGTCCAAACATTTACATGAACCAATAAATCCCCATTTCCATAATGATCTATACTTGGTAAACCTTTACCTCTTAATCTTAATATTTTTCCAGATTGTGTTCCTGGTTCAATTTTTATTTTTACTTTTCCTGATACAGTATCTATATGCTTATCCGAACCAAGAACAGCTTCAGAATAATTTACATATAAATCGTAATGTAAATTGGTACCTTCACGTTTTAAAGTATCATGTGCTAATTCCTCAATGACAACTATTAAGTCTCCATCTACTGAATTATTTCCAGGAGCAGAATTTCCTTTTCCATTTACTTTTAACTGAACTCCTTCGGTTACTCCTGCAGGAATTTTTATTGAAACAGTCTCTTCTTTTTGAATTAATCCGCTACTATCCGAATTTTTAGGTCTGTTGCTTAGAATTTCTCCAGCTCCGTGACAATTAGGACAAGTAGAAGCCGATTGCATACGACCAAGTATTGTGTTTGTAACACGCATTACCTGACCACTACCATTACAGTTAGGGCACGTTTTAAATGTGGCTCCTTCTGCCATCACCTTTCGTTTAACCTTTACTTTTTTCTCAACACCTTTAGCTATTTCTTCTAAAGTTAATTTAACACGAATTCTTAGATTACTCCCTTTAACTCTAGCTCTTCCACGAGATTGACCACCAAAACCGCCAAAGCCTCCGCCGCCACCAAAAGCACCGCCAAAAATATCACCGAACTGACTAAATATGTCATCCATATTCATTCCGCCTCCGCCAAAGCCTCCTTGACCTCCTTCAAAAGCTGCATGACCATATTGATCGTAACGTGCTTTTTTATTGTCGTCACTTAAAACTTCATATGCTTCTGCTGCTTCTTTAAATTTTTCTTCAGCCGATTTATCATCTGGATTTTTATCTGGATGATATTTAATTGCCATCTTTCGATAGGCTTTCTTTATTTCTGGTTGTGAAGCACTTTTTGAAATTCCTAAAATCTCGTAATAATCTTTTTTCATTCTAAGTATATTATTGTCCTACAACCACTTTTGGGTATCTAATTATTTTATCGCCTAACTTGTAACCTTGCTCAATTACATCAATAATTTTTCCTTTTAAATCTTCGGAAGGTGCAGGAATTTGAGTTATTGCCTCATGCAGTTCAACATCAAATACTTCAGCTGGTTGAACTTCAATCTTCGTTAAACCTTTTTGAGTTAAGGAAGTTACTAACTTGTTGTTTATCAACTCCATTCCTTTTAGCAATTCTTTATCCTTCGCTTTTTTAATTTCAGAAAGTCCACGGTTAAAATCGTCTAAAACTGGTAACAATACAACCATCAATTCTTCGCTCGCTGTTTTAAATAATTCTATACGTTCTTTAGCAGTTCTTCTTTTATAATTTTCAAATTCGGCAAATAATCGTAAAAATTTATCTTTTTCCTGAGCCAATTCCTTTTCTAATTTCTCTTCCTTGCTCATTTCAACTTTTTCATCTTGAATAGCTGACTCTTCAGATATATTTTCTTCTTTAATATTTTTTTTCTTGCTCATAATTTTAAGTAAAAAATTCTTTTTTAAGGATTGCAAAAGTATTGCCATTTTTTGATATATGCCAATATGGCACAAATAAAGTTTTGCAATTTATAAATTGAAGAATAGAATGCCACATTTTGCTTGAAAAAATAAAAATAACGGTTACGAATTGAAACGTCACTTATCAAGTTGTTTTTCTTTGAATTGGCTTCCAAAAAAGAATAATAATCCACTAACAATTACAACACTGCAAACAAATAAAACGATGTTATAATATGGCAACATTCCAACCTTAATTAGCAATGAAAATCCCTGTCCGAACATTAAGAATTCAGTAAAAAAGATTCCTAATAAAATGAGTAAAACGCCTGATTTTGAAACCTTTGATTCAATTTTAAAAATAGTTGACTGCACCAAGAATAACAATAGTAAAACGCTCATAAAACCTAGTGTAAATAAATGTAAATACCCGATAATGAAGTATGGTTTTAAAGCTAAAGTAAGTTTTACAAAATAAGGGAACGAAGATAAAAACTGTAATACAATTTTTATGAAAAATGAAATCAATGCAAATTGTAATAACAATTTAGTAAGCCAATTCCATTTTAATTGTTTGTAAAACTGGTTGTATAATTTTATAAAATAAAATAAGGCAACTAATTGTGAAAATGCTCCAAAAAATGCAGCTACATAATAAAATCTAATTTCTGTACTCCACAATACAGATAAGAAATACGTAGGAATACAAGCAATATTTAAAAAAATAAATACTTTTTGTTCTAGGTTTAAAGAATTTTTTATTCTTTGCTGACTAAAAATATTAAATAATAATCCTAATAGGCTAAATACAAAAAAACCGTTGTATAAAAAATGTAAGTAAAAATATACTGTATTGTAATACAAATCGGTTTTACCTTGTGTAACAATTACGTATGCTAAAAACCAAGTTGCTAAGCTTGAGAGTAAATAATAGTACAATCCGTATTTGATGAAATTTGATCCAGCTTTATTATTATCCAAATCTTTCAAAATTCCAAAAGTTAGAAAATAGGAGACAATTCCAAAAGTTGAAAGCAACGCTATAGAAAACAAATTATAACCACTTAAAGGAAAGCTGATTAACATTAATAGAATACTAATAACTAAAATGCTAAATAGTATTTTATACTTATTATTATTTCTTAATTCTTTTGGGACAAAAAAATGCAAAATTAATCCGATAGTTGCTAAATAACCCCATCCTAAAAAAGCAACATGTGAGTGCCCTTGCAGAAAACTTTGGTAATTAAATGAAACTTGTGGAAAAGCATAATTAAACCGAATAAACAGACCGTACAATGCTGAAACAATAAATAGAATAAATGAATATTTAAAAATTAATTTAAGATTGAAAAATTTCAACATACAAACATATTAAGTTGCAAATAAACTTAAAAAAAATGTCATTTTCTAAATCTTTAAACATAAAAAAACGACTTCAAAAAAAATGAAGCCGTTTATAAATTAACTTGCAGCAATATTATTATTTACTAAATGTATAAGAAATCCCAAACATTACCAAATCAGTTGTCATATCATAACCAATTTTAGAATTTGGCACTTTTCCAAGTAGATCTGTAGGTGTAATTGCCATTGGATTTAACATTTTCCCTTCAGTTTTTCCATCACTAGTTCCATGGTGGTATAAAGCATCTAACCTAAAGTTATCATTGATTGGGTAGCTAAATCCAAATTGAAAAGCATGTGCAATTACAGCCGTAGCTGGCATTGAGAAAAATGCTAGTTCTTCATCAATTGGGTTACTACTATATGTATAACCAACTCTTAATGGTAATTTTTCAATTCCCTTATATTGTAAACCTACTGAAACAACATTTATACTATTCCATCCAAAACCATTTACGGCACCTGTAGGAAATCCATTATCTCCAAATTCCCAACCTGATTTTTCAAATCCATCCGTATTTTCATAATCAATATATCTATAATCAATTGCGAAATCAAAGTCTGATTTTGAATATCCTAAACCAATAGAATACACAGCAGGGTAATTCATTGTAAATTCTGCATCATCTGCAACAGAACCATCTAAATATTTACTATCAAACTCCATAGCTTCAAAATATTGTTGAGATTTGTATGATGCTCCAATTTTAAAACCACTTTGGGTATCATAAAACACCCCTATCTGTGCCCCAAAACCAAGTGATGAAGCTGTGTCACTTTCTGGATATCCTTTTCCTGTAAAATCAGGTCTCGCTAAAGGGTTTGGGCCAATTTCTAATGCTCCATAATTTATAGTTGGCTCTATACCAATTGAAAAATTATCAGATAATTCATACGACCAAGTAAATCCAACTTGCAACAACATATAATCTGAGTATAAATTACCAAAACCACCTGCATATTGTGGAAAATTAATTGGATTTGTAGATTCATTTGGATTAAAATTTGGATTTGGATTTCCTAATAAATCTTGAGGATAATTCAAATCTTCGGCAAAATCAACACCAAAACCACTAATTCCAAACGCAGAAACACCAAACGTATGTTTACTATCTTCTTTACCCCAAACATAAGCTATTGCAGGCATTGGAGATAACCCTTTATCATCTTCAGTAGAACCTTCAAAAGGACCATATGTAGAATAAACTTTTGGAGAACCTGAAAAAGCTCCAATGTCAAATTTAAATATTTTCCCATCAAATACAGATATTGAAGCTGGGTTCCATTGTAATGCACCACTAATATCTAAAGGTTGTGCTGTTGAAGCTCCACCCATTGACATATTAAATGCTCCAACTCCTTGCATAATATGTCCAGTTTGGGCAAAAGTTGCCGTTGTAAAAAGTACAATTGCTAGTTTTAAAAATGTTTTCATAATTATTTCTTTAATTGATTAATGTTTAAAGTTGTAACAAAAGTTACTTGTTGATTTTTAGGTTTATTGTTTTTTCCTTTAAATCATTATTCAAAGCTAAAACTAATAGCAATGTATTTAAATGACAAATATCACTTTACGCTATTTTTTAATGTAATATTAGTTACATAACAATCTGTAGATTCATTAATAATTTTCAAAAATTATAAATTAAAATTGTGTTTTAATATTTCAAAACTTACATTTGATTTGAAATTATTTAATTATGACGTTAGACAAAATTATTGAAATATTAAGTTATGCTTTACCATCGGCAGTTACTGGCTTGGTGGCGTATTTTTTCTTCTTAAATCATACTAGAAATGAAGAAAAGAAATTGAAGCTATCCATTATAAAAGAGAATCAAAAACAGTCGTTACCTATTAAAATGCAAGCATATGAACGAATGACTTTGTATTTAGAACGGATAAATCCTTCTAATTTAATGCTCAGAGTAAAGTCAGTCAATAATGATAAAACGGCTTATGCTCAGAGTGTTATTAATACAATTGAACAGGAATTTGAGCATAATATTTCGCAACAAATTTATATGTCGGAAGAATGTTGGAGTGTTATTATTTCAACTAAAAATGCCATTAAACAACTTGTAGTAAATGAGGAAAAAAATAGCTCGGTGAAAGATGCTCAAGATTTACGTGAAGCTGTTTTAAAAGAAACCTTAAAAAAAACCTCACCTTCTATTTCGGCTTTAGCCTTTGTAAAAGATGAGGTAAATGGATTAATTTAAAAGAGTTCTACTTTAACTTCTGGGTTATAACTTAAAATCCAATCCAATTTTAAAATTTCGTCCTTTGGTTGAATATCCAATGGTTTCAACATAATCTTCGTTTGCTATATTATTTATATGTATAAATAACTCTAATTTTTTAGGAATTAATTGGTAACTTCCATAAAAATCTAAGAGTCCATATCCATCTAGTTTTATGTTTTCTCCCGTTCCCCATTTATCAAAATAAGTTCTACTCGATAGATTTTTGAAACGTAATGACAAATATGTTTTCTTTATTTTATTTACATCAAACATTGCGGTAAACTTGTGTTTAGGAATATAATCTACATCGTTACTTTTATGAACATATGTGTGACCAAATTTGAAAGAAAAGTCTTTTTCTATATTGAAATTAAATTCAGTTTCTAAACCACGCAGAGTTATTATATCTTCTGAATTTGAGTAAGTTACAAAATCGGGAAGTAAAATAGCATTCTCTTCTTCTCTATAAAAAAATACTGCATTAAAACCAAGTTTATTTTGTTTAGAAAATTCAAAACCAGCTTCAAATGTCTCTGATTTTTCCGGTTCTAATTCTAGATTTCCATATTGAGAAAACAATTGATATGTACTTGGAGCAATAAAAGCAGAACTCATGGAGGCAATTGCTTTAAAATTAGTTGAAAAATTATACGACGGATTCAAATTATAAACCAAATGACTACCGTATTCACTATGAATATTTAATCGCGTACCAACATTTAAATTGAAACCTGAAAGTGAATTATAAACAAGACTTAAATAAGGATCGAGTGTATTGTAATTGGCTAAATCATCCTCTATATTTCCAAAAGGAGAATTTGTTAAGTTTTTAAAATTTTGGTAATTAATTCCACTAATGAAGCTAAAAGTATCAGACCAAGTATGCTTATTAACGGCATCAATAGTAAAAGTTTTTCCAGTATATTCATAATGATCAGTAGCATCTGACCAACTATTATAGCTATCTAAAACTCTTTCTGTTTTATTAAAAGTTGAATTAATATTAAATTGTCCTTTTGTGTATTTATAGTTTGAAGAAAAACCAAATTTAGTTTGATCATTAGTTCCATTATTAATTTCAGAATCTGAATTAGCACCAGTATCGTAATCATATTCATTTGAATCTATATTTACAAAACCTTGAATAGTAAGTTTTTCAGAAAAATTATAGCCTAATTTTATATAAGAATTGACAGTTTCAAAAGAATCTTCTTCAAATTCAATTGTTTCATCCAAACTTATTGCTTCAGACATTCCATCAGATTTTATAGTATTAAACGACGCCAAATAATTGAATTTATCTAAACTTCCACTTAACGATATATTATTGTACAATTCATCTAATTTTAAGTCAGAATCCTCTTGTGTATTGTTTGTGCCAGCCGAAACTTGGTAATTTAAATTCAATGCTTTTGAATTCGCATTCTTTAATTTAATGTTAATAACACCAGCTGCTGCACCAGAACCGTATAATGTACTTGCAGCTCCATTCATAACCTCAATTGATTCTATTTGACTTACGGCTAAAAATCTTAAATCGAATGAATTAGTAATTGCTGACGGATCTCCAACGGGAATTCCATCTATTAATACCAAAACCTGACGTTCTCTACCTCCTCTAATGTAGGTGCTTTTGTTTTTTCCAAAAGTGTTGTTGGTTCCATTTATGTGTAAACCAGCCAGATTATCTAAAATTTCAATAACTGTTTTTCCTTTTTGAAGTTCTAAATCTTCTTGCTTAATTTTATAAATAATTTTACCAACTTTTTCTTTTTCGGTTGTAAATTTAGTGGCAGAAACAACAACCTCTTTCAATGGCTCAATTTTTTCTTGAGCACTGTTTTTAGTCCATACAATTAAGCACAGAACAATTAAAAAACTTAATTTTCTTTTCATTTTTAATGATTTAATTTTAATAAAATAAATCAGGTAAGTTTTTAAGTATAGAAAAATAACCATACCCAAACCTTTCTCCCGAAAGTTTGAACTATTTCGAATAAATGGCAGGTCTCCTGGCTCGCGTATTTTATATACCTTCCCATTCTTAAAGAACAGTGGCAAAAGTTTTATAAAATCACCAAATTCATTTGGCTAAGCTTACAGTTGCGGGAACAGCTTCGGATTTTAACCGAATTCCCTTTTCATTTACAAGTACGACGTATTTGTAAAAACCATATTCTACTACAAAAGTAAATAAATTAACTTCATTTCAACTTATTAATTGCTTTAAATATTACATTTGCACAAATCTTTTTTGTATGAATTTGAAAGTGAAAAACTTAATTGTCTTATTTATAATTGTTCTAATCTTTTCTTGTAAAGAAAATAATAAAAAACAAGATCTTACTAATGAAAATTATACAAAAACAGTAATAAAATACGCCGAAGGTTTTGAAATTTTAAACTATAAAAATTATAAAAAACTAATTGTTAAAGCTCCATTTTTAGACTCAGATGAAGCATTTGAATTTTTACTTTCAACAAATACTTCAAAAAATGATACTATTAAAATTCCTTTAAAGAATATTGTCGTTACGAGTACTACTCATATACCTATGCTCGAAGTATTAAATGAAGAAAACAAGCTAATTGGTTTCCCTAACACTAAATATATTTCTTCTAAAAAAACGAGAAAAAGAATTGACAATGGTTCAATAAGAGAATTGGGAAATGAAGAAAACATGAATACTGAACTTTTATTGGCAATGAATCCTAATGCCGTTATTGGTTTTTCATTGAATAGTAATAATAAAATGTATAATACCATTCAAAAATTAGGAATTCCTGTAATTCTGAATGGAGACTGGTTAGAAAAAACTCCTTTAGGAAGAGCTGAATGGATTAAGTTTTTCGGCGTTCTATTTGACAAGCAACACGAAGCAGACAGCATATTTAACGAATTAGAAAGCAACTATTTAAATATTAAATCTATTGCTAAAAAGAGTAAAAATATACCTACTGTTTTATCAGGAGGCCTTTTTAAAGATATCTGGAATTTACCAGCAGGTGAAAGTTTTGAAGCTTCTTTTTTAAAAGATGCGAATACTACTTATTTATGGGCAAGTTCTAAAGGAACTGGAAGCCTTTCACTTAATTTAGAAAATGTGTTTGAAAAAGGAAAAAATGCCGATTTATGGATTTCTCCAAGTTTTCATTCCTCTTTAATCTCTATGAAAAACTCAAATGAAATTTACGCTAAATTTGATGCTTTCAAAAACAAACAAGTCTATTCTTTTGCTAACAAAAAAGGCGAAACTGGCGGGTTGTTATATTTTGAATTAGCACCTTCAAGACCCGATTTAGTTTTAAAAGACATTATTAAAATTGCACATCCGGAGCTTTTAAAGGATGAGGAATTTACTTTTTTTGAAAGACTAAAATAGAATCATTAATTGTTGGTGAAAAGCACCAATAATTGCTATAAAACTAAACTTGCTTTCAAAACTCTAATGTCATCCTATGTTCGTAATTAGGATGACACAATTAAAGCCTATAATTATTCTCTATACAATTTAGTCATTGCTTTTGGCAATTCAATACCTTCTTTAATAAAACGTTTGTGTACGTTTTCGTTTAATTGATAACGAACATTGTATTCTTCAATTGGGTTCAAAACCCATATATAAGCTCTTAACTTAATCGCATCGTTATCAATCCCAATTACCTTAACTATTATTTGTGGTTCGTTATTTAAAACTTCTTCTGGAGTACGCAAATCAATGACGCCATCTAATTCTAAAGTTTCTTCAACAATTATTTTTCTTGCAATATCAATATTGGCATAAACTCCTATTCTGAATTCAATAAACCCTAAAATGTTGCGATCTTCAATAGTATGGTTTAAAACCGATTCTGTACTAATAATTGAGTTTGGAATTATGAGTCGTTTATTCTCAAAATTATTAATTATGGTATGTCTTAAATTAATATCCTCCACAATACCAATACGTTCACCATCTAATTTTATAAAATCGCCTACCCTAAATGGCTTAAAAATAACGATAAATGCTCCTGCAATTAAATTTGAAATTGCTGATTGAGCGGCAAAACCAATAATAGCTGCTAAAATACCAGCTCCAGAAAATATTAAAACAGCTTTACTTCTAAA